>JACCDW010098713.1_pt1 | contig 51016 bp, 25 predicted proteins | sample 7449781 | NCBI WGS metagenome assembly JACCDW01 (sample SAMN15323449, study PRJNA562643) | freshwater metagenome | isolation source: river surface water | place: USA:Blue River Watershed | collected 2017-08-18
ATTTATCTTGGTTAGGTTCATCCCAAAAAACATATAAGGATCTTATGAACGGCACAGATAGGGCTTATCATTTAAAAACGAACGAGTTGGCCGATGATTACAGTGATTTGGTGAATTTAATTAACGTCATTAATAATTCGCCGACAGATTCATTCGATGTTAGAATCAACCGAGTTTTTAATGTTCAAGCGTATTTAAAAACCTTAGCGATGGAAGTGTTAATTGGGCATTGGGATAATTATTTCTGCAACAAGAATAACTATTTTTTGTACCACAATACTAAAACTGGAAAGTTTGAATATTTGCCCTACGATATGGACAATACTTTTGGAGTTCAGTGGGGTTATTCGAATATTAACAGCCGTAACATTCACAATTGGGGCAATAAAGCGGCAAGTTCAGCGCCGCTGGTTTATAAACTCTTTGCAATTACAAAATACAAGCGAGATTTTGAATTTTACATTCGAGATTTTTTGAAGGACGAATACCACACCGATAGTCTCTATAAAGAGCTAGATAGAATGAAGTTGTTGCTGGATACGTCAATTGCCAAAGATCCGTTTTACAATGGAAGTTTTAGCAGCGATTATGGATATGATTGGAATGCGTGGAACAGTAGTTTTAGCCAAGCAAATGGTGGGCATGTTTCTTTTGGAATTAAGCCTTTCATTGCCGATAGAAGTGCTTCTGCACTTTCGCAAATGCTTTTTGTAAATCTGCAAAAAATAAATGCTGAAACTTTTGCGATTTTCCCGAATCCTTCAGACGATATTCTCAATATTCAGTTTTCGAAACCGGCACCTCAAGGGTCATTGGATTTGAAAATCTATGATGAAACCAATCGACTGACAATGTCACATAACTTGGTCATTGCTGAAGATTTTACTTCAATTTCAGTAAAAGACTTATTGCCAGGGGTGTATGTGATTCATTTGGAGGGACATGTCCCTCAGAAATTCATGAAGCGTTAATCCTCTTCATCGAGGTGCAAAATGTGCAATAACCTATGTAAAATTGGGGCTAGGAAGGTTGCAATCATTGTAAGGAAAGCAACACCGCTGTATAACGCGTAAAAGGAAGAAAAGAGTTTTGCAGCGGTGGTTTTCATTTCAACCACTGGACCCATGCCAGTGAGAATGAGTGCCGCCATGTGAAAACTATCAATGAAATTGGTATCTGCAAAATGCATATAACCCAAAACGCCAATTGCCATCGAAAAGAAAACAATGATGAATGCATAAAATGAATAGGTCATCAACCTTTTCAAGAAATCTTTCATCGGGATAACCTGTTGTTTTTTAGTTTCGAACCTGGGATTGAACTTATTCAATGTCAATAGCTTTGATTAAATAATTCGTTTATAATTTTTTAAAAAACTTTGCGGGAATGAAAGGTATATTCTCAATTCCTTCAGGTACAATTTGATTTGGATAATTATCTTTTGTGGCCGACTGACCGGGCAATACCCAGCATTTATTAGTGTAATAGAAGAAGTTTACATCGGTAGAATAAGGGACTGCTTTAGAGTAGCTTAATTTAACCTTTGTGCCAATAACACCATTGTAAGGATAAAAGTGAAAATCGGGATTGATAGATGTCCAAGACTTACTTCCTTTTGATTTGTAAAGGATTCTCAAACCTGGTTTCATGGCACTATTTGTCACTCTAATGGTATCTGATGTAGCTGAATCAACAAAATATCCTCTCATATTTGGGTTGTCGGGACAATTATGAAACTTAAAGTCTGAATTTGAAGCCATGGCCAGAAAGCTATCTTTATTGACGATTGTAGGATTTTTAAAAGGCTTAGAAATGGGTGCAATTTCTGTAGGGTAAAACCCTGTGAGGGTTCCTCTACCTCCGGCAACAATGGTATCGAAATCCACCAAATGATAGAGTACTGCTTTGAAAACTTGGCCTTTAATCAATGGAAAAAGCTTTTCAGTTTCGGGAATAAATGCTGGTTTTTTCTTAATTAGATTGAAAAATTCATAATACTTCTGAGACACTGCAAAATAGGTTTTGGTTTTCGGGTCTTTGAGGTAATACTGGTTTAAACTTCTGATAAAAATTGTGTCTTTAAAAGGCTCAAGAACAGCAAATTCTAACCCAAAATCTGGTTCAGAATGATTTATTAATTTTAGTTTAGCATAAAATTGTCCCTCTGGAACAATGATTTTTTGACCATCCACAGGTACATCAAACAAGGTTTGATTGCAATTGAAACGAATGAAATTTGTTTTCTTTGGTTCAACTTTAGGCGGAACAGAAACACTTGATTGATTGCTTTTGCTTGGTTTACTCTTTTGGGCAAAAGAAATACCATAACAAAAACATGATAATATAATGAAAACGATATTTTTAATCCAATAACGTTTCATTGAATTATTTCTTATTCATTTTATTTCTTTGTTCTTCCGCATTTTGAATGATAGACGAAGCTCTTTTATCGGCTTCACTTTCTAAAGTCTCCGCTTTTTTATCGGCTTCGATCACTGTTTTATCAGCAGAACTATTTGCAGCTGATCTCAATGAATTTGCTTTTTTCTCAGCCTCTTTTTTAAGTGCTTTCACCGCTTTTTCGGCCGCATATTTTTCGAGAGGATTCTTAGCTTTATCCATTAATTTATCGGCTTCTGCGTTGGCTTTGTTTAAGGCATCGGTTGCAAGTTTTTCTCCTTCTTGGCGCTCTTTATCAGCCAATTTGCGCGATTCAGTTCTAATTTGATCCGCTTTTTCTTTTGCAGTTTTGCGAATTTGATCTGCTTCTTGACGGGCTTTATCTAATACTTTGTCGGCAGCAGCATTGGCTTTGTTCATTGCATCTTCTTTCACCTTGTCTAATTTTGGTTGGATTAATCCTTTGCCTATTGACTTCCAATCAATCACCAATTTAGGGGCAGCAACGGTGCCTGTAATTTTAAACGGCAATGATTTTCCATCGGCACTCAATTTCCCTCCGAAATCAACTTTTTGATCTAATCCAACTTTACCTATCAAACTCATTTTACTTCCACGAGGTAGGGTTAAGCGAATAGAATCTTTTAATGTGAGTTCGCCATTGGCAATTGCAAAACCAATATCGCCAGGTTGAAGCTCAATCTTCTTAGCATCCCATTTGAAATATTTTGCTGCTTCTCCCATCCATTGTGGCATGGTAAATAGACCTTTCATGACATTCAGATTTCCATCTGCAAATACAGAATTCATGTCAACACCCATTTCCTGTGTTAAGTTGGTTTTCATGCCCATATTCAAATTGGCAAGTCCCTCAATATCCTTTAAAATAGGTGCGTATTTATTTACAAGTTCTATATTTTCTGTGATGTTCTTGGGATTTAAATTCAGGAGCGACAAAGTACTCGCCACTTTTGGATCACCACCTTTTTCATAAGAATAAGAAGTTTTATTCATTTCAAAAGTACTTCCCCATAAGTTTGCTTTGATTGGGTCGATGGTTAAAACTCCATTGTTGATCATAGCTTTAGCCACACAGCCTGTTAACTTGTAATTTTGGTAAATCATTGTTCCAGCAGAGGCTGTGAATGTAAAATCAATATTTTTTGGCAATTCAACTGCACTCATTGGTGCAGAAGCTGTATCTACTTTTGGAGATTCTTCGGTGCTTTTTGGCAACGAATTCATCCATTCATTTAGATCAAGTGATTTACTGAAAAGGGTAAGATTTCCATGTAAAGTTTCATTATTGAAGGCGTAGCCCAACATATTAGTAATTTTTCCAGAGGCAGAAATATTTGATTTTCCATAGCCTAATTCCATCGATGACAAATTAAATTCTTTCGGGTTAATTAAAACATTCAAATTGGTTAAAGATAGGGGCAATGTGCTTGGTGAGGTGTAATACAATCCATTGATCATTAAGTTGCCGCCTGCATTTAAATCTTGCATTTTACCCGGTGCAAGTTCTGAATAATGTCCTTCAAAATTAAAATCAGCATTGATATTTCCTTTGAGGGAAGTATTCTGTTCTAACGGCATTAATTTGAGCCATTTTTCGAGGTGTAATGCTGTTTTAAGGCTACCTTTTGCATAGGCATTCGATATTGGTGTCGTTAAATAAAGTTTTGCATCGAGAGGTTCTCCACCAAAATTGAGTTGGAATTTGCTCAAATCTACAATGGTATGATCAGGATTGCCATCTGTGTTGTTGAATTTGAAATCAACATTGATACCTGTAACGCCTGCTGGTAGAGAAGGGTATTGGAATGAGCCATTGTCTACTTTTAATTCCATATTTGTAGCTGGCATACTTAGGCTATCCATAACCCCTTTTATGCCAAATTTAATTCCCATTTTACCAGAAGTTTTTACGTTTGCAAAATCTTTTGTAAAGCAACCTGGCACCACCGATAAAAAGGCCTTAAAGTCAGATGTTGGAGCATTTACAGCGAAGTCCATGTCCATGTTATTTTCATTCATTTGCAACCAACCTTTAGCATCCAATGGCAATTCGTTCATTTTCACAGCAATGTCTTTAATTGCAAAACGCATTTTATTGAGATCTACGTCGATATTGGTTTTTACATCTAACACAGATTTCGAAACGAGGGTCATACCGCCGTAACTCATGTTCAAATTTTTAGAGCCGAGTTCTGTATTCATCACAAAAATATTGTTCGCAAAATCGCCTTGCAACATCAAGTTAGAACCACCAGAAACCATTTCAAATCCCATACTTTGATCATTGTAAACAATATTTCCATCTTCAATTTCAACATCTTTTAATTTGAGGGAAATAGGAGCGCTTTTAGCAGTATCAACCGCAGTAGAAGTATCTGGCTTTGCAATGTCGTAATTAGCCCTTCCACTCTTAAGAACCACAACATTCAAACGTGGCTGTTTTAAATAAATTCGACGTATTGAAATTGGTTTGCTTCCCCCCAAAAGTGAAGAAATATCAATCGTCATTCTTATTTCTGGAGCAGAGAATAAAGTATCATGTTTAAATGAATCTATTCCAATGACTTTTAGATTATTCACACCAACTGAAAGGTTAGGGAAATTTCGAATAAGACTGAGGCTTAAATCGTCATCGAATGATATTTTAGCATTCACTGAACTACTTGCTCCTTCTTGAGCCATTTTCAAAATTTTACCTTTAAATGCAAAAGGCAATACCAATAAAATTAAAAAAATTGCGGCAACAGTAATGCCGATGCGCTTAAACCATTTTTTCATCATAGAAATTTCTATTACGAAGATACTAAAAATTCTGTTTGAAGTTGGTTAACTTATCGATAAGAGACTGAATTGGTCTGATTTACATTTTGCCAGTCAATATTTTATTCCAAATTTGGAAGTGTAGTCGAATTAGGATCATTTCAACGCCGTTATTTTGACCCGAAATTGGCAATTCTATTTGCAACATTTTCTCGGATATCTTTATAAAAGAAATTCAAATCTGCAATGTGATAATTTGGATTGGTGTATAAAAAACTACCTCTAAATTTAGGCTTTGTGACCCAAAGAATTCCTCCTTTTACCTGAGCGTCGCAACGTTTTTCAAGTACTTTCTGAAATGGTACTAAAACGGCACCCTTGTTCAATTCTGCGGAGGCATATTCCTCATCGTATTTCCAAGTTAATGGATTGATGCACAATGCTCTTTCTAAAGCCAAATGGTAATTTTCAGGAATGAAATTTCGCTCGTAACTGCTCCAACTTACCCAACATTGTGTTTGATTCGGAGCTTTGCAAAAGTCAATTTTAGGCAGTGAATCTTTTGGAACTGGCATACCGATAATGTAGGCAACCACCAATTTTGATTTCAGTGTATCGCTAAAAAACTCTTGAAGAATTTTATGAGCATGAATTGTGCCTTGGCTGTGCGATGCAATTACAATGGGACGTCCTTGATTGTAATGGGCTAAGTAATATTTAAAGGCGTTTCGAACATCTTCATAGGCGTAGTCTAAGGCTTTCCATTTATCGGAAATATTTGGAGTTTTGAAGCAATAAAAATGCGCTTGTCGGTATCGGGGAGCATAAACCTTACAACTCCCATTGAAAATAGATGCCTGGTATTGTAAAGGACTATTTTCAATTTTTTCATTTTCAACCTCGTCGGTTACATCCGCATTCCACATATATTGGGTCAAAGGCTTGTCTTTGAAAGTGGTTGGATAAATGTAAAAAACATCTGCTTTTGCTGAATCTTGGTTGTCGGTTAATCCTTGTGGTGTTTTATCGGCATTGTCTTTTTTCCAAGGTAAAGACGCCCAATTTTTCTCTAAGGAATAATCTGTAAGGGGTGGTTTGGGGCAATCATCAAATCTCTTTGGAATTGGATAGTATTTTTGCCCAAACGCAATTGATTGTCCCTCAAAAAGATAAAATAAAACACAGATAACTTTAAGCCAATAGGGAGTTTTCACTGTAAACAACGATTAATACCTGTAAAATGAATAACTCCGTGGGCTTCCGTTAGGATCTTTACCTTCAATTTCAATTCGGCCATTTCCGCCTTCCATGGCTGCAATAAGATCCTCGGCTTCAGTATAAGTTTTACCGTTGAACTTGGTTACAATGAAACCATTTGGCAATCCCATTTGAGATACAAACTGATTTCTTTGAATGTTCAGGATGCGAATACCCGAAGTAATTTTGTATTTATCACAGTCGGTTTTACTCAACGGCTGAAAATCTGCTCCCAAATATTTACTGTTTACAGCACCTTTCATGATGAGCGCTTGATTCTCTTTTTTATCAATCAAATTAAGCGTCACAGACATCTCTTTACCACCTCGAAGGATTGTCAAATTCACACTTTTCCCGGGGCGTTGGTAAGCCATAAATTCGTCGTAGCTAGAACGGCCATTGATTGTGGTATTGCCAATTTTAACAATCACATCGTTCACTTTAAGTCCCGCCTTAGCTGCAGGTCCATCGCTCATGATTTCCTTAATTTTAACGGCTTCATTTTTGAGGGACAAAGATTCGGTTTCGTTTGAAGCGAGTTCTGTAATATCCATTCCAGCGAAGGCGCGTAAGACTTCCCCTTTTTCAATGAAATCTTGAACAATTTTTTGAACAATATTGCTTGGAATGGCAAAGCCATATCCAGTATAACTTCCTGTATTGCTTTGAATTGCAGTATTGATTCCTACCAATCGTCCTTTCAAATCTACCAAAGCACCACCGCTGTTTCCAGGATTAATGGCAGCATCTGTTTGTATGAAACTTTCAATAGGGAATTGATTTTTTACAATGTTTATATTTCTGCCTTTGGCACTCACAATCCCTGCAGTTACCGTACTATTCAGGTTGAAAGGATTTCCAACGGCAAGCACCCATTCGCCAACTTTTACTTCGTCGGAATTGGCAAAAACCACCGCTGGGAGATTCTTTTCTTCAATTTTTATGAGCGCCAAGTCTGAACTTGGGTCTGTGCCAATGACTTTGGCCACATATTCTTTTTTGCTATTGTTGAGAATGACTGTAATTTTTTCACCACCTTGTATCACGTGATTGTTTGTTACAATATAGCCATCACTGTTTACAATGACACCACTTCCTGTGGATGTTGCTTGTCCACGACTGCCGAATGGGTCGAAGTCCCAAAATAGTCCGCCAAAAGGACTTTCGTATTGCACAGTGCTTAAAGTTTTAATAAAAACAACGGTAGGAGTGGAGATTGCAGATGCCTCTTCAAAACCTGCTACATTCATACCATTTGATGCCATTTTTATTGGAAGGTCATTTCCTGCTACGCGCAAAAAAGCTTCTCCAGAATGGTCAACTTTTTTAAAAATCCATGATCCTACAAACCCCGACACAACTGATACCAAAACAATGGTCAACAAAGAGACATTCTTTTTCATATGTTACAATATAATGAATTTTGAGCGAATTTAATAAAATTCGGGTGCTTGTCAAACGATAAAACGTTGGAAGTAAGTGGAATTACGACGGAAGTTGGGGGCATAAAAAAAGGCCATAAATGGCCTTTGAAATATTTTTGAATGATTTACATTCCTGGGAATAATGCTCTAGCCCAAGGAATTCGGCTTAAAATTAAAACCAAAGCAAGAATGTAAAACCATTTTGCATTAGATTTTCCTTTTTTCACAGAAACACCACCAACTGTGATCAAAGCAATCGCAATAATCATGGTTAATGGATGTTCAATAGCCATCAATCTTTGTTCTGCATTTTTCATGAGTGCGCCCATACCAACGTTTTGAATCAACTTCAAACCCCAAGCACCAGCAAACCACTGAATAATGCCAATCAGTAACATTGTGTGCGAAACAATGGTTAAGATTTTGGTTTCTTTACCATTTTTATTTAAAAATGTATTGATGATTGTCCAAATCAACAATACTAAAATTACCCAACGCAATAAGTTGTGTAAATGTAATAGTCCTGTCATCATAGTGTATAGGTTTAGTTTTAGCAAATATAGGGAAACTGAAAAGAATTTATTACAAGATAGCTTGACGAATTCTCACAAGTTTTGTTAAAAGTGATTCAACTTGATCTAAAGGAATCATATTGGCACCGTCGCTTTTTGCAACAGAAGGATCTGGATGGGTTTCCAAGAAAAGTCCGTCTGTACCAACCGCAATGGCTGCTTTTGCAATGGTTTCAATCAATTCAGGTTTTCCGCCAGTTACACCACTCGATTGATTTGGTTGTTGTAAGCTATGCGTAATGTCCATAATTACAGGAACACCAATTCTTTGCATTTGAGGGATATTTCTGAAGTCAACCACTAAATCGGTGTAACCAAACGTATTTCCACGGTCGGTTAAAAGCACGTTGTTGTTTCCGCTATCAACACATTTTTGATAGGCATGTTGCATTGCATCGGAACCGGCAAACTGACCTTTTTTAATATTGACAAATTTGCCAGTTTTAGCTGCGGCAACTAAAAGTTCAGTTTGACGAAACAAAAAAGCTGGAATTTGCAATACATCTACAGACTCTGCCGCCATTGCAGCTTCGTGAGATTCATGGATGTCGGTGACTGTGGGAATGTTAAAATGCTCTCCAACTTCCTTCAAAATAGAAAGGGCTAGTTCATCACCAATTCCGGTAAAAGAATCAATTCTAGAACGATTGGCTTTCCTGTATGAACCTTTAAAAACGAGGGGAATGTTTAATTTGTCGGAGATTGTAACCAATTGCTCTGCAATTCTAAAGGCCATATCTCTACCTTCAATGGCACAAGGGCCAGCAAAAATGAAAAAGTTATTAGAATCTTGGTGTTTTAATTTAGGAATATTTGGAATCATTACCAACGGTAATTTAGGGTTTAAGGTTTAGGGTTTAAAGTTTAAAGTTAGAGTTTAAAGTTTAAGGTTAGAGTTTAAAGTTTAAGGTTCATTCGAACCCCGCAATAAACCTTAAACTCTAAACCTTAAATTTATTTATTCTCAGGAGATGTTTCTTCTCCGTCTTTCTTTTCTTCTTTTTTAGCTTTAGGCTTTTTAGGAGCCTTTTTAGGCAATAACACCAACTCAGAGCCATTGATAAATGAATCTTCTTTAAATGTTTTACCGAAGAAACTCTTACCTAAAGTAGGTACAGTTACTTTATCTGACACAGTGAATTGAACACCTTTAACCAAATAATCGCCAACCATAACTTCTTCAACAACAAATTTGTTACTTGGTAATTTCACTTTGCCAACTTTGATTTTCTCTCCGTCTACAAAGTCTTTCTTAACAATGATATCTTTTTCGAACCATTCTGCAGCAACTTCACTTGGAACAGCAGTTAATTTACCTTTGAAATCAAATGCAAATGCTTTTGCTTCTTTGTTGGCAATCATGATTGAAATCATTTTTACACTGTCTTGCAATGCAATTCGCAAACGAATAGCATTTGTAAGATCCAAGTCAGGATTCGTAGCCAATAACTTAGCTTCTTCATCTTTTTTCTTAGATTCAGCCCCTTTGTTAGAATTGTTTAAATCAACGTCTTGATTGATTTTAGCTCTCGACTTTTGATTTCCCCATTCAAAACGGACGGTTGTTCTACGATTTTGTTGATGCTGGAATTCATCACAAGGAACAAACCACTTACCATCAATTTTAGTTAACTCAGTTTGTTTGTATTTATCGTAATAACTTTTAATCACGTTTCCTTTGGCATCTTTTTCAATCACCATTTTACGGGTTGTATCTTGGCGATAAGGAGTGAATCCTGCTTTTTCAGCACCCTCACACTTACAATCGTTGATCAATTCTTTCTCACCAAATCCTACAGCATGAATACGTGCTGTGTCAATTTTGTACTTTCTTACCAAGTAAACTTTCGCACTATCGGCACGTCTTTGAGCCAATCTAGTGTTGTATTCAACAGAAGCTCTACAGTCGGTATGTGAACCCAACTCAGCAATCAAACGAGGGTAACGAATTAAGACTTCTTGTGCAAATGTATCAAGAATACGTGCCGCATCTGGACGAATGTTTGCAGAGTCTAAGTCGTAGAAAATTGGAAGGGTATAGATTTTATCCAATGGATTTTCCATACAAAAATCTTGTACCAATTCTTTGCTGAAACGAATGCCATGAGTTGTTCTATTCACTGGAGGCTTTTCGAAATAATACATTTCTGGATATTTCGCAAGCAATTCATAGTTAGTTTTAGGATTCAAAGTAGCTTGGTATTCGCCACGCTCGTTTGCTTTTAGCACCATTACACTAGTGTCTTTATCATTAGAAATCATGACAGTTGCACCAGCCAAAGGTTTGTTGGTATTACAGTCAGTAACCACACCACGAATGGTAATCACCAAAGGAACTACATCAAATGCGTAAATATCATCGTCGTTTTTCTTACCACGGTTAGAAGTGAAGAAACCTTTTGTGCTTTTTCCTTCATAGAAGGTAATTCCAAAATCGTCACCACCGCTATTTAGCGGCTCACGCATGTTTTCGCGATCTCTCCATTTGGTAATATCATTTGTTACTTCAGCTGCATTGATATCTAAACCACCTAAAGTTGGCCATCCGTCTGAACTAAAGTATAAACGTTTGTCGTGTTTGTTAAAATACGGGAAATACTCGTTTCCAGAAGTATTGATGTCTGGACCTAAGTTAATCGGAGCACCCCAATTTTTAGAACGCTTGCTGTAAGTAATCGCCCAAATATCAAATCCTCCGTATCCACCCGGTCTATCAGATGCGAAATATAAAATTTTATCGTCTAAGCCATAAGCTGGGTGACCATAACTGTGACCGGTATCTTCTTTGCAGATATCTAAAGGTTCACCAAGGTTCCAGTCAACACCAGTTTTCTTGTAAGAATAAATGGCACATTTTTCAGTTTTTCCATCTTCACCACCGCACTGAGTCACGTACATGGTTGAAAATTTATCATCGAAAGTTAAACCACCTTCATTCCATTTTGAACTATTTTTTTCAGCGTAAACTGGTTTGTTCCATTTTACAACGGATACTTTTTTCGATTTCTTTTTTGAGTCTGAAACTTTAGATTCTTTACCTTCAATGTACCAAATGTCTGACCACATTTGCATCGTACCACCGTAAATTCTTTTGCTGTAACCACCTTCTCTGTCTGAAGCAAAGAAAACCAAATTGTCTTTTTTAGCAGCAATCATTGGGGCCCAATCGTTGGCTTTTGTATTTGCCGCTTTAAATTCTTCAACTTTAAACAATGAACTATCTGGTGTCCAACGCAAAGCCAATTCACAACCGGCTTTTTTGATTTCTACAGCAGTATCGCCAGGAACAACTTCAAGATACTTTTTGTATGCATCCATTGCCTCACGGTAAAGTTCCATTTTCTTCAGCATGTTTGCACGCATTAACAAAGCTTGAGCGTTATTCGGGTCTTTTTTCAAAACCTTATCGTACAATTTCTTTGCTTTGTCGTAATCGTTATTCAAACGATAAGCTTCAGCAGCCATAAATACAGCTTGCTCTTTAATCTTTTTGTCTTTGTCGCGCTTAGAAACTTCTTCAAAAGTAACAGCCGCTTGGCCATAATATCCTTGATCGAACAAAGTCTTTGCTTCTTCAAATTTTGGAGAACAACCAGTGTTCACGCCAAAAACGATGGCCATGATTGCCAAAGAAAGCACTACTTTTCTCAATAATTGTGCGGGTGATTTATCAAAACGTAGACTCATTTTCAATATTTATCCTAAATAAAACGCTAATTAATGGATTCTTTGTGAAAGTTCAAAGAAAACTTATGTTTTTTTTGGACAATTTAATTAAATAAATTTTGTTTAAAGACCCAACGCAATGAGCATTTTTAGGTCAATATCCCTCAAGAAAAAATAATGATTGAATAAAAATCAACCTGAAATTAATGTTGTATTTTAATTCTTTTAGTGACTTGATCTTTGTCAGATTGAATGGTCACCAAATAGATGCCATCAGGAATTTGGTTTACATTCAACACAAAACTTCCTTTGCTGTCTAATTGCCTTAAATCCAAAGCATTAACTTCGCTACCTAAAACAGTGTAAACCCTAATTTTAATACTGTTTAAATCGCAATTTGATACTTGGATGTTTAAAGTATTTGATGCAGGATTAGGTTGTGCGGATACTTTAGGAACATCAGCAAATGCACTGTTGATTCCAAAAAGTAGGAGTGCGATATAGGTGATGAACTTTGGCATACTCAAAGGTATACAAAGAATATGCCAAAGATTTTATTTATCGGATATTAGTAGCCTAAAATTCGACGAATTTTGGCAATATCCTCCGTTTTATTCAAAGCATCATTAGAACCTTTATATCCCATGAGTGTTTTCGCAAATGTTCTAGAATGCTCGGTTTGCTTGTTTAAATAGGTTGCAACTTCTATTGCTGGACTATTTAATCTTGAATTAAAGGTGGTCATACCATCGAATAAATTCATTGCAAATTCTTCATTTAAAAAATTTAATCTTTGCAAGGCCTGCATCGCTAAAATTCTTGTTCTAAATTCATATTTAGGTCCCGATAAATCTACCAATGCCTTAATCATTGATCCTTTCATGTCGGGGTATACCTCAGTTGCCAATTCGCAGTATTTAACTCTTAAATTGTGGGTATAACCATCAAGTCCTTTAATTTTATCTAAGATCATGTTGTGCTGGCTCACGAACATTGGAGAATTCCACATTCGTGCAATGGCCGCTTCAATGGTTAAGTAACTGCTGTCTATTAGTGCGGTTTCAAACAATGCTTTTGTTTCTTCTAACAAAGGCGCCTTCATCACGAATATTTTGCGCACTTCTGTTGTTTTGTCTGTCGCAATTTTTGTCCAAATATTCGATGGTAAATTTGGAATTAACATCAACTGAATGGCAATTTCCACGCGCATTTCTTTGTAAGTTTCTTTGTTCCACGCTTTCAATAACGCATTGTAATACTGGTCTTTAGTGCTTTGAGAGGCATTGATTTCACTCATTTTATTTTTTAGTGCAACCAACGCATCGTATCTGTCTAATGTGTTTTCTGAATTCTCTAATTGGGCGTAAAGCTCGCCGAGTGGTTTCGCAAATTCAATTTCCTTGAGAATGAATGTCCCTTCATCAAACAATTTAAATGCAACATCCTTGTTATTAGTTGGTATGAAAATCTTTTGGAAAGCTTTGTCAATCATCACAACTTGCCTGTGAACACTGCCATCGGTAAAGTAAATTGCGACATCAACAGGCATCTTAAAGACCCCAACAACCGGATCAATTTTATGAATTTGCTCTACAGTGAATTCAATTCCTTTTTCTCCATTGAGGGATAGTGTTTGCGTGGACACTTTCAATTTGGGCTCACCGCCACGATGAATCCATTGGTCGAAAAACCAGTCCATGTTGATACCGGTAGCATCAATAATGGCTTTTTGCAAATCCCATGTTTCAACAGTTGCAAAACTGTGTCTTTGTAGATACAATTGTATGCTTCTTTTGAAGTTTTCTGCTCCCAAGATGTGTTGTAACATATACAAAACAGAGGCTCCTTTCGGATAATGTCTTGAACTACCAGAAGCACTATGCCTTACTGGCAGTGAATTGGCTTTTCCAGCGGCAATTGCTCCAAGTTGATTTGATCTAAAATACCACAGCATTTCGTCATTGGAAATGGCATAGCCATTGAACAACCCAGGGTAGAAAGTAGCGAAGCTCTCTTGTAACCATTGTTCACCATCATGTCTTCCTGTAATTAAATCGCCAAACCATTGATGGGTGGCTTCGTGCGCATTTACGTTGATGTAATTTTTATCGAGAAAACTTCTTGCATCCACCCAAAAGAAATCGCCAAAAATGGTTGCAGAGGTATTTTCCATGGCTCCATATAAAAAATCTTGGACCATGACTTGAGAATATGAACCCCAAGCGTAGGGAGTTCCAGTTTCTGTTTCAAGGAATTCAATGATTTTTTCACTGTAAAGATTTGTGGGATTCACTCTTTCAGGATGTTCTGGGTAATACCAAAAATTGATTGGTGTTCCACGCTTTGTTTTTGTTGATTTTACGGCATATTTATCGATTGCAAGCATTAGTAAATATCCCGAATGTTGTTTCGGCATTTTGTAGTGCCAAATGGTTTTAGATTTGTCTTTAGGATCTATTGATTTTCCCATAAAATTTCCATTACTCAGAACATTGTAATCGTTTTGGAAAGAAATTTTGGTTTCGGTAATGTATTTTTCACCTCTATCATCAATCATTGGAATCCAATGACGGTTGTCAATTCCTTGTCCTTGAGTCCAAATTTGACGGCGTGTCATATTTGTAGGGTCTTCAATTTGAGGGACATTCCAACCAACGAAATAGATACCTTTGGAAGGGGTAGCAAAATATTGTATTTTGAGGGTATGGATTTTATTCAAATCATTTTTCAGATTGGTTTGGGCAATAAGTCCCTCTGCATTTGTTTTAAAAGAAATTTCCTTTTGATCGAGCCAAACTTTACTAATTTTAATATTGGGAGCATCGAAGAAAATGGTGTCTATGTTGTTTTGAATCGATGAGAAAGTATGGGTAACAGTTCCATAAACTTCTTTCTTTTGAGGGACAAAAGAGACTTCAACGAGCATGTGAGTGACATCGATATTTCTATTTCTTTCATGAGCACCGTGGTCGGTATGATAGCAATTGATTTCTGGAAATTGTGCCCAAGTAATTGAGCAAAAGGCAACTGACAATGATAATAGGAATAATTTACGCATGATTTGTAGAGCGAAAATAGTGAAGAGTGAAGAAGGCTGCGAAAAAAAATGAAAAAAAATCTAAAAAATGTTGCACAATGTAAAATGAAATACTATTTTTGCACTCCCAATCACGAACATCTGATAGGGAAAACGGTTTGGTAGTTCAGCTGGTTAGAATACATGCCTGTCACGCATGGGGTCGCGGGTTCGAGTCCCGTCCAGACCGCCAGATTAAAGCCTCAGAAATGAGGCTTTTTTTATGCTTAATTTTTCCCTGATTTCACTCTAATCCTTGTAATCTCTCTAATCTTTCTAATCCCTTTTATTAGATATTGGGGGTAAATGTTATATTTGTTGTATAAACATTTCTAAACGTTTAGAAACGGTTTGACTGAATATTGAATTATGAATAAATGAAAAAAATAGTTGTGTTAAAATCAACAGGTGTGTTGGTGATCTTACCCTTTGTAATCATGATGTTCTCATCGTGTTATTCATCTTTTACGGCTCAATCAGCAAAAACAATGGAGCCTGGAAAAGTGGCTGGTGGATTTGCACTTGGGGGATATAAAATTCAAAGGGATTATTTTGACAGTCAAAAATCCACTCGCAATAATGAATATGGTGAAGCGATTCCCATGTTTCCAGTGGGATTGTTACGCGTTGGTTTAGTCGATAATTTAGATTTCAACTTACAATCCAATGTAATTACAAATACAACCGTGGGTTTAAAATATCAGTTGTTGAAAAATACGGAAGGATCAAATTTCTCAATTGGTTTGAATGCTGGAGGAATTCATTTTTTCTATGTACCAATTTATTCAACCTTCGAAATTCCATTTTATTATTCGTATCACACCAAGGATAATCATTCTATTTATGCAAATTTTTCACCCGGTTGGGTTGAGGATACATACCGTCAAGCGGGATGTTTGGGTGCTTCATTTAAAATCTCCAAGGACCGAGAGACATACATGTTCTTTGAAATTAAACAAAGTACTGTAGGTAAATCGATTAGCATCGGTGGCGTTAAAAGTGAAGGTGTTGATATGAACTACCTTCTGTATGGATTTGGTTTTACGTTTGGCGGCTTTTAAGTGTTTTTATTTGGCAATATCTGTAATTGATACAGATTGAAATTCGCCTTTTTTAGTTCTTAAGACATATTTGATGCTATAATCTGTAGCATTGCCGTTGATTGAAATCGAATTCACAACTGCTTTAATGCTATCGGGCAAGATGTATACTGTTTGTCCAAATTTGAAAGGCAAGAGGGAATAAATTGAATCGCGCAATGCCGCAGATTTCATGATTGCTTTGTAAGGTTTGTAAGCGTCTAAAATAGCAGATTGTTTTTTTGTTATTTGTTCTAGTTTTTCAATGACTAATTGATTCTCTTTAATTTTCTGATTAAAGATTGCTTGGTTCTCGAGCAATTGATTTTGATATTTATTGTAATACACCAAGCTGATGATTGCCAATGAAATAAGTGTCATGATCAAAAGAACGATTTTCCATTTACCTGAATTTGATGTAGTTGTTGAATTTTCTAACATGTCCAACGAATTTAATCTTATTCAATTACATTTCAAAGAATGGCATTGTATTTACCACCTGCTTGGCAGGAATGACGGTTTCTTTGGTGATTCCGGTTTGAATTATAACAAATGTGATTTTTTTAAGATGTTGATCACTGCTCTAGACCAACGCTTTGGACTAGCGCAATATCCAGCGCGCCCAATGGAAAACAGCCATCTATTGATATTTGTACTCCCTTTTAGCTTTTGGTAATATTTACGTGCACTTACGTATCGACAAAAATGCACAAACGATTGAGTATCGTTTTCATAAGCCTTGTAACGAGATTTAATGTTATGGGTTTTGCGTAAATTGTTTTTGCCGGCAATGCCAAAATGGTTGTTGAGTAACCTACAAACCTTACTTGTGCCGTTCCCTGATTCGTGCATTGCGATGCCAAGAATGACATTGCTTGGGATTCCATATTCAACACTCAGGCTGTCGCAAAGAGGTTTGTATTTAGCAATGTATGCCTTGTTTTGAGCTTGCGCATTTACAGCTAAAAACAGGAAGTAAACACTAACAAGTACAAACTTTATATGATTTTTTAAAGCCATTTTAAAAGCACAAATATAAAGAATATCAATGAATTAATCAAATTTAACGCCATTTGTAAGTCACAAATCGCCTTCAAAATGGTCTTTTTTTAGGGTTTAAAACGAAACTTCATATATTTGTAAGAATGAAGTATTTCACAAAAATATTTTTTGCAATTATTCTATTCAATATATTGGTTGTATATGAGTTGAAAGGTCAAAAAATTGTCCCTCATAATTCCCTTAAAACACCAACATTTATTGAATATGTTCATCCAATGCCAAGTGCTGAAACTTGGAAAAATTCAGTGAAACAAATTGGTGGATATGGGAATGAAATTTCTTGGAAAATTTACAATGTTCTTAAGGATGAGTTGAATCAAACACATTCTAGAATTCAAATGTATAAGAATGGGATTCCTGTTGAGTTGGGTACAGCCATATTGCATACAAAAATGAACGATTTATTTCGTGTCAATGGTAACTTTATTTTATCGAAGGACATTTTAGGGAAAGCCAATTTAAACGCTGATGAAGCGCGGGAATTTGCGTTAAAATATTTGCCTTCAGAAAAATATTATTGGCAAGATTTAGGTATGAATCAAGTTTTACAAAATGCCACAAATAATAGAGACACTACCTATTTTCCGAAAGGTAAATTGGTCTATGTTGGTCGCAATTTTAAGTTAGATACCATACAACAATTATGTTATTCATTTAATGTTTTATCAATGCAGCCTTTAGCTGGTAAAACCATTTATGTAAATGCCGAAAATGGACAGATTTGGGCAACAAATGACCTGATTCTTCATACTGAAACCAATGGTACTGCCATTACAAAATATAGCGGTACAAGAACTATTAAAACAGATAGCTTGTCGCCTACATCATTTAGATTGAGGGAAACTGGTCGCGGAAATGGTATAGAAACTTACAATGTGAATCGAACCAACACTTATGCTGGAGCTACAGATTTTACCGATAACGATAATACTTGGAATAATGTAAATGCAAATAAAGATGAAGTTGCCACCGATGCACATTGGGGTGCTGAAATGACGTATGATTATTTCAAAAATGAGCATGGAAGAAACAGTTTTGACAATGCCGGTGCTAAAATTGTAAATTATGTACATTTCTGCCAAACTCCAGGTGTTGGATTCGACAATGCTTTTTGGAACGGTTCTGTGATGACGTATGGCGATGGTTCTACGTTCTTGCCATTGACAGCTTTGGATGTTTGTGGGCATGAAATTGCTCACGCGGTGACAACCAATACAGCCAATTTAACCTATTCTAACGAAAGTGGAGCTTTGAATGAGAGCTTCAGTGATATTTTTGGACAAACCATTGAAGCTTGGGCACGACCAACACAATGGAATTGGAAGATTGGAGAAGACATTACTGTTTCTGGAGCTGGAATTAGAAACATGGCCAATCCGAGTGGTTCCGGTTACAATCAACCTAAGTATTATAAAGGTTTCAAATGGTATTTTGGAACTGGCGACAATGGGGGTGTACATTACAATAGTGGGGTTCAGAATTATTGGTATTATCTCATTGCCAATGGCGCATCTGGTACAAATGAGGTTTCAAATAATTTCAATATTGCGTCAATCGGCTTTACGAAATCTGCAAAAATTGCTTATCGAACCTTATCTGTTTACTTGGTGAATAGTTCAAATTATGCCGATGCTAGAACTTACAGTATTTTAAGTGCTACTGATTTGTATGGTCAGTGTTCAAATGAAGTAGTTCAAGTTACAAACGCTTGGTGGGTTTGTGGTGTGGGTGCGAAATATGATTCAGGTTATGTAAAAGCGAATTTCACTGGAGATACGCTCGCTTGTAAAACAGCGAAACTTGTGAATTTTCAGAACCTTTCAACCAATTATTTAAATAGTAAATGGTATTTTGGAGACGGTGGAACTTCAACTGTTTCGAATCCGAGCTATAATTATACTGCATATGGAAAATTCAACGTAAAATTGGTTGTAACCTCCTGCAATAACAGCAAGTCAGATAGTATCACTTTTGTGAAATTTGTTTCTGTAGATAGTACACGCGATATCTGTAACGCTATCATTTTACCCACTTCTGGCACATCGAATGAGTCGAGATGTTGGGGTTATGTTTATGACAATGGTGGTGAATCCGATTATATTCTCAATAAAAATGTTTCAACCACATTAACGGTTGCCAATGCCGATTCGATTCGTTATCGATTTTTAATGTTCGATATGGAAAACGGTTATGACTCTTTGTATTTGTATGACATGGGTACAACGCCTAAAACAGAATTGGGTGCATTCACTGGAAGTGGTTTACCATTTGCTGGAGCATGGAAAACTGTATATTCAAATTCAATTCAATTTAAGCAGCAAAGTGATCCGTATGCTTCAGGCAAAGGATTTAAAATCCAATACATTGGATATAGACCTAAGTTAAAGATTGATTTGGGAAATGACACTGTGATTTGCCAAGGTGATTCAGTGAATATCATGCCTAAATTAACGGGTGGAAATTCAAGTGATTTATTTATTACACCGCCCTCTTTGTCGAGAACTGTTTTCAATAAGACATTATACAAAGTGGGACCAACATCTCCCACTAAATATTATTTCAAAGTTACTGATGCTTGCACAGGTCTCAGTGCAATTGACTCTATCACGGTGGGAGTATATGCTCCCATATCTGTTGATTTATTGCCCAAAGACACTACAGTTTGTTACGGAAGAAATGTAGTTCTCAAATCTAAAGTAACGGGTGGAAGACCTACTTCATACACTTATTATTGGTCGCAAGCAGCAAGTTATGGTCCTTCTGCTGAAATGGTCTTACCTCACGATACAACGGATTATTTTGTGATTGTTGATGATGGATGTTCCGATAAAACAGATACTGCTTTTGCGAGAGTGAATATGCGTGATCAGTTGCATGTAGTTCCAGTGAGATTATCTGCGGATGTTTGTCCTGGTACCAATGTAAATTTGGTTGTTTCGGGTACAGGAGGTGATCCTGCCAATTATTTATTTACTTGGGATCATGGATTGGGTACAGGAACCACAAAAACTGTTTCGGTCACTGATACAACCGTGTATTATGTTGTGTTGACGGATGGTTGCACTGTTGGTCCCGATGACGATAGTATCCAAGTAAACATCCCTGCGCCTTTGGTTTTGTCAAATGTAAATGATACAACGCTTTGTGCAGCTCAAAATTTACCATTGAACTTGGTGAGTGCCGGTGGTAGAATATCAACCCACTACGTATCTTGGTCTGATCCAGCGATTGTTGGTTACACACCAACTTTAAATCCATTAGAAGGACTAACAAGTTATCAGGCAATTCTTTCAGATGGATGTATGTTGAAGAATGACACTGTAAATTTTGCCATCAAAAAACTCCCACCAATTTCAGCAACTTGGTCAATTTCAGATAAAAAAATGTGTTTGGGCGACAGTTTTGATATACTTTTCAATGTAAAAGGTGGCGATAGTACTCAATATTTATGGTTGTTAAATGGAGGGACAGTGAATACAACGAACCATAGATTGAGCTTGGCAGCAAGTCAAACAGTTCAATTGTCTATCACTGATGCTTGTTCACCAGCGGTTAACTTATCTGAGAACATAGTGATAAGTCCCTCAAAATTAAATTTAGCCTTATTGACGTTCGACACAACCAATTGTTTTGGGAGGGCTGATGCCTTTTTGGAGGTCAATACGGCCGCTTCAAACTCACCTGTGACTTATTTATGGAATGACCCATTGAATCAAACCACGGCTAAAATTTCCAATTTGAATTCGGCGGTTTATCAAGTGGTTGCGAAGGATACATTTGGCTGCGAAGATTCTTTGAAATGGAATGTTGTAACGTTTAATAAAGTTTATGATGCATTGGCAGATACAATCATTTACCGAGGTACTGTCATTCAATTAAGATTGAAAAATGCGATGCCTTCTAAGTGGGTAGGACCTGCAATTTTGGGAAAAGATTCGACCTTAAATATTTCCATTAGACCACTAAAAGACACCATTTATACAGTTTCGGGGATGGATAAAAATGGTTGCTTTGGAAAAGATACTGTTAGGGTTGCAGTAATTGATCCACCAACTTTGCGAATTCCAAACATCATTACACCTAATGGAGATCGTAAAAATGAGTTTTGGGATTTGATTGAATTGGGAGAATTGGAAATGTATGATTTAACAATTTCTGATAGGTACGGCAAACGCGTTTACAGTACTGATAATTACCAAAACGATTGGAATGCGGTAGATAGCGATGGAAATGAATTGCCTAACGGTCAATATTTGTATAAATTGAAGCACCGTAAGAACTTCAAAGTGTTACAAGGGTATATTCAAGTTATTCGATAATTGATTATTGAATTTCTTGATCTAATTTTGATAAGAAATCTTCCGCAATACTGAGGTGTTGGTCTTGTTTTTCAGAGCTCATTTTGTCGAAAGTAATGATGAGCATGCCCAACCTCGGATTTTGTTGTAAAAAGGTTCTATGTCGGTTGATAAATCGCCAAAAAAGAGCATCCCAGATGACTTGCCAATGTCCGTCTCCTTTTTTATAGTCACTCATTTTGACAATATAATTGCTACCTGAAAAATAGGGTTTGGTTGTCATGAGACCTCCATCTGCAAATTGTGACATTCCATAAATATTGGGAACCATCACCCAATCATAGGCATCTACGTACATTTCCATAAACCACTGATAAACGGCGTTTGGATTAAATTCACAGAGCATAAAGAAATTCCCTACAATCATCAGCCTTTCAATATGATGAGAATAACTCGTACTTAGCGCTTTTTTGATTACCGTGTCAATAGGTTCTATTCCGGTAGTTCCGTCGTAAAATGACTTTGGGATAGGGCGGGTAAAATTCCAAAAATTTGAAGTTCTTTGGGTTGAGCCTTCACGTTTATAGATAACCCGAATAAATTCCCTCCAACCAATGATTTGTCGTATAAATCCTTCCAAAGAATTTAAAGGAACTTCATGGTTTTGAGTGTATTCGAGTGTTTTGTCAATGATTTGTTTTGGAGAAAGTAAACCAACATTTAGAAGGGGTGAAAGTACCGAATGGAACAAAAAATGTTGGTTTGGGTCTTTCGAAAATGCATCTTCATATTCACCAAAATGAGCCAATCGTTGTTCAATGAATTGATTTAACCAGATTTCTGCTTCATGGTGATTTGTAGGGTAAAATTGATTTTCGTAAGTAAAAAGGATATTTCCTAGATTCTCAGAAAAATGGGTTTGGATATATTTTTGCGCTTCAGTGGTTGAAGGATTTAACGTGGGAAATGGAAGCACAGGCATTGTTACATTCTTTGGAAATGCTTTTCTATTTTCGGAATCGAAAGTTAACTTTCCACCTTGCGGTTTACCGTTTTCATCCATTAAAATATTGAGGGATTTTCGTTGCAGCGCGTAAAAATCTGTTTGGAAATAGCGATTTTTTGCATTGAAAAAAAGATGGCTTTCATCCAATGGTTTTAAGAAGTTGGGAGAGGGGTGCACAATTAAATCTACACTGGTAGTTTGAATTGCTCTTTGAATATGTTTGAGTAACCAATCGTCTGATGGGTTACAAATGTGAATTGAATTGTATTTTTTGGATAGTTCTTTAAAGAGTATGCGTGCATCTGAATCTTGATGATTTGCTTCTATGTACTGAACCTGATGTCCCTCAGAAATCAAGCGCTCAGCATATTGCATCATGCTCGATCTGTGAAAAACAAGTTTTAATTTATGGAAATTATATTGTTTAAAATACAGGAATTCTTCAACTATAATGACTTGTTTGGCGTTAGCCAAGACAGGATTGGGCCAATACAATTGGTGTGGGAAAATGACTGCAACTGTATTCATGAATTGTAGAGTAACAACCCATGAATACAATTGTTTTCAAATTATTTTTTGGTTTTAGAATTTTCTTCATTGTGAAGAGCATTCATCGCCATCATTTCTTTAAGGGTTTTGTTCATTCCATCTGTAGAACCATCCAAGAAAATCACATTTCCTTTGCCGTCTGTTGCGAAATTTTTGATGGCTTCTGTCCACATGCTGAAAAGTAGAAATGAAGAATCGAGGTCGGCCGTTTTCATTTCGTTTGCGGCTTCCGACATCCCTTTTGCAACTTCTTTCCGGAACAAAGCAATCCCTTGGCCGCGCATTTGAGCTGCAATTTTCTCTGCTTCTGCAGAAATCTTGATTGCATTACCTTCTGCTTCGGCAGCTTTGGTTTTGGTAATCAATAAGGCTTGTCCTTCGTTTTCTGCGGCGGCTTTTAAATTGCTAGATGCCACAACTTGGGCCATTGATTTTGTAATGGCTTCGTCGAATGTGATATCGTTCAAAGCCAAATCTTGTAAATGGTAACCCCACTTTTCAAGTACATCGTCAATGTTGTATTTTACAGATTCAACAATTTCATTTCTGAGGGACAGAATTTCGGCCTGCTTTTTTGTAGCTACGAACCCACGAATACTCCCTTCGATGGTTCGAATGAGGGCGGTCATAAAATCGCGATCATTGACGAATTTAAAGGCAACATTTTTTAAAGTTTCTTCAGTATTGTTAATCACAGAATACAGCAACATTGCTTTAAAATAAACATTGGCTTGATCTTGTGTGATTGCCTGAAAGTCGAGTTCGATAGATTTATTTTGTGTTGAAATACGACGATAAATCGATTCTAAAATTGGAATTTTGAAATTCAAACCAGGGTTTAATATTCGCTGATATTTTCCAAACATGGTTACAACGGCAACTGTACCTTGTTGCACGGTAACTAAGCCAGACAATACAATTAAAATTGCAAATCCAGCGAGAATATAGGGTAGTAAGTTCATAATATACGAAAATAGTGATTTTAAGTATTTAGCTTTAAATTATTTGCATAGAATGAATGAATTATCGATTAAATTCATAAAAGTATCGCTGTTCAATCTATTTTACTGAATCAAATACCCGAAATTTGTAGAATCTAATGAAAAAATTATTGTTTGTTTTTGTATTTGGAATCTTTTTTATGAAGGTTTCGGCACAAATAGGAGATGAAGGTAGTGGCAGGCCAAAAATGCCTATGAAAGTGAGTGGGACAGTTCAAGGTGCAGAAGGGAATTTGATTTCAAATGCAATTATACGGGTGTATTCAATGTCGGATACTTTTTACAAAGAACCTACAACAGAACATTTAACTACGCTGCCAAATGATGTCATAGCGGCAATGTTGGCACAGGTGAAAACCAATGAGGGTGGAGTGTTTCAAATGGAACTAGCTTTCCCATTGTTTAAATTAAACGCAATAGATAAAACGGATCGAAGAGCTTTCAGGAAATTTGCCACTTCTGCTTATTTAATTGTGATGGCTGATGGATATGAGACAATGAAATCTTATGTCAATTGGAGACCTCAGCGTGGTGAAAATGGATTTGAATTGCTCATAGAGCCAATTGTATTATTGAAACTCAAAGATAAAATAGAAGGCGTTGAAATCAAGACAAAACTGATTGTGCAGAACGGAGATACCACCGAAATGAATGCAGGGAATTTCCAAGTGAACCCAGATGCTTCAGCTGAAGATTTGGTGAGAAAAATGCCAGGGGTGACTTCAAGCAATGGACAAATTCAGGCGCAAGGCGAACAGGTGAAAAAGGTTTTGGTAGATGGCAAACCTTTTTTTGGCGATGATCCAAATTCAGCCCTGAAAAATTTACCAGCCGATGTGATCTCCAAAATTCAAATTTATGATGGCAAATCAGATCAAAGTGCTTTCACCGGATTTGATGATGGGAACACTTCCAAAACAATGAATATTATTACCAAAATGGGTTTCAAAAACGGAATGTTTGGTAAAGCTTTTGGTGGTTATGGAAGGTCTTTTGATGGAACCGGAGATGTGAACAAATACAAAGCAGGTTTGAATGTAAATTATTTTGCTGGCGATAGAAGATTTACCCTATTGTCTCAATTTAACAATATCAATGAGCAAAATTTCTCCATTGATGATATCATGGGATCAATGGGTAGTGGTGGTCGAGGTGGTAGAGGCCAAGGTGGAATGGGCGGTGGAATGTTTGGAGGTGCCGGTGGTGGTATGGGAGCGAGTAACTTCTTTGTAGGCAATCAGAATGGAATCAATACGACCAATGCTGTAGGACTCAATTTCTCCGACAAATGGGGCAAATTGAAAAATGTAGAGTTTTCTTCTAGTTATTTTTTCAATCGAACAATGACTGATTATAGTAGCCAAACACAACGTTTCTATGTTACTGGATCAAATAATCAACTAGGGTTGAATTACGTTGAAAATGATTCCAGTTTTACAACAAATCTGAATCATAGATTCAACTTTAGAGTTGACTGGAAAATAGATTCAATGAATAAATTGATTGTTCAACCTCGATTAACCATTCAGTCGACGGAAAAAAATAATCCTTTGTTTGGAAATACATTCAATCCGGAATCTACTTTATCATTCCGAAATACACTCAATAACCTTATTTTAAACAACTCAAATGGTTTGAATGGTGGATTGAATGTAAACTGGATGCATTCTTACTTAAAAAAGGGTAGAACATTGTCTATGAATGTAAATCCAGGGTTTACCAATCAAATTGGGGTGAATAAAATCACCAATGAAACTGAAATCATCTTGGGTACATTGCACACCGATACTGTAAAATTACAACGCATCAATACTGAAAAGCTTGGAATGACATTGTCGGCAAATGCTACTTTTACTGAGGGATTGGATAGTAATCGATTGTTCGCTTTTTCATATAATTTAAATTATAATTTAAATGGAAGTGATCGCTTAAATAATACTCCAATTTCAAGATATTCAGACATATACAACATTGATACTGGGTTATCGAGTCGCTTCAATAATGGATATGTGAGTCATTCAATTGGAACCCAATATCAATACCAAAATTATAAATGGAACACGAGTATTGGTGTGAATGGTCAAGTGGCCTCATTGAGTGGTGATCAAGAATTTCCATTTTTAACTTCGGTGAATAAATATTTTTATTCAGTATTGCCCAATGTGAGTGTAAGGTATAAGGTTGGAATGAAGAAAAACTTAAGATTGAATTATAGAGCAAGCAATAATGCTCCTTCTGTAGACCAATTGCAAGAGGTTGTGAATAATTCAAACATTCAACAACTGACCATCGGGAATCAGAAATTGGATCAAGATTTTCAGCATAATTTAACTTTGAGATATTTTAGTGTTGATATGGAGAAATCATCAAATCAATTTTTCTTGATCAATGCAACCTATACAAATAACTATATCACTTCTTTGACACAAATTGCAAATAATGGACCATTAGAAGTAGTGTTCAGTGATACAAATAAATTGCGATTAAATCCGGGTTCTCAATTATCTCAATCGATCAATATGGATGGATATTATAGTATACGTGTATTTGGCACCTATGGTAGACCATTTTTAAAAGGAAAGCTAAATATGAACATGAATGCGGGCTTGAATTTCACTCAAACACCTAGCATGCTAAAAATTGGCTTGGACGAAGCAAGAGCCAATTATGCGAGAAATCCATCGGGAAGTTTAGGAATCGTTTTAGGCACGAATGTGAGTAAAGTTGATATAACGCTAATAAGTACAACATCAATAAATTTTGTTTCGAACACTTTGCAGCGTTCTATGGATCAAAATTATATCAATCAAAATTCGCAGTTAAGACTTACAATAAATCCAACATCTAAATGGGTGATTAGTTCAGATATCACGCACCAATTATACTCAGGAATTACTACAACCTTAAATCAATCGTACTATTTATTGAATATTGGGTTGGGTAAAAAATTTGGGAAAAGCAATCAATCAGAATTAAGATTAACGGTTTATGACCTAATGAATCAGAATAGGGCTATATCGAGAAATGTTACGCAAGCGTATTTTGAAGATGTAAGAACAAATGTTTTAACTCGATACGCAATGATTACATACACGTATACATTAAAACAATTGGGCGCAAAATCAGACGATAAAGATAAGAAGATGATGATGTTTCCGGGTGGTATGCCACCTCCAGGAATGCCAATGCCGGGCGGTATGCCTCATGGTGGTGGATTCTAATTTTCAATCTCAAATATATTGCAAAAGAAAACCCCTTTGATTCCAAAGGGGTTTTCTTTTGCAATATATGATAGTTTTATTAATGGCTTATTTGAACTTGATAAGTATCTTTTTGACCATTTGCAATGATTTCTACAAAGTAGAATCCACTACTGATATTTTTTGTATTCAATGTTGCTTCTCTTGAAGTATTTACTTTATTTGAAGTGATTAATTGTCCTTGAGCATTTCTGATTTGAATTATGGCATTTCCAAATTCCTGAGGGATGAAAATGTTTAATTGATCATTCGCTGGATTAGGGAAAACAGATACTCCAGGCAATAAATATTTCTTCGCAGAAGTTGAAACTGGTTGTGGATTAATAAATTGACGGAAAGTATCGCCACCACATGGAGGTGAATTTACAATAAATAATACTTCAACGGGTCCTGCTTTGCTGTAAGTATGGGTAGGGTTTTCTTGGAAATTTTCATCGCCATCTCCAAAGAACCAATGGAAATCTTTTCCACCTGTTGAAATATTTTTAAAATCAAAAGCAAAGCCATTTTGAGTATATGTGAAGCTTGCTTTTACCTTCACAACTTCATAGAAGTTTTGGTATTTGGTAGAAGAACAACCTTGGTTCGTTGTGACTTTTACACTATATTGAGTTGTACCAGTAGCTTTAGCGAAAGTTGTAGCTGTTGTTTTGCCATTTGACCATAAATATTGATTTCCAAATCCACCAGTTGCAGCAGTTACTTGCACTGAATCACCAGCACAAATGTTTGAATCATTAAATGTTAAAGTAATATTTGGATTAGCAGCTAAAAATATATTTACATTTCTGGTTGCTACACAACCAGCTGTATCAGTTGCAGTAACTGTGTAAGCTTGATTTGCAGTTGGAGAAGCATAGACTGTATCGCCAGTTGTTGTATTTAGACCAGTAGAAGGAGTCCATGCCAATGTTGAATTTCCAGAAGCAGTTGCAACTAATTTTACTGGATTTCCGCCAGGGCAAATATTACCAAAGTTTGGTGTAACTGTTAATGTTGGTGCAATTCCAGCATTTGTTTTTACCTCAATATACTGTGTTGTATCTGATTCTCCAGATTTTGAGCATGTGATAATCGCTCTGATGAATCTTGTTCCATTCAAATTGACAGTTATTGGATTCGTACCAGTACCAAAATTATTATAGGTTCCAGTTGCAGTTGTTGCTGCTTGCCATTGGATAGAAGTACCATAACTATTCGTATTTCCAGCAATTGTAAAGGTAGCTTGACCAAAAGCAGCACATATTTTAGCAGGATTTGATGTAATACTTCCTGAATTTGGAGTCCCCGAACAGTATGTAGGGAAATGTTGCCATTCAAAATCGTCTAAATAAACGTTTCCGCCGGCATTTCCTCCGCTTCTTGCGGTTCCTTGAATAAGAATATAGTTTGAAGCACCATTATAACTTGCTGGAATTGCAAACGAATATTGTTGCCATCCTTCAGTTACAATATCAGGCACATTTAATTTTGCATATCGAGCTACAACACCGAGTCTTTTTGCACCTGTGAGAGATCGACTTGTGTTGATGTAAATCGTTAAACTGTCTGCTTGATTAAAAACGGTATCTCTATAAATGTAAAAACTGAAATAAGAATTCCCAGTGCCTCTTGAACTCAAATCCATTAAAGGCGAAGATATTGTTTGCTGAGTTCCTGCACCAAATGCATTACGAGATGCAAAGCGCATTAATCCACTTCCTCCATGCGGATTGCATGTTGGGTTGGTTTGTGCTCCTGTTCTTCTGCTCCACAAATTAATGTTTCCTACTCCTGCCCATCCCGTTGGTGGAAATGCATTCGTTTCCAAATCCTCGGTTTTGAGCTCTGCTTGTCCATAAGTTGTTCCTGAAATTGCAAAGAATAGAATGAGCAATTTAGAGAACTTAAAATTAGTAATTTTCATATAGTTAGTTTAGTTTTTTATGGTTTTTTACCCGACAAAATGCTTAAATCTCCAAATTTGTCGAATGTTCTTGTTCCCGTGACTGTGTTCTCATAAAGTCCATGAATCAGATAAACATAAACACCATCAGGTACTAATGTGCCATCAGCTGTTCTGCCATCCCATGGATCAGTTACGTTCTTTTTATCAACGATGCATTCTCCCCATCTATTGTATATTGAATAATAACCAGATTTTACAGCACAATCGAATCTTGGATACCATCCATCATTCAAGTTGTCTGCATTGCCAGGTGTGAATGCATTAGGAACATAAAATTCACAGTCGCAACGATAGCTATAGACGTTTACAAAGTCTGTTCTACTGCCGCAAGCATTTGAGGTTATCAATGACACATTGGTTGAATAAGGGATAATTGTTTCTGGACCTTTATCGCCATTGCTCCACACATAATTGAATTTACCTGTAAACGGTTGGGCTGCTTTTATCACCAAAGGATTGCCAAGGCAAAAATATTCATCGTTATTTAAAACCTTAACAGGAATGGTATCCTTCAAAATTTGTACCGAATCCATTCTATTTCCACATCTGTTTGAGGTTAAAAGCCACCATTTCCCTTCATTTGTAAATGTTTTTATTGGCGAAGTACTTCCATCGCCCCATGCATAGTTGCAATTAGGTTGTGAAGCATTTACAGTATATAAAATTGGTCTTGCGCAAAACACGGTATCTTTAATTGGCGCTTTAACCGGTTTTTTCCTCAATACAATATTGAATGAATCGGATTTAGTATCGCATGCCGTTTTTACAATGAGATATTTCATCCCTGAAAAATTAAATCCTCTCGTAGCATTCGTATCTCCGTCATCCCATAGATAAGAATGATATAATTTAGGCGTAATATTTACGATAATCGTTTCACCAATGCAGATGCCTGTATCTTTTAATTTGGGTGGCATCACAATGATAATTCCTTGTCTTATTGTGATAGTGTCGACGCGTTTGCCACATGAATTGGTAGTTTCCAGCCAAAATTTACCGGGAGTGGTAAAGGTTCGGTAACTTTTAGTACTTGCATTATCCCAAATATAAGTGCATCCGGTTTGAGCAATGTTTTTATATAAACTCCATCCAGTGGTACAATATGTAGTATCTTTAAATGAAGGAGATTTCGGTACGTCACCAGTAATTACAACTAACGTATCTTTAATGCTTGCACAACTATTTGTGGTTGTAAGATAATAGGTTCCAGTGTTTGTAAAAGTTTTGGCGCAATTGGCATCGTTATCATCCCATAAATAGGTACAAGTTGTTTGCGTTTGTAATGGATTAACATTTAATGATCCTGATGAACACAACAAAGCTGTATCAGCTAATAGATTTTTAGGTTTAATACAAGCTTGTCGGCATTCTATATTTAAGTTGATAGAGTGATCGAGAGACGAGGGACTTTCGCTAGTTAAGTCGCCTAAGGCATAATCACTCGCAACGAGGGCAGAAATAGATAAACTAGTATTGAAAAGTGAATAGTTTTGTGCATGATTTGCACAACTTGCAGTTGAACAAGGGCTCATAATTGCAAGATTTAATCTTACACCCGCTGCGCCATTATCTTGTCCAAAGAAAACTGTCCCTCCCGATTTTAAGACTGAAAAATCCATTGCAGAATTCGCTGTAGCAAAGCTTCTTGTTCCAAAATAGATTGAATTTCCTGAGATATAATTACCATTTGTATCGATACCAACAAATCCTTGTCGAATTACACCTCCCCCTAAACCGGTTGACTGCATTGACATGTAAAGTATGTTTTTATCGAGATAAGCGTAATTGAAATAATCATTCCCTCCTGCGGTAGTTGGGGTGACACCCTTTTGCCATAATATTGTACCGGTTAATAAATTTACCGCCATTACAAATGCATCAGGTGTGCCATTTCTGTTCGTAAATCCGAAAGTATAAACTTTGCCAGAATTTGTACAAATCATTTTGTCCATGCTATATCTACTTGCATTGGGCATGTAGATTGCGCTGATTTGTTTTCCGGTACTTTTATTGGCAAGGGCTAAAAACGGGTTTTGACTACCAGTAATCCATCCACCTAAAATATAACCATAGGGTGTTGATTGAATATCAGTAGGGTGGGCTTGTTGGTTTGAGGTTGTTGCTAAATTGATTTGGTTGTTAAAAATTTTGTTTCCGTTGCTGTCAAGTTTACAAAGAAGTAATCTTGAATAATTCAAATTACTATATTGTTGAGCATCTCCTGCAACAACCACATCTCCATTGGGTTCAACCAATAGAGCTCTAATTGCATCTAATACTCCTGAATTGCCTGCGCTTACGGTTTTTTTATACCATTTAATTGCCCCAGTATTATCTACAGAAACAATAGCTCCTAAAAACATACTGATACTAGTTTCATATGATTGGCCCGAAATAATGATTCCACCCGATGGAGTAGCGGCTAGTTTAATTGCATATCCTCCTTCATTTGTCGATAAACCAGTTGTTTTGAAAAATAAAAGTTTTCCTGTATCGTCAAACTTTGCATAATAAAAATCTGCTTGCCCACTCACGGTGGCAAGTCCAGCAATCCAAAAACCACCGGGTACACTCACTACACTATGGCTTTTGATAGCAGAAATTTTTGCTGATCCTACGATTTTTTCAGTTAACGTAATGTATTTTTTTGTCATTCCATTGTTACAAACCGACTGACCGTAAGTTTTGGTTGTAACAAAAGAGGCAATTGCTAAAAAAACATATAATAAATTATGAATTTTTTTAGTAATGTTGAATGTATTTTTATTTTTGCAGTACTCCACTGTTCAAAGTGACTATCTTTTTGTCATATTAGTTGCGACTATTGTTAAAAATTACAATACCATGACAATATTTAAAGTTTGTAAATCTCCCATTTAAGCAATAACATTGCATTAGAATTTATGTATTTCAAAGGAATAAAAACGATAATTGCCTCATTACTATTTTTTTGTGCTTTCGGTATAACGACTGCCCAAACAGATAGTCTACAACATTTAAAGCCTGAAAAAGTAAAAAGAATCAAGCTGAAAGATACTACTGGCAAATGGACATTTTTTGGAACCTCATCGATTTCAACCAATCAAAGTCAATTTTCAAATTGGCAACAAGGTGGTATTAATTCAATTTCTTTGACTACCGGTCTAAACCTTAATTTGGGGTTTTTGAACCAAACAATCAGTTGGCAGAATGTATTAGATATTAATTACGGTTTATCATTACAGGGAAACAATTCAGCTTGGTATAAGAATGATGACAGGATTTCTTTTTCAACAAAACTTGGTCTAAAAGCGAGAAAAAGTTGGTATTATACAATTATTACTTCTTGCTCTACTCAATTTCAACCTGGGTATAATTCAATAGATGACCAACTTCTTGATTTCAAAGCTTCAAACTTTTTTGCTCCGGCAACTTTCATCTCTTCAATAGGAATAGATTATAATCCAAGTCCTAAATTAAGTGTATTCATTGGTCCAATATCAAGTAAAAACATTATTGTGAATGATCAAAAACTCGCAAACATGGGGGTTGGTGGAATTACCCCAGCAGAATATGATTATACAACGGGTAAATATTTAAATGATGCTGCCAAGCATATGGCAGAAATGGGTGGATATATAAAAGTTCAATTTTTTGAACCTAGGGTTCTCAAAAACATCAGTGTCCAATCAACGCTTGAGTTATTTAATAATTATCTAAGAAATGCCGATAGAATTGATGTAAATATCCAAAATGATATTAATATAAAGTTAAACGAATACATTTCAACTAACATTATTTTGAACTTAAAATATGACGATGACGTACTCATCGATGATGTTGATGGCCGACGTGGACCGAGAATTCAATTTATGCAGGTTCTTGGTGTTGGTCTAGCAATCAATTTAGGGAAAATGTATTGATTACATTTCAGGGAAAGGATTCACACTTTCTCTTTTTTCCTTTTGATTCAGTAGAATCATGATTGTAATTTCATGAGTTACAGGTATCGAACCGAGGTTGAAATTTAAATTCCAATCATTACTATATCCTACAAAATATTTATCATATCTGTACCCCAGATAATTGCTCATAGCCCAAGCTTCGTTTCCATAGGCACTTGTGTGATGGCCCCCAATGCCAAACTGTATGTTAGATAATTTGAAGTTTGCTGAAACATTTTCTGATTTCACTTCTCCTTGAATTGTGTATGAAAAATTGGGAATGAAAATTGCATTTTTAAATAGATTTTGAATCACTAAACCTCCATGTATCAAAATTTTTCTTTCGAGTTTTTGATCGAGATTATCAAAAAATGAAATTGAAGGTTCATTGACATTATGAACTGCAATTCCGATAAATCCTTTTTTGTTGAATGCCAAAGCTCCAATTGATGCGTGAATAACATTTTTTGTTAATCGGCTTTGAAGTTCGGCTGTAGGCTTCACAAAACCTGTCATACTTTCGTTGATTTGATCTTCCCACTGAAATTGATCAGCTCCAAATGACAACGATGAATATTGTGCAGAAAGTCCAAATTTTAAATTCATTTTTTTCAGAGGGATATTGTATGCATAGGTTAAAGTTCCCGAGAAATGAGAATATTTCGACTTCTCAACACCTCCTGAATGCAAATCGGTCATAAATGCACCAACACCCCAGGAAGAATTGTTTGATTTAATTGGAGCATCATAGGATAAAGATTGAGTAACCAATCTACTATCTAAACTTAACCATTGTGCTTTTGTGCCAGACGTAATTCTGTTGATGGACATCCCTTCTAAAGATCCATTTCCAACAAATGCTGGATTTGTTAAATATCGATGCGAGTATAATTGGCGGAATATTGGATTTTGAGCAATGGTATCTTGCGAAAAACACATTATACCCAATAGCATCAAAATTAATTTCTGTCTGGAATACATATTGTAATTTTCATACAAACTTAAACATTACTCGATTAAAAAAAATAATTATTTCTTCATTAGATTTAATTCCAAAAGTAGAAATACATCGATTTTTTTTTGTAAAATTGTCAGTCAATGTCGAAAATAATTCGATTGTTTATACATAAAAGCCCAGTAAATCAATGTGTTAGTCGATATTTTCGACTTTCAATGGTCGCTTTTTATGTTGTTTTTTTTGGCCTATTTTGCTTGTCAAATAATTTATTGGCAAAAAATACCAAAAAGTTGGTATCTCTTTCATCCGCAAAATATCATGTTGTTTTTGAAAATAAAACACTTGAAACCTTTTCTTTTTTAGGAACTATCGGTTGTGATTCATTGTATGCGAGATTTTCGGTAAATAAGGACACACAGTGCCTAACTGGAAACTCTTTTACGTTTTCGAATGAGAGTATAGATTCTTCTGGTCAGCATTTAATTTATGAATGGTATATTCAAAATACTTTGGTTGATACAACTAAAAATTTCACTCAAATTTTTTCATCATCAGGGTCATATCAAGTTAAATTAGTTGCCCAAAATGATAGTCTTTGTAGAGACTCAATAGAGAGAACAATGATTGTGACTCACTTAACGCCAAAAATCAAGTTGGTAGGAGCGAGTGAACAATGTTTTAATGGAAATTTTTTTAAATTCATTGATAGCACGATTTACGATCTAAATTCCCCATTGGTTTCACGAAATTGGGATTTGGGAGGATACAAGAATACAAGTTCAAGTGAAGTCGAATACTCTTTTCCGACTGATTCTGATTCAATCAATATAAATTTGGAATTGGTTTCATGGAATGGCTGTACATTTGACACGTCTCTCAAAATCAAAATAAACCCATCTCCGTTTGCAAAAGCTTCTTTACTGTCGAAGCCTAAATTTTGTTTTGTACCAAATGCAATTGATTCTGCGAATTACATCAAAGTCAATATAGACAGTGCTTATTTCATCACAAACAACCAAAGCCATGTTTTTCAAAATGAATATTGGTTAGTTGATCATGTGGATACGCTGTGGGCTTCAAAAGTTTTAGATTATAATTATCTTGGTGGTAAAGGCAATCATGAAATTACTTATTTTTTAGAGAGTGATTTTGGTTGTCATTTTGATACAACGATCGATATTTATGTTGCCGAACTACCGGATGCTAAATTCACTTTTGTTGATTCAACTTTGTGTTTGGCGGGAAATCGATTCGAAATTTTAGATATTTCTAATACCGATGCTCAGGATTCTATAATTTCAACCAAATATATTATTGGATCAATAGGAAGTTTGGATACAATTTACAAACAATCAAACACTGTAAATACAAAATTTTCAATGTCTGATACGGGTACGTTCAATGTATTTAGTTTTATTGAAACATCTATAGGCTGTATCGATTCTGGATTTTCACAAATAAACGTTAATAGCTCTCCAGAGGCAATTATTGTTACATCAAATAAAGGAAAGTGCGAAGGTGATTTGTCGAATTTCTATTTAAACCGTCAAAGAATTTTTGGACAAGATAATGATTCTGTCATTTGGTATGATGGAAGTACGGTATTGGGTAAAGACACCATTTTGGATTACACGCAAAATGTAGCTGGAAACTATCAAATCGGTATGAAGGTAGTTTCTCCATTTGGTTGTTTCGATTCTTCCACAGTCCAACTTACCGTTCAACCAAAACCTTCTGTTAAAATTAACCGAATTAATTTTGATTCATGTGTAAATAAAACGGTATATCTCAAGGGAGCGTCTACAGCAAATGAAAAGATTACTGATTTTAAATGGAAGTTTCCCGATGGGACTTCTAGTTCGGATTCTGTGATAAATAAAAAATTCACAACTGCTGGAACAAAAGAAATTCAATTAATTTCAACTGTAGGAACATATAAATGTGAAGATTTCGATACAATTCGAATTAAACTTTTTGCAGCCGCTCCAACAAGGATTGCAAGTTCAAGTTTGGGAAAATGCTATAAAGGGAATTTATTTACATTTACTGATTCTACAAAGGCAGCAGGTTCGATCACTAAAAAAGTTAGTTGGAATTTTGCTGATGGAAATGATACAACCTATGTACCGTCTACTTTATTTACCAAAGTGAAACATAGCTACACGAGTATAGGAACTTATCATGTTGTTTTAACCACAGTAAATCAGTATGGCTGTTCCGATAGTGTGATCTCTCCCATTACCGTTTATCCAACACCAACTGCTGATTTCACGGTAGACAATAATACACAATGTTTATCTGGAAACAGCTTCAATTTTTCAGATAGAAGTATCGCCAATTCTACAATTTCTTCGCTCAATTATTATTGGAATTTTGGGGATTCTTCAATCTCTACGGTTGCAAATCCTTCAAAAACATATTTGAAAGATGGACAAAAAAGCATTCGTTTTATTGCTTCAAATGCCAATGGTTGTGCAGATACAGCCTATTCAATTGTTCAAGTAATACCGCAACCTGTTGCAAACTTCGGAATCAATAATTCAGTGCAATGTGTGAACAATAATCAATTTGTTTATACTGATTCATCTAAAATTAAATCTGGAGGTGGGGTCATTAAATTATCATGGGATTTTGGAGATGGAAGTGTTTCAAATAGTTCAATTGTTACCAAGAAATATACTTCAACTGGAACAATTAAAACCAAATTATTTGCTACAACTACCTTTGGATGTATTGATTCAATTGAAAAGACAATTAAATTAATGCCTAAGCCCAAGGCTAATTTTTCGTTGAACAACGATACACAGTGCTTTGTTGGGAATTCCTTCCAATTTTATAATTTAAGTTCGGTAGTTACTGGGGGCGGAAGTTTGACCTTTCAATGGAATTTTGGTGATGGGAATACTTCAAACAGTGCCCATCCAAACATTTCATATGGTCAATATGGAAATTACAATGTACGTCTAAAAACGTTAAGTCAATTTGGTTGTTTAGATAGTTTAGTTTTGCCAATTTTAGTTACGGCAAATCCTTTAGTTTCTTATCAATTTTTAAAACCACAAAAGCAATGTAACAATACGGATACGTTTAAACTTCAAAATACGACGCAGTCGCTCAATGGAAAAGGATTGATTTACAAATGGGATTTGGGAGATGGAACTACAACAAATACTGACAATGTCATCAAAAGTTTCACGAGTGCAGGTAGTTATTTTATTAAGTTAACGGCAACTAACAATATTGGTTGTGTTGATAGTTTCACTCAGAAAGTTCAAGTTTATCCAGATCCAATTGTTGATTTCAGTATCAATAAAAATGCACAGTGCGTAAAAGGACAAAATTTCCAATTTACAAATAATTCAACCGTTGGTTATCTTGGAGGAACAATGAATTATATATGGAAATATTCAGATACAACATTTTCTTCAGCGATAAATTCGAGTAAGGTATTTAATACTGTTAAATCGTACAACATTAAATTAATCACTAAAACCACAAATGGGTGCAGTGATTCAATGACCAAGACAATCCAGGTATACGCAAGTCCAATTGCCGATTTTTCAATCGCAAATTCAAAGCAATGTATTCATAATAATCTTTTTAAATTCAGTAATAATAGTTTTATAAATGTAGGGAATAACTCATATTCATGGTCGTTTGGAGATGGCCTAGGAAGTGGTACAAATTCACCGACCAAAACCTACACAACATTTGGAAATTATAATGTTAAATTATTGGCAACTTCAGATAATGGTTGTCTTGATTCTGTGGTGAAATTAGTGAATGTATATTCACAACCTCAGGTCTCATTTTCGAAATCTGATAGCGCTAAATGTTTGAATAATAATCTATTTTCATTCACATCTTTGTCAACGAATTCTGATGGTTCTCTTTTAAATTATAAATGGAATTTTGGTAATACTTCAACGGATACAGGAAAGAACGTTCAAAAATCATTTTCTCAACCAGGAATTTATTTAATTAAATTAACGGCGTATTCAGGTAACAATTGTTCAGATAGCGCATTTACGAATGTGAAAATTCATGCTCAACCCCAACCTGCATTCTCGTTATCTTCAAATTCACAATGTTTAACTGGAAATTCTTTCTCTGCCACAAATTTAAGTAGCATTGCAGTTGGTGGTGGGACATTAACATATGGTTGGAAATTCGGAAATGGGAAATCTGATGTTAGTACCAATCCGAGTTGGACTTATACTTCGAGTAACACTTATACCGTAACGCTATTTGCAAATTCGTCTAATTTTTGTACGGATAGCATTAAGAAAACAATAACGGTGAATCCAAATCCTGTTGTTGCTTTCAATCTATCGGATTCAATCAAATGTTTGCGTAATAATGAATTTAAATTAACAAATACTTCAACAATAACATCTGGATCTTTATATTACAATTGGGATTTTGGCAATGCTCAAAAATCTAGCGGCACTAGCCCCGTTGTGAGTTATACAGTTGAAGGTAACTATTACATAAAATTGGTTGCAAAAAGTGCCTTTGGTTGTTCTGATTCTACAAGAAAATTAGTTAAAGTTTTGGCTCAACCCAAATCCAACTTTGCCGTAAATAGCCAGATGCAGTGTTTTAAAGGTAATTATTTTCAGTTTACAAATACTTCAACAATATCAACTGGCACTCTGAATTATGTATGGTTTTTTGGTGATAGCACCTCAAGTGTTGTAACAAATGCCAAGCATAGTTACAAATATCCCTCAAACAGAATTGTTAAATTAGTTACAATAAGTAATTTAGGATGTAAAGACTCAACATCACTTCCTTTGAGTGTTAAGCCAAATCCTAAGGCGAATTTCTATGTAAATGATTCAATTCAATGTAAAAAAGGGAATGATTTTATCTTTTTTAACAATTCTAAGATTTCTGAAGGATTGCTTACTGCTAATTGGAATTTTGGTGATAATGTAATTCAATCCAATTTGATTGGACGACACAATTATGTAAACTCTGGGCTATATCAGGTTCTACTCACCATGAATTCTAATTTTAATTGTACTGATACAATTTCAAAATGGATTAAAGTCACAAATCAACCTGTAGTTTCATTTACTTTGAATCAAGTGAGCTCTTGTTTTAAAGATAATCTTTTTAAAACAGATAACTCAACAACTTACAATGGTACTGAACAAATTAATTATACTTGGAAATTTTCGGATGGTGAAATCTCTTATTTGAATAAGCCAGAAAAGTCATTTACAACCGACGGTAAAAAAAGCATTTCGTTAATAGCTTTAACGTCCGAGGGGTGTGGTGATTCTATCACTAGAACAGTCAATGTATTTCCTCAGGGGAAATCACAAATTCAATTGTTCGATACCATTCAATGTTTAAAAGGAAATAAATTTACGTTTGGAAATTTATCAAGGTTAGAGGGTGAAAAATTTGCTTTACTATCTTGGAATTTTGGAGATGGAACTATTGATACAGTTTTATCAGTAAAACCAATGACATATGAATATTACGATACAGGATATTTTAAAGTTGAGTTAGTTACAACAACTGAGAATTTATGTGAAGATAGAAGTTTTGGTTTTGTAAAAGTGGTTCCAATGCCAAACGCACAATACTCTCAATCAGCGGTATCATATTGTCTTAACGATCAGCATTTTGAATTCACAGCAAGACCTGTTACTTCAAATATTGTATTCAGAAAATGGGAAATTGAGAAAAAGAGTATTCAAAATATAGATACTTTGAGGTATACATTTGGATTACCTGGAAAGTATAACGTAAAATACATATTATTTACTGATTATGGTTGTAGCGATACATCGAGTACAAAAGCCATAGTAAATGAAGCACCAATTGCTAAAATTTTGTCTGATAAAATTGAGCAATGTCTAGAAAATAACAAATTCTTTTTTACCAACTTGTCTTCTGGAAATTCTGTTCCTGATGAAAGTTGGATTTTTCATGACGGTCCATATTTAGATTTAAGAACGGGATCTTCACAAGAGGTAGTTTATGAATACCCAGGTAAACAACTTGTTGAATTAATTGTAGAAAATGATTCTTCTTGTATGGATACTGCAACGACTTATATTACTGTGAATCCATTTGCCGCTGCGAACATTGATATTTCAAATGTTTGTCAAAATACATTCTCAGAAGTAAAAGCCAATGCGACTATTGCTAGCGGGGAAATTAAAACTTACGAGTGGAATTTAGGAGATGGTAGAAATACAGTTGATTCAACACCACTGCATAAATATGCCTATCCCGGAAAATATTACGTTCAATTAACCTTGAAATCCGACAAGGGTTGTCAATCGAAATTTTTAGATTCTACAATTGTTTATCCTAATCCAATTGCGCGAATCGTTGTTTTAACTCCAAGAGCAACAATTTTAAATGACAGCATTCAATTTATGGATTCTAGTGACAACGGAGCCTCTTATGAATGGAGTTTTGGAGATGCGGTGAATTCAATGAGTTATGAAAATTCACCTAAAAATGGATTTGCCGATACGGGTAATTTTAATGTACAATTAGTGGTTACATCTGCCGACGGTTGTTTAGATACAACAACAAAAATTGTAAGAGTTTGGCCTGATTTCAATTTGCTTTTCCCTACAGCGTTTAGCCCGAATTTAGATAATATCAATGATGATTATAATGTTGTTGGACATTTTCACTCTATCGATAACTTCATCATGAGTATTTATGATCAATATGGACTTAAAGTTTTTGAAACTACAGACATAAAAAATGCTTGGAATGGCAAAGTTATGAATGAAGGTAAAGAATTGCCCTCTGGAAGTTATGAGGTCATTGTGAGAGTACGCGATATTTATAATAAACAGTTTAACTTCACTAAAAAAATAAGTTTAATCCGATGAAATCTACGCAGCTAAATATCAAACGTAAATTGATTGGATGGATTTCTGTTCTATTTGTCTTTGTTTCATGCAATCAAGTAATAGCGGCTGGATTACCAAAATTGTCTGTGCTTTCAAAATCTGGTGAAACATGTGTGAATGCTAATGATGGAAAAGTTGAATTGAAAGTTTCAGGTGGAAATTCTCCTTTCCAATTTAAAATTGCCGGCCAATCCTATCAGTCATCCAAGAAATTTGATTCATTATCACCAGGCAATTATGTATTCTTTGTTTTGGATGATAAAAACAAAGAAGATTCTGTTTGGGTGAGCATTACAGCTGCAAGTAAGTTTTCATTAACTGCTTCATTATCACAACCAAAATGCAATAACTCAAATACAGGGTCTATTGCATTAACAATCTCAGGTGGTGTTGGAGGATACAGTTATAATTGGTCAAATAATAGTGGATTTAATTCAACGAGTAAAAATATTACAGGCCTGTCTTCGGGCAATTATAAAGTTGTTGTGACAGATGGAAATGGTTGTGTTTATGATACAACTTATAATGTTTCGCCAATTTATAATTTAACGGCTACAGTTTCAAAAGGAGATATTAAATGCTTTGGCAGTTCCGATGGACTTGCAAAACTGAATATTGTAAGTAGTATTGGATTGTTTAACATTGCGTGGACAGGTCCTAATAATTATTCTTCAAACTCTTTTATTATTTCTAATTTATCGCAAGGGACATATAATGTTGTGGTTACCGACACTGCAAATTGTATGGTTTCGAACTCTGTATCTATTAATATGCCCGCGCAGTTAAGCGTTGCAATTAAATCTGTTAAGGATGCGTTATGTTACGCGACAGCCAATGGAACAATTATTACAGATGTGAATGGTGGTAGAAAACCATATACCTTTAGTTGGTCGGGTCCCTCAACATATACTTCTTCTGTTCAAAATATTTATAATGCTCCTTATGGGTTGTTTCAAATAACAGTCACCGACTCAAGTGGATGTACGGCAAACAATCAAGCTTTTGTTTCTGAGCCCTCTCAAATGACCGCTTCAGCTAAGATTACAGATGTTACATGTTTTGGATTGTCTAATGGCAAAATTGAACAAACAATTTCTGGTGGATCTAAACCGTATGCATTTTCTTGGGTATCGGGAAATAAAACGAAAGATTTACTGAATTTAAGCTCTGGTAATTATACTGTGGTTATCTCTGACAGTAATGGCTGTTTTTTATCGAAAACGTATTCTGTCTCTGCCCCTCAGATTTTAGAACTTGCCTATGTATCAACGAATGTAAAGTGTAATACTCAAAAAAATGGTAGCTTCACTTTATTCGGATCTGGAGGGACATTCCCTTGGACTTATTCAGTAGCTGGTCCAAATGCATATTCATCTGCTTCTGTAACGAATAAAAATCTCGGTGCTGGAACGTATAAAGTTAGATTAACCGATGCCAAGGGGTGTAAAGATTCTCAAAATATCATTATTAGTCAACCTTCGCCTTTATCGGTAGTTAAAAAAGTAATTCAACCTACTTGTTTTGGTTTGAAAGGTTCTCTTTCATTGAATGTGAATGGCGGTACTTCACCATTTTCTTATGAATGGCTCGATAATTCAGGCGCTTTATACGCAGCAACTCAAAATGTTGTATCTGCTGACATTGGAAGCTACAGTTTTACCGTAATTGATGCAAATCAATGTAGTTACACCGATACTGTAAAGGTCTATCAACCGAGCCAATTGAATCTTAGTCTGAAGTCGAAAGTCAATCCAATCTGTTTTGCCGACTCAACAGGTCAATTAAATCTAACTACTTTTGGAGGGATTAAACCATATTCTTTTCAGTTGAATGGAACTCCTTTTCAATCCGATTCAAGTTATAAAAAATTAATTAAAGGTGTTTACTCAATTTCTGTAAGAGATAGAAATTATTGTTCTGATACATTGAACTTTTACTTGAAGTATCTCGATACTATTAAGCCTTCAATGTCCCTCAAAAAACCTGTCATCTATTTAAGTAACTCAGGTACGGTTTCCTTGCAACTGACACAATTAGATTCTGGGATTACCGATAACTGTGAAATTTCATCAATTTTAATTTCAAAAACTACATTCAATTGTAGTCAATTAGGAGGGAACTCAATATCGGTAACTGCGAGTGATTTGAGTGGTAATACAATTGTTAAAAACACAACGGTTACTGTCAAAGATACTGTTAAACCAGTGATTGTGTCTCAATCTGCCAACATTTACTTAAATGCAAATGGCTTAGCTAGTTTAACCGCTGCCAATGTAAATAAAGGAAGTTACGATAACTGCAAAATTGATTCTGTATTAATTAGTAAATCACAGTTTAATTGTAGCAATTTGGGTATAAATCAAATTGTATTGAGAGTAAAAGACAATTCGGGTAATCAATCAACCCAAAATGTTTCAGTAAATGTTTTAGATACAGTCAAGCCAATTATCCTTTATAAAAATGTAAACTGTTATTTAAATACTTCAGGGATAGGGAAAATAACCACACAAGAAGTAAATAACGGAAGTTATGATAATTGTGGCATTGTTTCATATTCATTGAGTCAGCAGGTTTTTGATTGTAATGAAATAGGGACAAATTTTGTTACGTTTACGATTTCTGATAAGGCGGGAAATACAACAACTCAATCGGTGAAAATTACAGTCATTGATACCGTTAAACCTGTAATCAAAATCAAGAATGTATCATTGTTTTTAAATCAATATGGTTATTCCGTTTTATCTCCAACAGATATAGACAATGGAAGTTTCGACAATTGTAAAATTGCTTCTAAAACAATTGGGAAGTCGGTATTTACCTGCGGTAACTTAGGTAGCAACGTAATTGTTTACACAGTATCCGATGCTGCTGGTAACTCTTCCACTGTGAATGTTTCATTAACCGTTTATGATACAATTAAACCAAGCAATAAAACAAGAAATACATCTGTTTATTTAGATAATTATGGATTTGCAGTATTGTCTTTATATGATGTAGATAATGGATCTTTTGATAACTGTGGTATTACCAAATATTCTTTGAGTAGAGATCGTTTTTATTGTTATGAGTTAGGAAAGAAAACAGTTTCATTCACAACTTCAGATCAATCTGGAAACTCCACGATTAATAATGTTGAAATTACCGTTTTAGATACAGTAAGACCAATTATTAAGACTACAAATAGAAATATATATTTGGATAAAAATGGACAGTTTACAATTGACGCGGCATTTTTTGATAATGGAAGTTTCGATAATTGTGGAATTAAATCTCGTGCATTGAGTCAATATGTTTTCAATTGTTCAGATGTAGGGAATAAGCTTTTACTCTATTCAATTACCGATACTTCAGGGAATTCAGCTATATCAATTGTAAATATTAAAGTATTTGATACAATTTCACCGGTAGTATATACTCAAAATAAAACTGTTTATTTGGATAAAACGGGACAAGCAAAATTGTCTAAAGATGTTTTTTCATCGTTGTGTTCAGATAATTGCGGAATTCAAAGTTTGTACTTAACAGATTCTATTTTTGATTGTTCAAAAATTGGAACTAGATTAATTTCTCTTGTTGCCGTAGATAAAAGTGGAAATATTAGTGCACAACAATTTAGTGTGATTGTAAAAGACACAATACGTCCTGAATTAATTGTTAAAAATGCAACAATTTATATAGATACTGCTGGCTTTGCACACTTGGACTCTAAGGATTTTGTATCTTCTGCGAATGATAATTGTTCAGTTAAATTGGTTAATTACACCAAATCACTCTTTACGAATCTTGAAATTGGTGAAAATTGGATTGAAGCAAACCTAGTTGATGCAGTAGGAAATAAAAGTTCAAATCAATGGGTAAAAATCACTGTTGAACTTGGGGATGCAGATAAAGATAGTATTCCAGATTATGTTGAAAGAGCTTTAGACTTTGATGCAGATGGAGTTCCAAATTATTTAGATAAAGATTCAGACAACGATGGAGTTCTTGATTTATATGAAAATGATGGGCTCAACATTTTGTTGGATTTAGATCGAGATGGTTATGCCAATGTTTATGATTTGGATTCTGATAATGATAGAATTTTAGATATCATTGAAAACAACGGTTATGATCCGGATAGAAATGGTAAAGTTGGCTTAGGAAAAGTAAGTGTTGCTTCTAATGGTGTTCCAGTATTGGCAAATAATGCAACGGGTTATCAATTGATTTTTACAGATTCTGACCTGTTTCCAGATTATAAGGATTTAGATTCTGACGGTGATTTGATTTCCGATAGGGTTGAGAATGGACCTTCTGATCAACCAATAGATTTTGATAATGATGGGCAGTTCGATTTTAGAGACTTAGATTCGGATAATGATTTAATTACAGATTCAATTGAAACCAATAAAGATTTTGATGAAGATACTAAGCCGAATTATATTGACTTAGATTCTGATGCTGATGGAATTCTAGATAAAATTGAAACTGCTTTTGACCACGATAATGATGGATTTGGCTCTTGGTTAGATTTAGATTCTGATAATGATAAAATTCTTGATGAACAAGAATCAAGCGCAGATTTAGATAAAGATGGTTTAGGAAATTGGATAGATAATGATTCCGATAATGATCAAATTCCGGATTTGTTTGAAACAAATTTAGATTTTGATAACGATAGAATACCCGATTATTTAGATACGGATAGCGACGGTGATGGTATTTTTGATGAAGTTGAAGGTCAACCTTTCATATTAAATACTCCAGCGGATACCGACGCAGATGGTCAATTTGATTTTAAAGATTTTGACACAGATAACGATGGTATTATCGATGAAATTGAAGGCCGCCCAGATCCATCACTTCCTGATTCAGATGACGATGGAATTCCTGATTTTAGAGATCAAGATTCTGACGATGATGGTGTATTAGATTTATTTGAAGGATTGAAAGATACAGATGGCGATGGTATTCTTGATGCCATTGATAAAGATTCTGATGAGGACGGTATTCCTGATAAAATTGAAACTTATTCTGATTCAGATGGTGATGGTATACCGAATGCATTGGATTTGGATTCAGACAATGATGGTATTAATGATGTACGTGAATGCGGCTATAATGATATCGCAGGAAAAGGAATGGTTATAAACCTTGATTCATGTATTACCTCTGATGTTGATGGCGATGGATTGTTCAATTTTATTGATACTGATTCAGATGGTGATGGTATTTCTGATTTAGTTGAATCTGGAAAATTACTTACAGACAAGAATTTTGATGGTCGTGTTGATGGTATAGATACCGATTTAGACGGTATTCAAGACGAAGTTGACGACCTTACTGGTAAGTTTGGTGATGCATATGATCAAAATCAAATTGACAGCGATTTAGACGGTACTAGAGATTTTGAAGATGTTGATAGTGATAATGATCACATTGATGATCTTCAAGAAACCAGTGTGGATTCAGACTTTGACTATATTCCTAACTATTTAGATCAAGATAGTGATCAGGATAACATTCAAGATTCTATTGAAACAGCTTTTGATTTCGATATGGATGGAATTGGTAACTGGTTAGATACAGATTCTGATAACGATAATATCCTCGATTCTACAGAGTTATATTCGGATTTTGATGGTGATGGAGATCCAAATTATTTAGACTTAGACAGCGATGGTGATGAAGTTTCTGATGCCATTGAGGGTTCTGTTGATTCAGATAAAAATGGTCAGCTAGATTTTATTGATTGTCAAACTTTTGTGCCTGAAGTATTCACTCCAAATAATGATGGTGTAAATGATGTATTAAAAATTAAAGGATTGGTTAATTATCCAAATGCCAGTATTACTGTTTTCAATCAATGGGGACAGATAGTTTTTAAATCCAATGGACCGTACCAAAATAATTGGGGTGGTGTGAATTCGGAAGGTTCAAATTACGCAGCCAATGTTGTTTTGCCTGAAGGCATTTATTTTTACGTACTTGATCATAATCAAACAGATAGTACAAAGTATAACAGGCCTCAAACTAAAGGCAATTTTTATATTAAACCATGATGCTTAATTTTAAAATATCCATGAATCATGTATTTAAAAAGTATTTTGGATACCTTTTATTTCTGTTGTCATTGAATAATCTCTTCTCACAACAAGCCTCTTTAACAACTCAATATGATGTTGTTTCTGGAATACAAAACCCTGCTTATAATGGTATGCATCAATCTCTGAAAATTGATGCCATCTCCAGAATACAGTGGGCTAACTTCCCAGGGGCACCTCGTTATACATGCCTCGGTATTCAGACACCCGTAAGTAAAGATTTTGCAATTGGTGCAAATTTCCAAAGTTTGAAAGTGGGTAGTTTTAAAGTTGCTTCACCATTGTCTATGAATATTTTTGCTGCCGATTTAGCTTATCATAAGCAAATTGCGAAAAATATAAATGTGGCTGTTGGGATCCGATTGGGCATCTTTGGGTTCAATATGCAATTGTCTAAATTAGTTGCAGATGATCAAATTGATGTTTCTTTGGGTGGGAATGATTATAATATCAATACCCCAATTGTTGGTGGAGGGGTCATTATTTATGGTAAAAACTATTATTTCGGTGGAGCAATGCCTCAATACGCAATCATTCCTGATCAATATATCGACAATGTAAATATTGGTTACAATGCGCGTTCTTTTTATCTTATGAATGCAGGCTATATTTTACCATTAAATACTAAATGGAATCTGAAAACAACGGTTCAAACAAGGTATTATTATGGATTGCCTATTCAGGCTGATTTGAACGCCTACTTCATGAATAAAGATTTATTTTCAATTGGCTATGGTTACCGAACAACTGGTTCTCATGCCATTTTATCGAGTATCAAAGTAAATGAGTTCTTTAAAGTTTTGTATTCGTATGAAACAGGTACCGTTTACAATAAAAATATTCCTTTTGTTTCACACGAATTTGGATTGTCTTATGCGTTTAACCAACCGAATAAGCAAACCAAAGTTGTTCCTAGATTTTATTAATTCAAATGCTAAAGCCGGAATATATATTTATTTGGATTTTATTTCACCTTGGGGCGGTTGAACTACCAAGAACCCTAGCAAATAGGTCAAAACCCAAAACTCCAGCTTATGAGCAAGTGAAGCACATGCGCTATCAAAGTGCCTTGGCTTCATATAAATCATTAGATGATGTAAAACTTGCAGTTGAATACAGATCAATCGCAACTGCATTGGCTAAATTGAATCAAAATGATTCTGCTTTAGTTGTGTACTCTAAAATGATTGCTAAATTCCCCAACAATACTGTCAATAAAGACCTTTTAGAAATTGCTTTAATCTCTCGTAAAGTTGGAAAATACCAATTTTCGGATAGCTTAATTTCAGTTTTAAAAGCTGGTGAATATTCTTACCTCAATATTTTTGATGATTACCTAGATACAAATTACCACCACCGTCATCAAGGCTTGGATATTTTTGCAAAATCAAAGAAAAAGTTAAAATTTAACTCTAATTCCAATACCAATTACGGGGCTGTCCGAAATCCGAGAGATTACAATTGGTACTTTCATACCAAGGAAGTCCTTCCTGATGGATTATTAAACAGTATTTCTGGAACCGATAAAAAGCCATACGGACAAATTCGCGCGGCTAAGAATTGGAATTCAGAAACAATTTCTAATGGTGAAGTTTTACAAGATAGAGTGATTAATCGGTATGTAGAATTATCGCATATTGATAGCTTTGGCAATTATTATGTCACCATGAATCACAGATTTGTGAACGATAGCGATCAATTCTTGTTGCAAACTTTTAGATATTTCTATAGCCCTAAATTAGGTAAATATACTTTTGAGGGACTTGGGCTAGAACAATATTATTATAACGTATCCTCATTTGTACTGAACGAATCTCGTACCAAAGGTTTGTTTTGCAGCGATATGCCGGGGTCACTTGGAAAATCTGACGTTTGGATTTGTGATGTTGCCTTTGATAAGTCGGGTAAAATGGTCATGACCAATATTGGTAATCTTGGTCCTAAAGTAAACACCATACTTTCAGAATCAGATCCAGTTTTTGTGAACGATGAAATTATTGCATTTGCTTCTGAAGGAAGAGTTGGTTTTGGCGGTTATGATGTTTATTTTTATAGTTTAATCAATAATGAAGTAAGCAATGCCGGAACTGCAATCAATACGACTAATGATGAGTATTTCCCCAAATATTACGACGGTAAATTGTATTACTCATCGTCTGATTCTGGAAACGCTCAATGTATTTATTCAGTGAATGTTCCTTATGAAACAATTTATGAATCAATATTGCCATTTATACCTGCCATACCTAATGAAACACCTATAACAGACTTGGTTGTAGCAGACAATAGAGGTTCTGGCGGATTACAAAATACTTTGGATCAGGTTAAAAAAGAAAGTATCAATAAATACGATTATGCACGTAAAATGTCTTTCGTGTTGATGTCTGATTCGGACCGAATGGAAACTGTCAAAAAGGTCGATTCAACTGCTAATTACAAAGATTATAAATTTATGACTTTGTTTCATATCGATAATGAATTTGTTATTGAGAAGGATTTTGAAAACGAGTTGGAAATTGTAGCGGCATTATTAAACAAGAGGGCTGACTGGGGAATAGAAATCCGTTCATATACCGATAGTCGTGGTCCCAAAATGAAAAATTTGAAATTATCACAAAGTCGTGCAGATTATGTAGCCGAATACCTGAAAAATAAAGGTGTTAATCCAGGTCAAATTTTACCAATTGGTTTTGGTGAATCCATGTTAATTAACCATTGTGCCGATGGAATTGACTGTTCTGAAGAAGAGCACAGACAGAATAGACGTACTGAGTTAATTATCACACCGGTTTTTTATTGGAAAAAATCCAAATAAATAGAACTTTAATATGTTGCGTAAGTTTAATGGTCATTTGAAATTTATCCTAATATTATTAATCGCTATATTTCAAATCTCCGACCTAAAAGCGCAAAAAATTTTAGATAATATTGTAGATTTAGAATTGTCTGCTGGTATTCAGTATCTAAAGATAGAAAATGATGAATTTTTACCTACGGGAAGCCTCAATTTGACTTTTAATAATTTTTATATTGGTGGAGGTTTGAGTGGCACGCGAGATGTAAAACTTGATTTAGGATATCATCTTATTAATTCCTATGAATTCGTATTAACGCCAGGTTATCAAAGGTTGGATGTTTTAAAGGATAGGGCTTTTGCGAATGCTGTATTTCTACAATCTCAATTCATGCTTTCAGATTATTCTTTTTTGAAATTGCGTGCTTCTTATTTTTACAGTCATAACGCAAATATTTCTTATCCCATATCTGGCCAAATTGAATACGGTTTCCGTTTTGATATGACCGGTGGTAATGGAATGGCGAGAGGTTCTGGTGGCGATACTTGGAGCACCTGGTTTTCGGATGCCCAATAAAGAATATTTTGAATCATCTATTCTTTGATTTTCATAACTAAATTTCGAACACAGACAGTAAAATTGGAGTTGCTCATTGACCTTTATTGTCAATCATTGCAAGATTCGATTTAATGATCTCGGCATACAGCTTTGGAAATGACATGCTTCCTTTTTGCTTGTAATACGTTCAGTATTTCATTCCTCTCGCTTATCTATATCTAAATTACACTGCTAAGTTTTATAAGCTCAGATTACGAATGGCAATAAGTCTAATGTTGGAAGAAAGACCAACTGGAATAAAGAGCACCAAACATTTGACAATAAAAAAAAGCCACCCGAAGGTGGCTTTTTAAAAGTATCTTGTTAGATAGATTACTGTAATTTGAACATAGTGATTGTGTAACCCAATCTGTCGTCACCTTTGAAA
>JACCDW011638922.1_pt1 | contig 50979 bp, 47 predicted proteins | sample 7449781 | NCBI WGS metagenome assembly JACCDW01 (sample SAMN15323449, study PRJNA562643) | freshwater metagenome | isolation source: river surface water | place: USA:Blue River Watershed | collected 2017-08-18
ACCACAGGCGGCCAGCAGTGCAGCGGCATCGAGCGCGAGCGCAGTGCCCATGAAATGTCTGCGCTTCAGTCCCTGCGGCGCATTGAGGATGGCTGGCTGGACCAGATTCTGGCCAGCGTCAACAGGGATGCCGGGGTTTGCGTCGGGATGGGTTTCGTGGCGGTGGTGGGTCATAAAACCTCTTTGGTGCTGCCGAAGTGATGGCATATCTTTTTGTGTTTAAATTAATTGTATAGTGATGAAAAAAATTTCAATATGAGTATTTTTATATTTGAATAAAAATGTGGTTTTTCTATCACATCAAAGGCGTGACCCAGCCATTGGGTTGGCCTCTTTTGCACGAACTGCCCGATGCGGCGGATGCCCGAGCGACCAAGGCCCCAGGCGAAGCTCTCTTCAAAAAACGAGGGCTTGATCCCTCAGGACATCCGCACCGGATTTTTAAGCCAGTGATAGGGCACGACCACCTTGCTCAAATGTGGCCTTTCGCTGGCCCATGGCCAACACAGAAATGGGATTGGCCGATTTCTACATGGGTTCATTCGATACGGGCCCCAGAAGATTTGACGATTTGCGCGGCGTTGTCCCAATCCGCGCGCAAAACACGCTGAAATTCGTCTGCGCTGGCCAAGGAAATTTCTACCCCCAATCGGGTGAATCGATCCATGACGGCAGGATCGCTCAGGGCTTTGGCCACGGCCGCATTGATTTTCTCGATTTCGGCTTTGGGGGTACCACTCGGGGCCAATAAACCAAACCAAGAATCAAACCGGTAACCGGGGAAACCGGCCTCGGAGGTGGTGGGGAGTTCGGGAAGGAATTTGGATCTTTGCTGCCCTGTATACGCCAACAATTTAATCCGGGGGTCCTGTCTAAAGCCTGCCAAACCAATGGTGGCTGAGGCGACGGCTTGGGTGCGCCCGGCCAGCACCTCATTCACGGCATCGCCTGTTGATTTCAATGGAATGTGTTGCATCTGCAGACCCGCGCGGGCCGCGAAAGAAGCCATGCCCAAATGAGTGGCACTGCCATTGCCTGCGGAAGAATAGTTGTATTCACCCGGTTTGGCTTTGATGATGCGGACGAAATCAGCCAGATTCTGCGCCCCCAGATTTGCCGGGGCCGCGATCACATAGCCTGTAAAGCCCAGCAAGGCCACCCCTGTGAAGTCTTTCAAAGGGTCATAGGGCAGCTTGCCGTAGAGATGACCCGCCAAATGATGGCTGGCAGCGGCCACCACCAGGGTATTGCCGTCAGGGGCCGATTTGGCCACCTGAGCGGTGCCCACGGTGCCACCAGCACCAGGCTTGTTCTCGATCACCACCGTGGCGCCCAGCGCCTGCCCCAATTCGGCACTGAATGTGCGTGCGATGGTGTCTTGCACAGCGCCTGTGCCGTAGGGCACCACCAAATGGACGGTGCGGGTTTGACTGCGGGCGCTGAGGCCCCACAGCAAGCCGACTGAGAGCACAAAACAGACGCGCCATAAAAGGCGAGGGTTGGAAAGGTGAATGGGGTTTTGCAAGACAACCTGAGACATGATGAATGCTCCGAACACAAGATCAAGCGACCAGCCAACGCTGAACCAGCCGCACAAAATAAGTGGCCCCCACCCCAATGATCTGATCGTTGAAGTCGTATGAGGTGTTGTGAATGATGCAGGGCCCGGGGCCGTGATCGGGCAAGCGGTGGTCGCCATCGCCATTGCCAATAAAGGCATAACAACCCGGTCGCACGCGCAGCATGTGGGCAAAATCTTCTGCAGCCAAGACTGCTGGGCATTGGTCGTTGACCCGATCATCACCTGCCACTTCACGCATGACTTCGGCGGCAAATCGGGTTTCGTGGGCATGATTGATCACGGGCGGAGAGGCGCGTCGAAACTCGACCTCTGCATGGCATCCGTAAGCTTGCGCCGTACCCTGGGCCTGGCGGCGCAAAGCGGCCTCCAGGTCATCCAATGCCCGATCTGAAAAAGTACGCAAGGTACCCCCGACCCAAGCCTGATCGGGGATCACATTGGGGGCCACTGATCCCTGTAGTTGGGTGACCGCCAACAATGCACGCTCGCGAGAATCCACCACGCGAGCCACGAGTGTTTGCAATTGCTGCCCCAGGCTGATCACAGCCGCTACCGGGTCAGTACCCGTATGCGGCACCGAGGCATGGGTGCCTTTGCCATGGATGACGACCCGCCAGGTATTGCTCGATGCCATGAGCGGCCCCGGGTTGACCGCAAACCCACCCGTGTGACCAATCGGGTAGTTGTGCAAGGCAAACACTGCGTCACAGGGGAATCGTTCAAACAGGCCCTCCTGAACCATTTTCAGCGCGCCTGCCTTGCCCATTTCTTCAGCGGGTTGAAAAATGAAGTGGGCCGTGCCCGTGAAATCACGGTGACGCGACAAATGCCAAGCAGCGGCCAATAGCATGGTGGTGTGGCCGTCGTGTCCGCAGGCGTGCATGCGACCGTCGTGGGTGGAGCGATGGGCAAAATGATTTTCTTCCTGCAAAGGCAAGGCATCCATGTCTGCCCTCAGGCCGATGGTGCGTGACCCAGGTTTGCCCTTGAGCACCCCGACCACGCCAGTCCCGGCGATGCCGGTGTGAACCTCCAGGCCCCACTCGCGCAACAAGTCAGCGACGATGCCCGATGTGCGATGCTCTTCAAAACCCAGCTCGGGGTGGGCATGGATATCGCGCCGCAACGCGACAAATTGATCAATGTGTTGAAAGGCGTCAAGTATCGGCATGCCCTGATTTTGGCATGCGATGCGCCCTCTGCTGAAATTGGGGTCTGACCCCAATTTAAGTTAATGGCTATCGAAAATTAGTATTCGATAGCATTTAATGAGGGGCCGACCCCAATTTCTGGAAAGCGGTCACGACTTCTGGCGGTGCCTGGACGAGCTCGATGAGCACCCCTTCGCCGCTGATGGGGAATTCGTCGTTGGCTTTAGGGTGCAGGAAGCAGATGTCAAAGCCTGCCGCACCACGTCGGATACCACCAGGGGCAAAGCGCACGCCTTGGGCGGTGAGCCACTGGACGGCCTCAGGCAATTTGTCAATCCAGAGGCCCACATGGTTGAGCGGGGTGGTGTGTACGGCGGGTTTTTTGTCGGGGTCCAGTGGTTGCATCAGGTCAACCTCGACTTTGAACGGCCCCTGCCCGATGGCACAGATGTCCTCGTCGACGTTTTCGCGCTCGCTCTTAAAGGTGCCCGTCACTTCCAGGCCCAACATGTCGACCCAGAGCTTTTGCAGCCGAATCTTGTCGGGGCCGCCAATGGCGATTTGCTGGATGCCCAGCACTTTGAATGGGCGTTGACTCACGTCTGTTCCTTTCGAAATTGGGGTCTGACCCCAATTTAAGTTTTTTTCTATCAAAAAGTGTGGGCAATAGCCGTTCATAGGGGGGCAGCCCCCCATGAATGGGCTTACTCAAATTCGACGATGACTTGGTCGACAGATAGGGATTCGCCCTTGGCCGCGACAACTTTTTTCACCACGGCGTCAGAAGTGGCGAGCAAGACGTTTTCCATTTTCATGGCTTCGATCACAGCCACGCGTTCACCGGCTTGCACCTTCTGGCCGGGCTGTACCGCCACCTCGACCAGCAAGCCCGGCATGGGCGAGAGGATGAATTTGGACAGGTCGGGCGGGGCTTTGAAGGGCATGAGGCGATGCAGTTCGGCCATGCGGCGCGAGACAACCAACACGTCCATGCGCTTGCCGTTGTGCTGCACTTGCAGGGCGAGCGAATTTTTGCCATTGCCACGCTCGACTTGCGCGGTGAAAGGCTGTCCGTTGACGGTACCAATGATGGTGATGTCGTTGAGGCGCGATTTGCTCTGAATGGCGTAGTTCTTGTCTTCGACGCGAATCACGGCGACGCCGTGTTGGCCGGGGAAGTCGTCGACATGGATGTCGATGTAGCGGTTTTGCCCGCCCTTGCCCAGTTCGATCACGGTGTAATCCTGTCCGACCTGAACGTCATAACCGGGCAATTGCCCGGTGAGGCTGGCAGCACGCTCGCGTGACTTGCGACGCACGAAAGCGGCCAAGGCCACCAGAAAATTCGGGTCGCTGTGCGGCACGTCTTCGGCAAAAAAGCCCTGAGCGTAGTGTTCGGCAATAAAACCGGTGTTGAACTCGCCGCTGACAAAGCGCGGGTGGGCGAGCAAGGCGGCCTGAAACGGGATGTTGGAGCTGATGCCCCGGATCACAAAACCGTTGAGGGCTTCGCGCATTTTGGCGATGGCCTCATGGCGGTCGCGCCCATGGACGATGAGTTTGGCGATCATCGAGTCATAGTACATGGGGATTTCGCCGCCCTCTTGCACGCCTGTGTCCACGCGCACGCCGTAGAGGTTCTCGGTGTCGCCCTGGGTCATGGTGGTGGGCGGCGTATGGAAGCGCACCAGACGCCCGGTGGAGGGGAGGAAGCTGCGAAAGGGGTCTTCGGCGTTGATGCGGCACTCGATGGCCCAGCCATCTCGCTTGACATCGGCCTGGGTGAAGCCCAGTTTTTCGCCCGCCGCGACACGGATCATTTGCTCGACCAGATCGAGGCCGGTGATGCACTCGGTGACCGGGTGTTCGACCTGCAAGCGGGTGTTCATTTCGAGGAAATAAAAATCCTGGTCTTTGCCCACCACAAATTCCACTGTGCCCGCGCTTTGGTACTTGACCGCCTTGGCCAGGGCCACGGCTTGTTCGCCCATGGCGATTCGGGTGGCGTCGGAAATAAAGGGCGAAGGTGCTTCTTCGATGACCTTTTGGTGACGGCGCTGGATCGAGCACTCGCGCTCGTTGAGATAGACCACATTGCCGTGGCTGTCGCCCAGAATCTGGATTTCGATGTGGCGCGGCTCGACCACGAATTTCTCGATGAACACGCGGTCGTCGCCAAAGCTGTTGCGGGCCTCGTTGCGGCATGAGCTAAAGCCCTCAAAGGCTTCCTTGTCGTTGTGCGCCACGCGCAAACCCTTGCCGCCACCGCCGGCAGAGGCCTTGATCATGACCGGATAGCCGATCTTTTTGGCGATCTCGACCGCTTGCTCGGGGGTGTCGATGGCGTCGTTGTAGCCGGGAATGGTGCTGACTTTGGCTTCGTTGGCGAGCTTTTTGGAGGCGATCTTGTCGCCCATGGCGGCAATCGAGTGGGCCTTGGGGCCGATGAAAGCGATGCCCTCTTTTTCGCAACGGGCAGCGAAGTCCTCATTTTCAGACAAAAAGCCATAGCCGGGGTGGATGGCCTGGGCACCGGTCTGTTTGGCGGCGGCGATGATTTTGTCAGCCACCAGGTAAGACTCGCGGCTGGGTGCAGGGCCCAGCAGCACGGCTTCGTCGGCCAGTTGGACATGGCGGGCTTCCTTGTCGGCCTCGGAATACACGGCGACGGTGGCAATGCCCATCTTGCGTGCGGTGGCAATGACCCGGCAAGCGATTTCGCCCCTGTTGGCGATCAGTATTTTGGTAAACATGTTGGGGTTCTCCTTGCTCAAGCTCACAGCGGAATGTTGCCGTGCTTGCGCCACGGGTTTTCGATCTTTTTCTCTTTGAGCATGACCAAAGAGCGGCAGATGCGTTTGCGGGTCTCGTGCGGCTGGATGACGTCGTCAATGAAACCGCGCGCGCCAGCGACAAAGGGGTTGGCGAAACGGTCTTTGTATTCGGCCTCCCGGGCGGCCAGTTTGACCGGGTCGTTTTTGTCTTCGCGGAAGATGATTTCGACCGCGCCTTTGGCGCCCATGACAGCAATCTCGGCATTGGGCCAGGCAAAGTTGACGTCACCGCGCAGGTGCTTCGAGGCCATCACGTCGTATGCGCCGCCATAAGCTTTGCGGGTAATGACGGTGATCTTGGGGACGGTGCATTCGGCGTAGGCGTATAACAACTTGGCACCGTGCTTGATGATGCCGCCGTATTCCTGGCTGGTGCCGGGCATGAAGCCGGGCACGTCCACAAAGGTGAGGACGGGGATGTTGAATGCATCGCAAAAGCGCACAAAACGGGCCGCCTTGATCGAGCTTTTGATGTCCAGACAGCCGGCCAGCACCAAGGGCTGATTGGCCACAATGCCCACGGTCTGGCCGTCCATGCGGGCAAAGCCGATGATGATGTTCTTGGCGTAGTCGGGCTGCAACTCAAAGAAATCGCCGTCATCCACCGCCTTGATGATCAGCTCTTTCATGTCGTAAGGCTTGTTGGGGTTGTCGGGGACCAGGGTGTCCAGCGACAGATCGGTGCGGTCGATGGGGTCGCCGCTGCGGCGCACAGGGGCTTTTTCCTTGTTGTTGAGCGGCAGGTAGTTGAAGAGGCGGCGCAGCATCAAGAGGGCTTCGACGTCGTTTTCGAAGGACATGTCGGCCACGCCGCTCTTGGTGGTGTGGGTGAGCGCACCGCCGAGTTCTTCGGCGGTGACTTCTTCGTGGGTCACGGTTTTGACCACATCGGGGCCGGTCACGAACATGTACGAAGTGTCTTTGACCATGAAGATGAAATCGGTGAGTGCGGGGGAATACACCGCACCGCCCGCCGAGGGGCCCATGATCATGCTGATCTGCGGGATCACGCCCGAGGCCATGACATTGCGCTGGAACACCTCGGCATAGCCGCCCAGTGAAGCCACGCCTTCCTGAATGCGGGCACCGCCCGAGTCGTTCAGGCCGATGACGGGGGCGCCGACTTTCATGGCCTGGTCCATGATCTTGCAAATTTTTTCGGCATGGGTCTCGGACAAGGCTCCGCCATAAACCGTGAAGTCCTGGCTGAACACAAACACCAGACGGCCATTGATCATGCCGTAGCCGGTGACGACGCCGTCGCCGGGGATCTTGTTGTCTTGCATGCCAAAGTCGGTGCAACGGTGCTCGACAAACATGTCCCATTCTTCAAAAGTGCCCTCGTCGAGCAAGACCTCTATGCGCTCGCGCGCGCTCAGCTTGCCTTTGGCGTGCTGGGCGTCGATGCGCTTTTGCCCACCGCCCATGCGGGCGGCGGCGCGCTTTTTCTCCAGTTGTTCGATGATGTCTTGCATGGTTTTTCTCCGAGGTGATCAGTGCGCCTTGGCCAGCGCCAGCAACTGGCGGGCGGCGGTGGACGCGGGCAAGAGGCCCTGGGCCACTTGTTGGGTGAGCGCGGGCAAGAGCTCGCGCACTTGGGGAACAGCGCGAAACTGCTGTCGCAGGCCAGACTCGATGCGCTCCCACATCCAGGCCAGCGATTGTTGTTGACGCCTCTGCGCCAGGCGGCCATTGGCAGTTTGGGTGTCTTTGAATTGCTGCACCTGATGCCAGAAGTCTTCGATGCCCTGCCCTTGCAGTGCGCTCATTTGTATGGCCATGGGGTGCCACAGCGTGGTGTCGTGGTGGGCATGGTCGGGGTGGCCGTGCAAGCCAAACAGGCGCAGGGCCGAGGTGATTTGGGCCTGGGCCCGGGTGGCCGCAGCGACATCGAGGTCGGCCTTGTTGATGACCACCAGGTCGGCGAGCTCCATCACGCCTTTTTTGATGGCCTGCAAATCATCGCCCGCATTGGGCAACTGCAGCAGGCAGAACATATCGGTCATATTGGCCACCGCCGTCTCGCTCTGGCCGACGCCCACCGTCTCGACCAGCACCACGTCGTAACCGGCGGCCTCGCAGACCAGCATGGCCTCGCGGGTTTTTTCGGCGACGCCGCCCAGCGTGCCGCTGGATGGGCTGGGACGGATATAGGCTTTGGGGTGGACCGAGAGATGCTCCATGCGGGTCTTGTCACCCAAAATCGATCCACCCGAAATGCTGGAGGACGGGTCGATGGCCAGGACGGCGACCCGATGGCCCTGTGCGATCAGGTACAGGCCCAGGGCTTCGATGAAGGTGCTTTTGCCCACACCAGGCACACCGCTGATGCCCACCCGCAAAGAGCGCCCTGTGTGCGGCAACAAGGCGGTCAGCAACTGGTCGCCCTGCTCTCGGTGGTCTGTACGGGTCGATTCGAGCAGAGTGATGGCCTTGGCCATGGCCCTGCGCTGGGCCATGGACTCGCCCCCCAGCAGATCATGCTGCAAAGTGGCGATGGTGGTCAGGGTCATGTGGGGGGATTGATGGAGGTTGTCGATGGACAGGTCAGGCCAAAGACTTGCGGATTTGTTCCAGCACGTCTTTGGCGCTGGCCGGGATCGGGGTGCCCGGCCCGTAGATGCCTTTCACCCCGGCCTCGTACAAGAATTCGTAGTCCTGGCGCGGAATCACACCGCCCACAAAAACGATGATGTCGTCAGCACCTTGTTTTTTCAACTCGGCAATGATGGCCGGGACCAAGGTCTTGTGGCCGGCGGCCAGGGTCGAAACGCCCACGGCGTGAACGTCGTTTTCTATCGCCTGGCGGGCACACTCTTCAGGGGTCTGGAACAGCGGGCCCATGTCAACGTCAAAGCCGAGGTCGGCGTAGGCGGTGGCCACCACTTTGGCGCCCCGGTCGTGGCCGTCTTGGCCCAGCTTGGCGATCATCACGCGCGGGCGACGACCCTGGGATTGCGCGAATTCGGCGATTTCGGTTTTGAGCTTTTCCCAACCTTCGGCACTGTCGTAAGCGGCTGCATACACCCCGGTCACCTTTTGTGTGTCGGCGCGATGGCGCCCAAATACTTTTTCCAATGCGTCGCTGACCTCGCCCACTGTGGCACGCAGACGGATGGCGCCTATGGCCAGGTCGAGCAGGTTACCTTGGCCGCTTTCGGCAGCCTGGGTGAGCGCGCCGAGGGCCCGGGCCACGGCCTCGTTGTCTCGGCTGGCCTTGATTTTTTTCAGGCGCTCGATCTGCGAGTCGCGCACCTTGACATTGTCGACCTCCAGCGTTTCCACCGGGTCTTCCTTGGCCAACTTGTATTTGTTGACGCCCACGATGACGTCTTTGCCCGAGTCAATCCGGGCCTGTTTTTCAGCGGCAGCGGCTTCGATTTTGAGTTTGGCCCAGCCGCTGTCGACGGCTTTGGTCATGCCGCCCATGGCATCGACTTCCTCGATGATCTTCCAGGCGGCGTCGGCCATGTCCTGGGTGAGCTTTTCCATCATGTAGGAACCGGCCCAGGGGTCGATGACGCTGGTGATGTGGGTTTCCTCCTGGATGATGAGCTGGGTGTTGCGGGCAATGCGGGCGCTGAACTCGGTGGGCAGGGCAATGGCCTCATCGAGCGAATTGGTGTGCAGTGACTGGGTACCGCCAAAGACCGCCGCCATGGCTTCGATGGTGGTGCGCACGACGTTGTTATAAGGGTCTTGTTCGGTCAATGACCAACCTGAAGTCTGGCTGTGGGTGCGCAGCATCAGGCTCTTGGGGTTTTTGGCGTTGAAGCCTTTCATGATGCGGCACCACAGCAATCGGGCGGCGCGCATTTTGGCAATTTCAAGATAGAAGTTCATGCCCACCGCCCAGAAGAAGGACAGGCGGCCAGCGAAGTCGTCGACGTCCATGCCTTTGGCGATGGCGGTCTTGACGTATTCTTTGCCGTCGGCCAGGGTGAAGGCCATCTCCAGCGCCTGGTTGGCCCCGGCCTCTTGCATGTGGTAGCCCGAGATCGAGATCGAGTTGAAGCGCGGCATGTGCTTGGCCGTGTACTCGATGATGTCGCCGATGATGCGCATGCTGGGCTCAGGGGGGTAGATGTAGGTGTTGCGCACCATGAACTCTTTGAGGATGTCGTTCTGGATGGTGCCCGACAGCTGCTCTGGCTTGACGCCCTGCTCTTCGGCGGCGACCACATACCCGGCCAGCACCGGTAAGACGGCCCCGTTCATGGTCATGGAGACAGACACTTTGTCCAGCGGGATGCCGTCAAAGAGGATTTTCATGTCTTCAACCGAATCGATGGCCACACCGGCCTTGCCCACATCGCCGGTGACCCGGGGGTGGTCTGAGTCATAGCCGCGGTGGGTGGCCAAGTCGAAGGCGACCGAGACGCCTTGCCCACCGGCGGCCAGGGCTTTGCGGTAAAAGGCGTTGGACTCTTCGGCAGTGGAAAAACCGGCATATTGACGGATGGTCCAAGGACGAACCGCATACATGGTGGCCTGCGGTCCGCGCAAAAACGGCTCAAAACCCGGCAGCGTGTCGGCGTGGGGCAAGCCCTGCGTGTCGGCAGCGGTATACAAAGGTTTGACCGTGATGCCGTCGGGAGTGACCCAATTGAGCGCATTGACGTCACCGCCCGGAGCGGATTTGGCTGCGGCCTTGTGCCAGTCGTCAAGGATGGCGGTTTTGAAGGTGGGTTGTTGGCTCATGGTTTGACCTCTGGGTGCGTCGATTTTCCCAGTTTTTTGTGGGGTTTCCGACATCATATCATTCATAATTATGAATGCAAAATTTGCTTTTGGCTTACAATCTGACCATGAATGCCCTGAACCTGACCCCTCGCCCGCTTTATGAAGAGGTGGCCGAACGGCTGCGCCAGCGCATCTTCGCGCGCGAGTTGGAGCCGGGCGGCTGGATCGACGAAATCCGTCTGGCGCAAGAGTACGGCATCAGCCGCACGCCCATGCGTGAGGCCCTGAAGGTGCTGGCCGCCGAGGGGCTGGTGACCATGAAAGTGCGTCGGGGGGCCTATGTGACCGAGGTCAATGAAAAAGACCTCAGTGAGGTCTACCACTTGCTGGCCCTGCTGGAATCGGACGCGGCTTCGGTGGTGGCGTCCAAGGCCAGCGCTGCCGAGTTGAAGGAATTGGAGCACTTGCACCATGACTTGGTGCAAGCGCAAAACGACCGCGAGCGGTTTTTTGCGATCAACGAACGCTTTCACCTGCGCCTGCTAGAGATGGCCGACAACCGTTGGCGCATGCAGATGGTGGCGGACTTGCGCAAGGTGATGAAGCTCAACCGCCACCAGTCGCTGCTAAAAACCGGACGGGTGCAAGAGTCTCTGACCGAGCACCAGGCTTTGCTTGACGCGATTTTGGACCGCAACAGTGCACTGTCCAGCCAGCGCATGCAGGCGCACTTTGCCAACGGGCTGGAAGCCGCATCTTGAGGTGAACCCACAAGCCGAAGGGGCCGCAAGTACGGGCCTTAAGCTGATTTGCGTGTGGCCAGATAGATGCCGGGCAAGATGAGCAGCGCCCCCATCCAGTGGTGCGACCCCAGTTGTTCACCCAACAAGAGCCAAGCCATGACCGCATTCCACAGGGGACCCAGGTATAGGGTGACGCTGACGCGGGCTGCCCCCAGCACCCTTTGTGCCCAGCCGTAGATCAAATAGGAACCGATGCCGGGGATGATGGCGGCCGCCACCACCAGCCCTAAGGCCTGGATGCTCCATGGCGGGGTGTTGGGGTCTAGCCATTCGGCCAGCACAAAAGGGCTAAGGCACAGCACACCTGCAAAATTGATGAGGGCCAGCCGACCCATGTCGCCCAATGCGCTGGGCACCTGACGCAAGAGCAAGGCATAGGCGGCCCAGGCCAGGGCACACACCATCATCCACAAGTCGCCTTCGACCCAAACGATTTCGCCCATGCGGGTGTATTGTCCCCCCGTGACCACGTGCATCACGCCCCACAAGGCCAGACCCACCCCCAGCCATTGGCCTCGGCTCAGGCGCCGCTCGCCCAATCCATAGGTGCTGGCCAGGGTAATCAGTATGGGGGAAGTGGCGTAGATGAGGCCCATGTTGATGGCCTGTGTGGTGCGTCCTGCTTTATAGAACAAGGCCCCGCAAACAAACATTCCTAAAAAACCCAAGAGCAAAAAAGCCCAGGGACGTTGCCGCCACTCGCCCCCGTGTTGGCGCAAATCGGCCCGGGCCCATACCGCCAGCACAGTGCCAGCGATGGCCCAACGCCCCATGGCCAGGGTGTAGGGCTCGATCACCCCCGGCGCCAGGCGTGAGACGATGGCATTGACCGACCAAAGGCCAGGGGTGAGCCAGGCCAGCACCAAGGCCCAGCGTTGCAGGCTTTCAGCGGGCAATGTGCGGCTCCTGGCTGTTCGCCATGGCCTGGCGGGCGCGTTGCCACACTGCACGCGGGGGCATGGGTTTGAGGCGATGGTCGCTCCAGACCTGACGCCACAGGCGCGCTCCGCGCAGCCCGTGGTAGAGGCCCAGCATGTGGCGGGCGATGGCGTACCAGGGGCAACCGTCTTGGGCGTGGGCCGTCTCCATATACTCGACCATGGCGAGTTCGACAGCCTCGCGCGCAGGCAAGACAGCATCGGTTTGGCCCCAGAAGCGGGCATCCCACTCGGTCATGAGCCAGGGGCGGTAATAGGCCTCGCGCCCCAGCATCACGCCGTCAACCTCTTGCAGATGCGATTCGATCTGGGCGTTGTCGGTGATGCCGCCATTGATGGCGATGGTGAGGTGCGGGAAGTCTTTTTTCAGGCGATAGACCAGGTCATAGCGCAAGGGCGGTATCTCGCGGTTTTCTTTCGGGCTCAGGCCCTGCAACCAGGCGTTGCGGGCATGCACGATGAAAGTGTCGCAGCCGGCCTCGCTGACGCGACCAATGAAGTCACGCACGAAGTCATACGATTCGATTTTGTCCACACCAATGCGGTGCTTGACGGTGACGGGTATGCCGACGGCGTCTTTCATGGCTTTGACCCCGTCGGCCACGGTGCCTGGCTCGTTCATCAAACAAGCCCCGAAAGCGCCACGCTGCACCCGCTCAGAGGGGCAGCCGCAGTTGAGGTTGATCTCGTCGTAGCCCCACTGCTCACCCAGCCGTGCGGCAAAGGCCAAATCTTCCGGCTCGCTGCCCCCCAATTGCAAGGCCACAGGGTGTTCCTGTTCATTGAAACGCAGGTGCCGCTGCACATCGCCGTGGCGCAAGGCACCGGTGGTGACCATCTCGGTGTAGAGCAATGTTTGACGCGTCAGTAAACGATGGAAGAACCGGCAATGCCGGTCGGTCCAGTCCATCATGGGTGCGACGCTGAGGCGATGGGGGGAGTGGGTCATGCAAGTCGGTGTAAGGCGTGAATGATTTTAAGTCACACGCCTGTGACACCCCTAGCACTCCAAAATGGTTATCCTAGGGAAGCTCTGCAAAACTCGCAGCGACGCAAAGCAATTTTGGGTTTTTAAAAGAAGGAGTCATTGAATGAGTGTCATGAATGGTTTTGAAATTCACCCCCATCCCAACACGCCGGCCAGTGCCGTGCAGTCCTTGGCCGGATACGCCACGTCGATCGTGAGCGACATCATGGGCGGCCGTTTGGTGGGCACATCGGGACTGCTGCCAGTGCACCGGTCCATCATGAGCGCCTGTGGCCAGGCTGTGACGGTGCGGGTGCGCGGCGGCGATAACCTGATGATCCACAAAGCGCTCTCCACCCTCGTTCCCGGCGATGTGCTGGTGATCGATGGCGACGGCGATGTGAGCCGTGCTTTGGTGGGCGAAATCATGTCCAGCGTGGCTCGCAAGCGCGGGGCGGTGGCCTTCGTGGTCGACGGTGCGGTGCGAGACGCCGACAGTTTTGAACACCACCGTTTTCCCTGTTGGGCCCGTGGCGTGAACCTGCGTGGCCCCTACAAGGACGGCCCAGGCTCTATCAATGTTCCCGTGGTCGTTGGCGGCATGCAGGTCAACCCGGGAGACATCATGCTGTGTGATGGTGACGGCGTGGTCGCCATTCCAGCGGCCATGGCCGCGACCGTGGCTGCAGCAGCCCAAGAGAAAACCGACACCGAGATCGCCATGTTGAAAGCCATCGAGGCCGGCACTTACACGGCGCCTTGGGTCGATGAATTGCTCAAAGCCAAGGGCGGGATTTGAGGGTTCAGGCCGAGCGTGCGAACTCGGCCTTGACCTGCTCTTCGTGGGCCAGCAATGCCCGAACGCTGTCGCGTTGCTCTACGCGCTGTCGATGGGCCATGCAGTTTTTGAAACGAGACAAATCCGAGCCAAAGGCAGCGCCGCGCCTAAAAGCCCAGTAAAAGTAGGCGTCGGCGCATGAAAAACGGTCGCCAAAGAACCAGGCCTTGCCCGCCAGCATTTCTTCGGCCAATTCATATTGCTCCACCATGCCTTCGTGGCCCAATTGCTTGACCCGCTCGGTGGTACCGGGCACATCACAGTAACGCTCGGCGCGGGCTTGCTGGGTGAGCTTGGGGTGTATGCCAGAACCGCACCAACCCAGAAACGACAGGCAATCAATGTAGGTGTCGGGGTCGGTCGGCATCAGGCCCGCCTGGGGAAAGTGCCGATCGATCCAGACATGAATGGCGACGTTTTCTGTGAAGACGCGCCCGTCGACGATGAGTGCCGGGACCTTGCCCTTGGGGTTGATCTTCAGATACTCAGGACTGAAATTCTCGCCCTTGCCCAAGTTGACGTTGTGGGTCACGAAGTCGGCCCCTGCCTCTTTGAGCAGGATATAGGGCACAACGGCGCATGCGCCAGGGGCAAAGGCCAGGGTGAGTTTCATGAACAGTCTCCAGAGAATGCGAATAGATTCAGTGTAAACAAAAAAGGGGCCACGATGGCCCCTTTGGGGTGTCGCCTAAAGCGATTAACCCATGTGCAAACCGCCGTTGACCGAGAAGTCGGCGCCGGTGGCATAACCGCCTTCTTCGCTGGCCAGCCAGGCGACGATGGAGGCAATTTCGCTGGGCTCGCCCAAGCGCTTGACCGGCACAGTGCCGACGATTTTTTCCAGCACGTCGGGACGGATGGCCCGGACCATGTCGGTGCCAATATAGCCCGGACTGACCGTGTTGACGGTGACTCCCTTGCTGGCCATCTCTTGCGCCAGGGCCATGGTGAAGCCGTGCATGCCCGCCTTGGCGGCCGAGTAATTGGTTTGACCGGCCTGACCCTTCTCACCGTTGACGGAAGAGATTTGAATGATGCGGCCCCAACCCTTTTCTACCATGTCTGGCACCACTTGCTTGGTGACGTTGAACATGGAGTTCAGATTGGTGTCGATGACGGCGTCCCAATCGTCGCGGGTCATTTTCAGGAACATGCGATCACGGGTGATGCCTGCGTTGTTGACGAGCACATCGATGATGCCGTGCTCTGCCTTGGCTTTGCTGAATGCTTCCACGGTGGAGTTCCAATCGGCCACATTGCCCACGGAGGCGTGAAAGGTGTAACCCAGCGCCTTTTGCTCGGCCAGCCATTTGGCATGGTCACGGGTGGGGCCGCAACCGGCGATGACGGTAAAACCCTCTTTGTGCAAACGCTGACAGATGGCGGTGCCGATGCCACCCATGCCTCCCGTGACGTATGCGACTTTTTTGCTCATTGTTGTCTCCTTGAAAAAATACAGGTTTAAAAAAAGTTATGCCTTGGCTTTGACGTAGCGCCCGGGAGCGGGCTCGATGGCCTTGAATTTGCCCTTGCCGTAGGTCTTGGGTGCGGCAATGGTTTTGCCTGCGTGCCCTTTGAGCCAGGAGGACCAATCGGTCCACCAGCTGCCGGGCACTTCTTTGGCGCCAGCGATCCATTCGTTGACGTCCTTGGGGAAGCGGCCATCCTGACGGACCCAGTGGCTGCGTTTTTTGGCGGTCGGCGGGTTGATGACCCCGGCGATGTGGCCCGAGGCCCCCATCATGAAGCGCTTGGGCCCGGAGAAGACCTGTGTCGATGCGTATGAGCCGCCAATGGGCACGATGTGATCTTCGCGGGAGCCATAGATATAGAAAGGCATCTTCACCTTGGTGAGGTCGATTTTTTCGCCACAGACCGTGGCTGCGCCGGGCTTGATGAGCCGGTTTTCCAGGTAGGTGTTGCGCAAGTACCAGGCGTAAAGCGGACCGGGCAGATTGGTGGAGTCGCTGTTCCAGTACAGCAGGTCAAAGGGCGGCGGCGTCTCGCCCTTGAGGTAGTTGCCCACCACATAATTCCAGACCAGGTCATTGGGTCGCAGGAAGGAGAAGGTCTGGGCCATGTCGCGACCGGCCATCAGGCCGCCATTGGCGAATTGCATTTCCCGATAGCGCACGAAGTTTTCGTCGATGAAGACATCGAGCACACCGGTGTCAGAGAAATCGACCAAAGTGGTCAGCAAGGTGGTGCTGGCGACCCAGTCTTTTTTGCGCGCGGCCAAGACCGCCAAGGCGTTGGTCAGTATGGTGCCGCCGACACAAAAGCCCAAGGCGTTGATTTGGGGCGAACCGCCGATTTCGCGCGTGACTTCGATGGCCTTGATGACCACATGCTCGACATAGTCGTCCCAGGTGGTGTTCGAGTGGCTTTGATCGGGGTTGCGCCAACTGACGACAAAGGTCCGGTGACCTTGAGCCACGCAATAGCGGATGAAAGAATTTTCCGGCTGCAGGTCGAGGATGTAGAACTTGTTGATGAAGGGCGGCACCAGCAAAAAGGGCCGTTCGTGGACCTTGGCGGTGAGGGGCTTGTATTCGATGAGCTGGAAATAGTCGTTTTCAAAGACCACCCGCCCCTCGGTCGTGGCGACGTTTTTGCCGACCTCGAAGAGGCTCTCATCGGTCATCGAGACATGGCCCTGGCGGATGTCATGCATCAGGTTCTGGATGCCTTTGGCGATGCTTTCGCCTTGGGTGTCGATGGCCTTTTTCTGCGCCTCGGCATTGAGGGCCAAATAATTGCTGGGCGAGGAGGCAGCCACCCATTGCTCGACCGCAAATTGAATGCGGGCCCGGGTTTTGGCATCGGCGTCAACGGCATCGGCCAAGCCCATCAGGGTGCGGGCGTTGAGCAGGTAGGCAGCAGCCGTGTAGGCGGCAATCGGGTTGTGCGCCCAGGCTTCTGCGGCAAAGCGGCGATCCTTCAGCGGCGGGTTGGCGTGCAGGCTGTCGTTCCAAAGGCGGCTGGCCTCTTCGAGATAGTTTTTTTGCAGATCGGCGAGTTTGGCGGGCGAGAATTGCAAGGCCTTGGTCCCGGCAGAACCCATGTCCATGTTCTGAAAGGCGGCCAAGGCCTGCGACCAGCTGTCGCCAAATTGTTTTTTGAATTGCTCGGCGGCTTGGCTCCAGTCGGGCATGGAAGGGGCTACCATGGATGTCTCCTCTGTGACTGACCAGAGTATGGCAGGGTCAGCCCTTCGGTTTGCTGACAAAAACGATCATGAAGCGCCAGGGGGGGCCAAAAAAATCACCGCTGCCATGCGACCGCTGCGGCCATCGCGACGATGGGAAAAATACAGATCGGCCCGGGTGTGGGTGCACCATGCGTCGCTGCCGTCATTGCCCCAGACCTCGCTCACCCCGCAGGCGCGCAACCGGTCACGGGCCAAACCGGGCAGATCGCACCACCACTTGCCCGATCGCTGCGGCAGGGGCTGAAAATGGGCTTGGGCCTGAGGAGAGGCGACCACAAAGGCCTGGCGGACGTCTTCGCCGACCTCGAAAGCACGCGGCCCGATGGCCGGGCCCAGCCAGGCATGCCAGCGGGCTAGCGGGTCATGTTTGCGCAAGCGCTGCATCAAGGATTCGATCACCCCAACCCCCGCTTGACCGCATAACCCGCGCCAACCGGCGTGGGCAGCGGCCACCGTGCGCCCGCGCTCATCGCTGAGCAAAATGGGCAGGCAATCGGCCACCATGATGCAACAGCCCTGCCCGGCCTGATCGGTGTAGACCGCGTCAGCCTCGCTGCCCTGCGGGCATGGCAAGGCACGGACGCCCCAGCCATGCACCTGGCGCAAAAACACGGGCTGCACCCCCAGGGTATCGATCAGCTTTTGTCGATTGGCCGCCACTGCGCCGGGGGTATCGCCGACATGGTCGCCCAAATTGAAGCTGTGGCAGGGAGAGACAGACACCCCGCCACTGCGCCAGCTGTGCCCGGCCCGCACCCCAGGCACCGGCCAATCGAGCCAGTGCCAATGCGGCCGTGTTGCCGAGGGATCAGTGACCTCAGTTTTCAAAGTCTGGACAGGCAGAGGGTTGTGCCTTTTGAAAGGCGCTCAGTCTCATGCAAGCCTCAAACGCCCCCATGGTCAGAGGCAGGCCATCGAAATTCACCTTGAATCGCTGGCCATTGAAAATTTGCGGCACCAGACAGCAATCGGCCAGTGTGGGTGTGTCGCCGTAACAATAGGTCGAGCGCGGCCCTTGTTCAAGTTGTCGCTCGAAGGCCTCCAGGCCATCACGCACCCAATGGCGATACCAGGTGTTCTTGGTCTCTTCGTCCAAGTGCAGATTTTTTGTGAGGTAGCGCAGCACGCGCAAATTGTTCAATGGATGGATTTCACAGGCAATCGACTGGGCGAGCGCCCGAACACGGGCCCTGGACAAGGGGTCAGCGGGCAAGAGGGGCGGCTCGGGCTGGGTCTCATCGAGGTACTCGATGATGGCCATCGATTGGCTCAGTCGCTCTGAACCCAAATCCAGCAAGGGCACCAGGCCATCGGCCGAGACACCCCGGTACCCGGGTTCGCGGTGCTCGCCTTGCGCCAAGTGTATGGGGATGTATTCATAGCTCAGCCCCTTGAGTTGCAAGGCAATGCGCACGCGGAATGAGGCCGAAGAACGGAAATAGTTGTAGAGCTTCATGGCCTGAGCATATCGCAGCCCCCTTGCAGCGCCAAAGCCTCGCACCGCACCAACCCGAAGAACAGGGAATACCCGCATAAACGATATGTCAAAATCACATAGCAGATAGAGGGAACACCCGCCCCACGGGTGTTGGCCCCGCCTAAAATCCTCTGCACATTCCGAGTTGTTTTGATCGAAGAGAGTTCGTATGAGTTTTGTCATCAACCCGCCCGAAATCGTTTCGGTGCCCGTCGTGGGTCGAGCCGAGCGCTTCCCCGTTCAAAGAATTTACTGCGTTGGCCGCAATTATGTCGAGCACGCCAAGGAAATGGGCTTCACCGGTCGTGAGCCCCCTTTCTTCTTTATCAAGCCGGCCAACACCGTGGTGCTGGCTTTGCCCGGAGAAACCGCGCCTCTGCCCTACCCGACCCTGACCCAGGATTTCCAGCACGAAATCGAACTGGTGGTGGCCATAGGCAAAGGGGGCAAACACATCAAAGCCGCCGATGCGCACCCACACATTTTTGGCTATGCCGTGGGCCTGGACATGACCCGCCGCGACCTGCAAGGCGAGATGAAGAAACAGGGCCGCCCCTGGTGCATCGGCAAAGCTTTTGATCACAGCTCCCCCATAGGCCCCATCATCCCTGCGGCCCAGGCCGGGGATGTCGAAAAGGCTGAAATCTGGCTGCAAGTCAATGGCCAAGACCGCCAACGCAGCGATGTCAGCAAGTTGATCTGGAACATTGCTGAAACGATCGAACACATCAGCAATGCCTGGGAACTGCAAGCCGGCGATCTGATTTACAGCGGCACACCCGAGGGGGTCAAAGCCGTGGTTCGGGGCGATGTGCTGGTGGGTGGCGTGGCCGGGGTGGGCGAGATACGCCTGCAGGTGGTCTGATTCAACAGGCAGGGGCTCGCCCGATGGACTTGCTTGGCAAACTCGCCCGTTTGAGCGCCATTTTGGCGGGCCTGTTGATGACCTTCATCACCTTGCTCACCTGCGGCAGCATCATCGGTCGCGAGACCATCGGGCAGACCATCGCGGGCGACTTTGAGCTCTCTGGCGTCGCCACCGGAGCCGCCATCGCCTTGTTCATGCCCTGGTGTCAATTCACGCGTGGGCACATCATTGTGGACTTCTTCACCGCCAAAGCGGAGCCGCAAACCCAGGCCAAACTTGACCGGCTTGGCGCATGGGCCATGGCGGCCACCTTCGCCTTGTTGGCGTGGCGCACCTGGCTGGGTGGCTGGAACGCCTATATGACCCAATCGAGCACCATGATGATGGGTTTGCCCGAGTGGTATGTCTACGCGGCCATGTGGCCTGCCTTTGTCCTGACCGCCCTCATTGCCTTGGCCCAAGCGGTTCAAGGGACGGCATCTGAGGCATCCGCATGAGCCCTCTGGCTCTTACATTGTCCATTTTCGGCATCATGCTGGTGCTGATGGCCATACGGGTTCCGATTGCCATCTCGATGTTTGCTGCCGGAGGCATAGGCTATGTCATGCAAACCGGCTGGTTGCCCTTTGCCAACTTTCTCAACACGGCGGCATATGCCCGATTTGCCAGCTACGACCTGTCGGTCATCCCTTTGTTCATCCTGATGGGCAACTTTGCCACCCAGGGTGGCATCAGCAAGGCCCTGTTTGACTTTGCGGCTGGTGTGATGAGCCGCTTCAAGGGGGGCTTGGCCATGGCGGCGGTACTGGCCTGCGCGGCGTTTGGGGCGATTTGCGGCTCTTCGGTGGCCACGGCAGCCACCATCACCCGGGTGGCCCTGCCGGAACTGCAACGCCATGGTTATTCGGGACGTTTGTCCACGGGCACTCTGGCCGCGTCGGGCACCTTGGGCATTCTGATTCCCCCATCCGTCCCCCTGGTGATTTACGCTATTTTGACCGAGCAAAACATCGCCAAACTGTTTGCGGCCGCCATGGTGCCCGGCATCATTGCCATGTTTGGCTATATGGTGGCCATTGCCATCTATGTCCGACTGGTGCCGGGTCAGGCCCCGGAAGCGGACCCGGAACCGGCCCGGTTGACCCTCTCGGCGGTGCTGGGCGTGGCCCCCATGTTGGCCATTTTCCTGATTGTTTTCGGCGGCATCTATGGTGGCTTCTTCACACCGACTGAAGGCGCGGGGGTGGGTGCGGCATCTACCTTCATCGCGGCTTTGCTGAAGCGCGAAATCGACTGGTCCAAATTCAAGCAGTGTTTTTATGCCACCGCCGAGAGCTCGGCCATGATTTTTCTGATTTTCATTGGCGCTGACATGATGAACTCGGCCCTGGCCCTGACTCAGGTGCCCAATCAGTTGGCTGGCGTCGTGGCCGGTTGGGGCTTGTCGCCCCTCATGGTGGTGGTTGCCATCTTGCTGTTCTATGTCGTGCTGGGCGCTTTCATGGACGAGCTGTCGATGATTTTGTTGACCATCCCGATTTTTTTCCCCATGATCATGGGCCTGGACTTCGGCTTGCCCAAAGAGTCAGTGGCCATCTGGTTTGGCATCATGGTGCTGATGGTCGTTGAATTCGGCCTGCTGGCGCCACCCGTGGGCCTCAATGTGTATGTGGTCAATGGCATGGCCAAGGATGTGCCCATCGCGGAGAGCTATCGCGGCGTCATGCCCTTCCTGGTCAGCGACACCCTGCGCACTGTTTTGTTGTTATTCTTCCCCGGCATCTGCCTGTGGGCCATTCAGTTCTTGACCTGATTTTGACAAGGAGATCCTCATGTTTCAAAGACGCACCCTGCTCAAAACTGGCGCCGCCGTGGCTTTGGGCGCACCCGGCCTGTCGGGCTTGGCCCAGCAAAGTGTGACCCTCAAATTTCACACCTTCATGGCACCGCAGTCGGCGGTCTATCTCAGCATGCACAAGGCATGGATGGAAAAGGTTGAAAAGGAATCGGGGGGGCGCATCAAATTTGAAGGCTACCCCGCCATGCAACTCGGTGGCACACCGGCGCAACTCTACGATCAGGCCAAAGACGGCGTGGTTGATGTGGTCTGGACCTTGCCTGGCAACACCGCCGGGCGTTTCCCGCGCACTGAAGTGTTCGAACTGCCTTTCATGATGAATAACGCAGAGGCCACTTCAAAAGCACTTTGGGAGTACATCCATACCGAGGGCGCTGACGAATACAAGGACACCCAGGTACTGGCCTTGCATGTGCACGGCCCCGGGATGTTCCATACCACCGACCGCCAGATCCGTGGCGCCGCCGACCTCAAGGGCTTGAAGATGCGCGCCCCGACACGCCAGGTCACCAAACTGCTGGCTGCCTTGGGGGCCACCCCGGTGGGCATGCCCCTGCCGGCCATCACCGATGCCTTGTCCAAAGGCACCATCAACGGTTGCGTCATCCCCTGGGAGGTCGTGCCGGCTGTGAAAGTGCACGAACTGGTGAAATTCCACACCGAATTCCCGCCCAACATCACCGCCCTGTACACAACCACTTTTGTCATGGCGATGAACAAGGCCCGATACAACAGCCTGTCCCCGGAACTGAAAAAAGTGATTGATGCCAACTCGGGGATCAACACCTCGGCCTGGCTGGGCAAAGTGCAGCAGGGCAATGACGTGCCGGGCCGCAAGGCTGCTGTAGATCGTGGCAACAACATCACCACCATGGGCACCCTGGAGGTGGGCGACTTCATCAAGCGATCCAGTCAAGTGGACGACGAGTGGGTGGCCGATATGAACAAGCGTGGCTTGCCTGGCGACAAGCTGCTGGCTGCGGCCAAAGAACTGATCATCAAGCACGGCAGGTCCTGAACCTGAGGCTGCTGCGTCTTGCAGAGGGTGGGGGCTGTGGGTTTGTTGACCCACCCCCCGCCACTTCCCCCCCGTTGGAGACAGGGTCATGCCTCACGGCCAGCCGCAGACGGCTCGGTTAAACTGAGGGCATGCTTTTACACGGCACCATTCGACACTGCAAACAATGCGGCACAGCCGTGGTGATGCGCACGCCCGACGATGGCGACACCCGGGAACGGGCGGTCTGCCCGGCCTGTCACACCGTTCACTACGAGAACCCTCTGAATGTGGTGGGCACCATCCCGGTTTGGGAAGACAAAGTCTTGTTATGCCGTCGCAACATCGAGCCCAGGCGTGGCAAATGGACGCTTCCTGCCGGGTTCATGGAGCTGGGCGAAACCGTGGCCCAAGGTGCGGCCCGCGAGACGCGTGAAGAGGCCGGCGCAGTTTTTGAAATGCAAGACCTGTTCTCGATCATGAATGTGGTGCGCGTCGGGCAAGTTCATTTTTTTTACCGGGCCCAACTCGCACACACCCGATTTGATCCGGGCCACGAAACCCAGGAAGCCCGCTTATTCTCCGAGGAGGAAATTCCTTGGGACGAGATCGCATTTAGAACGGTGCGCGAAACCTTGCGTTGCTTTTTCCAGGACCGTGCGCAGGGTCGCTACGGATTGCATCAAATCGACATCGCCTGACGCAGCGTTTGCGCACACAGGCTGACCGCCGTGTTGGCCTCTTGAATGACCTTGCCCATGGTGATGAAGCCGTGGATCTGTCTCTCGAAACAAATGTATTGGCAGGGCACACCCGCTTGCGAGAGGGCATCGGCGTATTTCAGCCCTTCGTCACGCAAAGGGTCAAACCCCGCCGTCAGCACCAATGCAGGGGGCAAACCCTCGTGGGACTCGGCCAGCAAAGGCGAAGCCCGCCAATCTTCGGCGTCAGAAGGTTTGGCAAGGTAATGGCCTGCAAACCATTCGATGGCAGGCCGGGTCAGCAAATAACCATCGGCAAATTTTTCGTGCGATTCAGTGTCCGGTTTCATGTGTGTGGCCGGGTAAATCAGCAACTGGAAGGCGGGATGTAGAACCGCCCCGCGCAAACCAATGCACACGGCTGCGGCCAGATTGCCCCCGGCGCTGTCACCGCCGATGGCCACCCGCTCAGCATCGATGCCCAGGGTGTGGGCGTGGTTGCACACCCAAAGAAATGCGGCCATGGCGTCTTGATAGGCGGCCGGGAATGGGCTCTCGGGCCCCATCCGGTAGTCGACCGCCACCACCACCATGCCCGCTTGCTGACACAAACTGCGGCACAACACATCGTGGGTTTCGAGGTCGCCGATGGTCCAGCCACCACCGTGCAGATAAACCAGGGCCGGCACAGGGCCCTCGCGCTGCACATTGGGCTGGTATTCGCGAACTGTGAAGCGAGAGGTGGAGGACATCACCAGATGATCCTTGACTTGCCTTACCGGCGGGGGGTCGGGTTGGGTGTAGGTGCCCCTTGTGCGGTAAGCCTCGCGCGCTTGTTCGACCGTCATGGTGTAGACGGGCGGCACATTGTTTTCTTGCAACAATTTCAACAAGTTTGCGGCTTGCGGGTCGAGCATTGGGTTCTCCTGGGCCTGATGGAACGGCATGTATGGACGAAAGTTTTGATAAAAAAATTATACTAATGGATTCATCTTGACTTGCCGCCAGGGATAGGATTGTCATTGCCCGGGGTTGGGCCGCGCATGGGGAACAGCCCCCATGAAATATATCGGTTCAAATGGGGGACATTGCGGCGAACGCCGATAATGTGTCGCTTTTCTCCTTTGGTTTGAACGCATGCTGCCTCTGAGTGGATACCGAGTGATCGACGCCAGTTCGGTCTTGATGGGCCCCTATGCCAGCCAGTGGCTGGGCGACCTGGGTGCCGAAGTGATCAAGATAGAGTCGCCCCAAGGCGACTCGACCCGACAAACGGGGCCCAGCACCGAGACGGGCATGGGGGCGGTCTTTTTGGGCACCAATCGCAACAAGAAAAGCGCGGTCATTGACTTGAAGCAAGCGGGCGGCCAGGCCGCCTTGCAAGCTTTGCTGGCGCAATCCGATGTCTTCATGCACAGCATCCGCCCCCAAAAGCTGGCGGCCATCGGCTTGGACCCCGACACCATGCGCCAGCGCCACCCCAGGCTGATATTTGCCACTTTGCATGGCTTCACCGAGAGTGGCCCTTACGGTGGCAAGCCGGCTTATGACGACATCATCCAAGGCATGTCGGGCATCGCCGATTTGGGCCGCATGCAAACCGGGGCCCCTTCGTATTTCCCGACCGCCACAGCCGATAAAACCAGTGGCCTGATCGCCGCCATCGCCATTTTGGGCGCCCTGATGGCGCGCCAACGCGACGGCCAGGGCCGACAGGTGGAGGTGCCCATGTTCGAGAGCATGGTGGCCTTCAATCTGGTGGAGCACATGTACGGGCAGCATTTCGAACCGCCCTTGGCTGCGTCAGGCTACCCGCGTGTCACCAACCCCTGGCGGCGACCTTATCAGAGTGCCGATGGCTTTGTGTGCATGATGCCCTACACCGACGCCCACTGGGAACGATTTTTTATGGCCTGTGGCCGGGAAGATTTGGCGCATGACCCCCGCTTCAGCAGCATGGCCGAACGCACCCGCCACATCGGGCCTCTCTATGAGGCCCTGGGCCAACTGGTGTCTCAACACAGCACTGCGCATTGGCTGGCGCTGTGCGAACGAATCGACATCCCGGCGGCACCGGTTTGCTCACTGCAAGACCTCCCCCAAGACCCGCACCTGATCGCGACTGGCTTTTTCCAGCACATCGATGACCCGCACATGGGGTCGGTGCAGCTGACGGGCGTGCCCGTGCTCTACGATGGCCAGCGCCCGCCGGTCCATCTGCCACCCCGCCTGGGAGAGCACACCTTGGAGGCATTGCGCGCCGCCGGTGTGAGCGAGTCACAAATCGAAGCATGGCTGGCCCAAGGGGCCATCGCCGCATCCCCCCCACTGAAGGCTAAGCCATGAACATCCTCACATCACTGCAACCCGCCGCCATTGCGCCCGAAGACGAAGCCCTGCGGGCGGAGGTGCGCGAATTTTTGCGGCAAATGAAAGCCCAACGCCCGGCCCACCAAAGGGCACGCTCCTGGTCTGGCTATGACCCCGAGTTCAGCCGAGAACTGGGGCGACGGGGATGGCTGGGCATCACCCTGCCGCGCGAGTTGGGCGGCGGGGGACGAAGCGCTTTTGCCCGCTATGTGCTGGCGGAAGAATTTTTGTGTGCGGGTGCCCCCGTCGGGTCACACTGGATCGCCGACCGGCAAAGCGGTCCGCTGATTCTGAAATACGGTACGCCAGCCCAACAGCAGTTTTATATTCGGCGCATCTGCCGGGGAGAGGCTTTTTTCTGTATAGGCATGAGCGAGCCCAACGCCGGCTCTGACTTGGCGGGTGTGCGCACCCGGGCCGAACGCAATGCCCAGGGCTGGCTGCTGAACGGCCAAAAAATTTGGACCACCAACGCCCACCACTGCCACTACATGATCGCTTTGGTGCGAACCTCGGGCACGCCGCAAGACCGCCATCAGGGCTTGTCGCAGCTGATCGTCGATTTGAAACGCCCCGGGGTCACTGTGCGCCCGATCCAGGACATGTCTGGCGATGCCCATTTTTGTGAAGTGTTCTTCGATCAGGTGCAACTTGAGGCCGATGCCCTGATCGGCACTGAAGGCCAAGGCTGGGAGCAAGTGACTGCCGAGCTGGCCTATGAGCGCAGCGGGCCCGAACGGTTGTACTCGAGCATGGTCTTGTTCGATCAATGGCTTGATTTTGTGCGCCTGCCCGGCCATGCCACTGAAGCGGCCCAGCAACTGGCCGGTCGCATCGTCGCCCAATTGGCGCCTTTGCGTGCCATGACCCTGGCCGTCACGCAAAAACTGACCCAAGGCGAAAGCCCGGTGGTGGAAGCTGCGCTGACCAAAGACATCGGCACCGGCATCGAGCAAGAGATTCCCAACCTCATTGCCGACGAACTCATGTCTCGCCCGCAGGGCAGCGTGCCGATGGAACTGCTGCACACCCTGGCCTATGTGACCGCAGTGGCCCCCAGCTTTTCGCTGCGTGGTGGCACGCGGGAAATCTTGCGGGGGATGATCGCCCGTGGCCTGGGGCTGCGCTGAAAGGACACCGACCATGGAAAACCTTTTTTCAATCGCCTTGGGTGAACTGCTGAAAGACCGCTGCAGCGCCGCCGAAGTGCGCCACATTGAAGCCACACCCGGCGAGCGGGGCTTGTGGCAAGCACTGGAAGAAAGCGGCTTTGCCAACGCCTTGTTGCCCGAAGAGGCAGAGGGTGCCGCCTTGCCCTTGGCGCAAGCCTTTGAGCTGTGGGAACTGTGCGGGCGATATGCCCTGCCCCTGCCCCTGCCGGAAACCCAATGGGCCCGCGCCCTGCTGCATGCCAGTGGTGTGCAAAGCGTCCCGGCAGGGCCCATCGGCCTTGGTCTGGGATGGCGACCTGACCCTTGCGAGCAGTCACACATCGCCGAGGTCAGTTCGGGTCGCGGTTGTGACCATGTGCTGATCGGTGGCCCTGAAGGGCTGCGCCTCTTGCCAGTGGCCCAAGCCCGAATTCAGCCCCACGGGCTGGCCTTGGACGCCCGCATGGGTTGGCGCGACAGCGACTGGGCCGCCACCCCGCTATGGCCATACCCGACCGACTTGACCCTGGCCCAAGCCCTGTTGGCGGCGGCCCAATTGAGCGGGGCCATGATGGCCGTGTTTGAACAAACCCTGGATTACGCCAACCAGCGCCAACAATTTGGCAAGCCCATCGGCAAGTTTCAGGCCATACAGCACAACCTCAGTCTCCTGGCAGAGGAGGTCTTTGCCGCGCGCATGGCCGTGCAAATGGCCTGCGAAGGCCAGGGGGCCAGACTCTCGACCCAGCGCATCGCCGTGGCCAAGGCCCGCACCAGCCTGGCGGCACAGAAAGTCACCGCCCTGGCCCATGGCCTGCACGGGGCGATCGGCTTTACGCATGAATTCGACCTCCAGCTGCGCACCCGCAGACTGCACGCCTGGCGCCTATGTGCCGGGGCCGAATCGCATTGGCAACAACGCCTGGGCGCTGATTTGCTGGCCAGGCACGACCAGACCCTGGATTTTTTGCGTGAACTGACAGACCACTGAAACGGAGACCCCATGAATCCCATTTTGAAAAAAAACCGACACGGCGCCGTGATGGTCTGGACGCTGGACCAAGCCGAAACCCGCAACGCCCTGACTGGCAACCATGTCGCCGAGGAATTCGTGCAGGCCTGCGATGAAGTCACCCGCGACCTATCGGTACGGGCGGTGGTGCTCACTGGTGCCGGACCGGTGTTCAGCTCAGGGGGCAATGTCAAAGACATGCAAAAGTATGCTGGCAACACCATTGCGACCGAAGTCATCCGCGATGAATACCGCCATGGCATACAGCGCATCCCCAAGGCCCTGTACCCGCTGGATGTGCCCGTGATTGCGGCTGTGAATGGCCCGGCCATCGGTGCCGGTCTGGATTTGACCTGCATGTGTGACATACGCATCGCTTCTGAGACGGCGCTGTTCGCCGAGAGTTTCGTGCGGGTGGGCATCGTGCCCGGCGACGGTGGGGCCTGGCTGCTGCCGCGCGTGGTCGGGATGTCCAAAGCCTGCGAAATGGCTTTCACCGGGGAAGCCCTGACGGCGGCGCAAGCCTTGGCCTGCGGACTCGTCTCACGGGTCGTCCCGCCGCAGCAGCTGATGCCCGAAGCCATGGCCCTGGCGCAAAAAATCGCCGCCAACCCGGGCACCGTGTTGCGCATGACCAAACGCCTGCTGCGCGAAGGCGAGAAATGCAGCCTGGAGTCATTGCTGGAGCTGTCGGCCAGTTATCAGGCCATCGCTCACCACACCGACGACCATCACGAAGCGGTGCGCGCCTTTATCGAGAAGCGCCCGCCGAAGTTTTCATGATTCCCCCGGGGGTATTTTTGCAGGGTTTCCCCGAGAATCCTGAAGGTCATGTTTGTCCGTTAAGATATGCCCATTGATCAATCGATCAAGAATATACGACAGGAGCTTCCTATGAAATTGGGTTATTTCACCATGCCGGTCCACCCGGCCACCCGCAATCCGACCGATACCCTGCGCGAAGACCGTGAGGTGATTATTCTGGCCGATCAGTTGGGGTTCCATGACGCCTTTGTGGGTGAGCACCTCACCGACCTGGTGGAAAACGTCACCAACTCGATGATGTTCCAGGCCACCCTGATCCATTCGACCAAACAAATCCGACTGGGCACAGGCACCACCAACCTCTCGCATGTGCACCCGGTATTGGTCGCCGCACACGCCGCGATGTTCGACCACCTCTCAGAGGGGCGATTCATTCTGGGCGTCAGCCCGGGTGCCCTGCCCTCAGACGCCGAAGCGCTGGGCATTTTCCACGAGGACCGCAACAAGATGTTTGCCGAGTCTATCGAGGTCATCCTGAAGCTGTGGGAGTCTGACCCGCCCTACCACATTGACCTGCCGGACAACCGCTTCAAGGTCTCGACCCTGCAAACCATCGATGACATCACCCACACGGGCAAAATGTACAAGCCTTACCAGCGCCCCCGGCCCGAGATCGTGGGCACAGTGGTGGCCCCCTTCTCGAAGGGGGTGATCGCCATGGGCGAAAAAGACCTGCACCCGATTTCGGCCAACTTCCTGTTTGACCAGTGGCTGCCCTCTCACTGGGAAAACTATGCCAAAGGCAAGGCCAATGTGGGTCTGGTGGCCGACCGGGCCGATTGGCGCGTGGCCCGAACCATCATGGTTCACGACGACGACAAGGTGGCCAAAGAGTACGGCAAGTCTTCAGCGCAAAGCCCCTATCGCTTCTATTACCGCAACCTCGGCCACAAGCTGCACAAGGGCAAGCGGGATGCGGTGTTCACCAAAACCGGCGTCACGCCCGAGCAACCGGTGCCATTGGAAGACATCATGGACGAGTTGGTGATTTGCGGCAGCGTCAACAACGTGGTCGACCAGATCCTGGCCCTGCACGAAAAACTGGGGGGCTTCGGTGAACTGGTGTATGCCGGCCTCGATTGGACTGATCCTGCACTGGCACGACGCTCGATGGTGCTGATGGCCGAGCAGGTCATGCCCCGCGTGCGCGAGGCCATCGGTGCCGAGGTGAGCGCATGAGCCGCCGCCATCTGGGTGATCAGGCCCTGGATCGGATGCCCCCGATACCGGAAGACCGTCAAACGCCCGCCCAACGGGCCGCCATGGAAGAAATCACCAACGGGCCGCGCGGCAAAATCGGCGGCCCCTTCATCTCGATGATGCGCAGCCCCGACCTGATGGCCCGACTGCAAAAGGTGGGCGAGTATGTGCGCTACCAGAACACGGTCGGCATGCGCAACTCCGAGTTTGCCGTGCTGGTGGTGGCCCGCCACTGGTCCAACCCGATCGAGTGGCACATCCATCGCCCGATCGCCGAAAAAGAAGGGGTCGATCCGCGCACCTGTGACGCCATCGCCGAAGGCCGTCGCCCCACCACCATGAGCGATGACGAAGCCATCATTTTTGATGCGCTCGAAGAGTTGCGTGCCAACCGCTGCCTGTGCGACGACACCTATGGTCGCGTGGTCAAACGCTGGGGCGAGCAAGGCGTGGTGGACATGGTGGCCCACTACGGTTATTACAGCACCTTGGCGATGCTGATGAACGTGGCCCGAACCCCTCTGCCCGAAGGGTCCGAGCCCGGGTTCAAGAGCCTGCCGGGTTGATGGCGGCCCAGACCTTGGCGGGCGTGAAGGGCATGTCCATGCCTGTCACCCCATAGGGTCTCAGGGCATCCATCATGGCGTTGGAGAGCGCCGGCAAAGAGCCGGTGCATCCCGACTCGCCCACACCCTTGGAACCCAGCGCATTCAAGCCCGTGACCACTTCGACGGTTTCGTTGCGGATAACGGGCATATGGCCCAGTCGGGGCATGGCGTAATCCATCAGCGAACCGGTCAGCAACTGGCCCTGTTCGTCATAAACCACCTGCTCGCAAAAAGCCTGCCCCCAGCCTTGCACCACACCACCGTGCACTTGTCCACGGACGAGATCGGGGGAAATGACTTTGCCCAGGTCGTCAATGGCCCAGTACTGCACCACCTCGGTCACACCGGTCGCCGGATCTATTTCAATTTCGGCCACATGGCAACCATTGGGAAAAGTGGAACCCGAGGCGGCCTCGCCCATGGCTTGCAGGCGTGCCAGCTGCACGGGGTTGAGGGAGGCCAGCCACTGCGGCCAGTCTTCGACCGTGGCACCCAGCCCCATCTCGGCGCGTAAGGCCTGCACCTGCTCTTTGAGGCGTTGGGCGAGACTGAGAATGGCGCTGCCCGCCCCGTACAAAGTGCGTGAGCCACCTGTGCCATTACCCACCAGTTTTTTGCTCTCCAAGGTGCCGGCGCGATAGCGCACCCAGCGCGCGGGCAAGCCCAGCTCGCGCTCGATGATCTGGGAGAAGGAGGTCTCGTGCCCCTGACCAGAGGCGCCCGTGACACCAATCACATCGAGCCAGCCATCTGCACCCAGTTGCCCCTGCACCTGGTCTTTGGGGGCATTGCCTGCCCCCGAAGCCTCAAGGTATGAAGCCAAACCGATGCCGCGCAATTTGCCACGCGCCTGGGCTTGCGCCTTGCGTTGCGCAAAACCCGCATAGTCTGACACTTCGAGGGCCCGGGTCAGCACACGGTTGAACTCGCAACGGTCGTACACGGTGCCATTGGCTGTTTTGTATGGAAAGGCTTCGGGAGGAATGAAGTTGAGCCGACGCAGGGCAATGGGGTCAAAGCCGTGCTCGTGCGCCGCATGATCGACCAGGCGTTCAATGGCGAAGGCGATGTCGGGCCGACCGGCACCCCGATAAGCCGAGACCGGCGTGGTGTTGGTGTAGACCAAGTCAGAGCGCATATAGAGTGCGGGCACCTGATACACACCGCCCATGGTGACCGAGAGGTTGCGGGTGCCAATGAAGCTGCTCATGTATGCGTTGTAGGCCCCCAAATCGACTTGGTCGTGATAGCGCAGGGCCAGAATCTTGCCTTTGGCGTCGAGGGCGATAGACCCGTTCAGGGTCAGGGCGCGGCCATGCCAGTCACTGAGGAATACCTCTGAGCGGGTGGCCACCCAGCGCAGGGGACGGTTGAGTTGGCGCGCCGCCATGACCATGACCGCGTGTTCGCTGAAAGGGCCGATACGCACGCCAAAGGAGCCCCCGACATCCTGGGTGTCGACTTGCAGGTGCTCGATGGCGATGCCTGTCAGGGCAGAGAGGTGCCCGAGCAAGCCCAAAACCCCCTGATTGGGGCTGTGCACGCGGGTCACGCCGGTGTTCGCATCGTGCTTGACCACCACGGCACGCGGCTCAAGCGGCACCCCCATCAGGCGCTGGCTGTGGATGCGCAAGTGGCTGACATGGGCGGCCTGGGCAAAGGCGGCATCAACCGCTTGGGCATCGCCCGCCTCAAAATGCACAGAGACATTGCCAGGGGCGTTCTCGTGCAACTGCGGGGCCCCGCCGGCCAAGGCGGCGTCGACACTGGCCACGGCTGGCAAGGGGTCGATGTCCACCTCGGCCAAAGCAGCCGCGTCTTCGGCGGCCAAAGCCGTGTCGGCCACGACCATGGCGATGGGCTGCCCCACAAACAAAACCCGGTCTTGTGCCAGCACCGGCATGCGGTGGACCTGCTGGGCCGCCCCGCCCATGCCCTGGGCGGTGAAGGCGTTGGGAATCGCCTGCAAGCCCCAGGCCTGGACATCGGTCGCCGTATAGACCGCAACCACTCCGGGGGCCCGGCGCACTGCCTCGAGATCGAGTCGGCTGATGCGGCCATGCGGCACCATCGAGCGAATGACGTGCAAATGCAGCTCGCCCTCGTAATGGACATCGGCGGTGAAACGCCCCTGCCCGGTGATCAGGCGCAGGTCTTCTTTGCGGGCGGCCCGGACCCCTTGCAGGGCCATGGCTTCAAGCGGTGCGTTCATGCTTGCTCCTTGGCGGCTTGACGGACAGCCGCTGCAATGTGGACATAGCCGGTGCAACGGCAGAGGTTGCCAGACAGGCCTTCGGCAATGTCGGCGTCGCTGGGCTGGGGGCAGCGCCGCAACAAGCCCACTGTGGCCATGATCATGCCCGGTGTGCAAAAGCCGCATTGCAGGGCGTGGCACTCGGTGAAGGCAGCCTGCACCGGATGCAGTTGATCCCCGTTCGAGAGCCCTTCGATGGTGGTGACTTCGCTGCCATCGGCCTGCGCCGCCAGCACCGAACAAGACTTCACCGACTGGCCATCGAGCAAGACCGTGCAGCAACCGCACTGGCTGGTGTCGCAGCCGATGTGAGTGCCGGTGAGACGCAGTTGGTCGCGCAAGACGTCGGCGAGCAGCGCGCGCGGTTCGATCTGCACGCGATGGCTCTGGCCGTTGACTTTGAGTTGAATGTCCATGGGGTGGCTTCCTTGTGTGGGGTTCAGGCAGGTTGGGGCAAGGCCCGACGCAGCATCAGGCCAGTTCGGCCAGTGCCTGTTGCAGCATCAAGCCAGCGAGGTGGGCGCGGTAACGCGCCGGGGCATGAATGTCGTCGAGCAAACCCTCGTGTTTCAAGGGCCCGGCCTGACGACCTTGGGCCCAGGCCTGCTCGGCCTCGGCCCAACGAAACACGCCGTCGGTGGCACCGGTGACGGCCACGCGGCGCTGGCCGTCGGCGAATTCGGCCACGAACACACCCGCCATGGCATAGCCCGAAGCGGGGTGGCGAAATTTGGCATAAGCGGCGCGCTTGGGCACGGCAAAACGCACCGCAACCACCAGTTCACCCTCTTGCAACGCCGTGCTGAACATGCCCTGGAAAAAATCGGCGGCAGCGATCTCGCGCTGATCGGTGAGCACCACCGCGTCGAGTGCCAACAAAGCCGCCGGGTAGTCGGCGGCGGGGTCGTTGTTGGCGACCGAGCCACCCAAGGTGCCACGGGCGCGCACCTGCGGGTCGCCGATGAGGCCGGCCAATTCGGCCAAAGCAGGGATGGCCTGGCACACCCGGGCGTCGCCAGCCACCTCGGCGTGGCACATGCCTGCCCCGATGCGCAGCGTGCCCTGCCCCGGCTCAATGCCGCGCATCTCATTCAAGCGCGAGACATCGACCAAGTGCGAGACCTGGGCGAGTCGGTGCTTGAGGGATGGCACCAGGGTCATGCCACCGGCCAGAGGCCGCGAGTCGGGGTGTTGCCGCAACCAATCGCCGGCCTGTTTCAAGCCGCTGGCGCGCAAGTATTCAAACGCGTGCATAGGGGGGTCTCGCTAGGGAAAAAAGGGAACCAAACCCAAGTTTAGAGCAGACACCGAGTACTGGCTCGAACTCGGGCATTGGGGGGGCCGGTGGCTGGCCGTTTTTGACGCTTTGGCGACAAAACGCTGTGCGCAAGGTGCGCTTAACGCGGCGTCAAGACGCGGCGTTGACCCGGAAAAATATATTTTTTCGGCGTCAACAAAGTGTGCGCGGGTGGCGTTTTCAGAAGTACTCCACACACCGTGGAGCATCTTCAAAGGAAGGAAACCATCATGAAGAAACTTGCCACTGCCCTGATCGCTTCGACCGCCACCGTGCTGGCGCTGGCCACCCCCGCCGCACCCGCGAGCCCCGCTGCGCCTGCCAAGCCAGCCGCCGCTGCGGCTGCACCCGCCACGCCCGCAGCCCCTGCCGTCGCGGCCGCTGCGACGACCCCGGCCACGGCAGCCACCCCGGCCGCCGCACCCGCTGCGGAGAAACACGCCAAAAAAGGCCCTGAAGGCAAGAACCAGCACATCAAGGCGGACGTGGCGGCCAAGACCGACGCAGGTAAAGCCGACAGCGGCAAATCGGTGACGAAGTAAAACACCCGACGGGCCGTCGCCGCGCTCAGGCCCGCGCGACGGCGAGTTCGTTCCAGCAGGTGGTATAGCCCGGCGTCCGCCGGGCTTGTTTCATGCCCCAAATGGGCGGTGCAGCGCTGGCGACACTGGCGCTGCCCAGTTTGACCGTGCCCCGGCCATGGCGTTGATCAAGGTGATCGAGCGCCTTCATCAGCCGCTCGCTGGCACGGCGCCGGGGTGGCAGCAGGGCCGTGACGTCGGCGTCGGGCTCATCGAGGTCCAGCACCTCTTGTCGCAAGCTGGCGGGCTGCAAGTCGAGCAACATCACCCCGGCCTTGGCGTACAAATAGCCGGGGCGATAGATGACATCGAGCGCAGCCAGCGCCGCCTGCGTGATGTGGGCGCTGTCGGCGCCGGGGCAACGCAGCGGCACGATGCTGCTTTGGCTGTACTGGGGTGTGGCCCGAAACGGGCTGGTGCGCACAAAGACCAGCACCTGGGCGGCGTGGCTGTTTTGGCGGCGAAGCTTTTGAGCCGCGCGACAGGCGAACTCGGTGACCGCTTCGCGCAAATCATCCAGTTGCAACACCGGTTGGCCAAAGCTGCGCGTGCAAGCGATTTGCTGCTTGGGCGACGGCACGTCTTCGATGTCCAGACATGGCGTGCCCTGTAACTCGCGCACAGTGCGCTCAAGCACCACGCCCCATTGCGCCCGCGCGTGGGCGGGCGACAGCCGGGCCAGATCGAGCGCCGTCTTCACCCCTTGGGCGATGAGCTGGCGGCCAATGCGCGGCCCGACGCCCCAGACCTCACCGACCTGCGTGCGTGCCAGCAAGTCATCGAGCTGCGCACGCGTGAGAAAGCCCAAATGACACACTTGTGCGTGCTGCGCCGGGTAGCTGCCGGGCTTGCGCTCGGCATCTTTGGCGATGTGGTTGGCCAGCTTGGCCAGGGTTTTGGTCGGCCCCAGCCCGACGCAACTCGGAATGCCCACCCAGCGCCACAGGCGCTGGCGGATGATGCGCGCACGGCGCACCAGATCGCCGGCAATGCCACTGAGATCGACAAAACACTCGTCGATGGAGTAGACCTCTTGCCGATGGCCCAAGCCGGCAGCCAGGCTCATCATGCGGTCGCTCATGTCGCCATACAAGGCGAAGTTGGCCGACAAGCTGACCAGCCCCGCTTCGGCCTCGAGGTCTTTGATCTGGAACCAGGGCGCGCCCATGCGAATGCCCAGGGCCTTGGCCTCGTTGCTGCGTGAGATGGCGCAACCGTCGTTGTTGGAGAGCACCACCACCGGGCGGCCATTCAGGCTGGGGCGGAACACACGCTCACACGAGACGTAAAAATTGTTGCCATCGATCAGGGCGTACATGGGTGTGCCTCAGTGCTTTAGACGCGATGCTGGTGGATCGTGGCCACCACCACACCCCAGACATCGAGCGTCTGGCCGTCTTTGGGCACGATGTCGGGGTAAGTGGGGTTGGCCGCCTTCAGGCGCATGCGGCCTGAACGGGTGCTGAGGGTTTTGCAGACAAACTCGCCGTCAACGATGGCAATGACGATGTGGCCGTTGCGGGGCTCAATCGCCCGGTCGACCAGTACCACCGAGCCGTCGAGAATGCCCGCATCGCGCATCGAATCGCCGCGCACGCGCAGCAAAAACGTGGCCTGCGGGTGGCGGATGAGCTGCGCCATGAGGTCAACCCGCTGCACCTGGTGGTCTTCGGCGGGGGAAGGGAACCCGGCGGCGACACGGGCGGATAGCGATTGGAGCAAAAGTGGCTTTGCCGCACCGATGGGCTGAGGGTGAAGCAGCGGAGGAAGCTTTGTATCGATAATACTGTGCATTTATACAGTATATCGCCGGGCCGGAAAGTGGGCAACCCGCATGATGTTCAAGGCCTCTCCATGGGGCATCGGCAGCGGCAATGGGTGGCGTGGCACACGGTTTTTGCAGCTTCAGTAGCATGCCGCCATGGGTTACGAGCTGATCTGGTTCAAGCGCGATTTGCGCTGGCAAGACCACGCCGCGTTGGCGCGGGCGTCGCGCCTGGGACCGGTGCGCTGCATTTATGTGGCCGAGCCCGGCTTGTGGCTTCAGCCCGACGCGGCCTTGCAGCACTTTGAGTTTGTGCGTGAATCGCTGCACTCACTCGACGCCGAGTTGCGCCGCCAGGGCGGCGCGGTCGAGGTGCATGTCGGCGAAATGCCCGAGGTGCTCGACCGCCTGTGGCAGGCGGCCCCTTTTGCCCGGCTGCACGCCCACGAAGAAACCGGCAACGGCTGGACCTATGCGCGAGACCTGCGGGTACACGCCTGGTGCCGGGCGCATGGGGTGGCCTGGCACGAATACCCGCAATTCGGTGTGGTGCGACGCCTGCCACACCGCGACCATTGGCTGGGCGCATATGAAGCGCACATGGCGCAGGCCCAAGAAACGCCCGGCCCGCTGCGATTTTGGCGCCCTGCGCCAGGATCGGCCTCATCATCCGAGTGGCATGGCACGGCGCTGAGCGTGGCCGACCTGCATGCCCCCCCACACTTGACACATAACCCGGCCCGGCGGCAAAAGGGCGGTCGCGAGTTGGCGCTGGCGACCCTGCACAGCTTTTTGCATGGCCGCAGCCTGGGTTATCGGGGCGGCATGTCGTCACCGCTGAGCGCACCCGATGCCTGCTCTCGCCTGTCGCCCTATTTGGCCTGGGGCTGCATCAGCATGCGCGAGGTGGTGCAGCAAACCCGCGAGCACCTGGCGCAACTGCCCGGGCAGGCCACACGCCACCGCGCCGGGCTGCTGGCCTTTCTCAGCCGCCTGTACTGGCATTGCCATTTCATTCAAAAGCTGGAGTCTGAGCCCGCCATCGAATGGCGCAATATGCACCGGGGCTATGACGGCCTGCGCGAAGACACGTTCAACCCGGCCCTGTTTGCTGCCCTGACCGAGGGGCGCACCGGTTGGCCCATGGTCGACGCCTGCGTGGCCATGCTGCGCGACACCGGCTGGCTGAACTTTCGCATGCGCGCCATGCTGGTGTCGGTGGCGGCGTACCCGCTGTGGCTGCACTGGCGTCCGGTGGGCGAGTGGCTGGCGCGGCAGTTCCTCGACTATGAACCGGGCATCCACTGGAGCCAGTTACAGATGCAGTCGGGCACGACGGGCATCAATGCCACGCGGGTCTACAACCCGATCAAGCAGGCGCAAGACCACGACCCGCATGGGCGTTTTGTGCGGGCCTGGCTACCGGCCATGCGCCGGGTGCCCGACGAATGGCTGTTTGAGCCCTGGCTCATGCCGCCCATGGTGCAGGATCAACTGGGGCTGCGTGTGGGCAGCGACATCGCCTTGCCGGTGGTGGACTTGAAAGAGGCCACGAAGGCCGCCAAGCAAGGCCTGTACGAGCGGCGCTACAGCGCCGAGGTCAAGGCGGGCAAGCAGGCGGTGGTCGACAAACACGCCTCGCGCAAAAACTGGCGCATGGACGGGGAACTCAAAGGCAAACCCCGGCGCTCGGGCCCGGCGGCCAAGGCCGCCAAGGCCGTCACCTCAGCGGCGGCCAAAAAGCAAATGGGGTTTGATTTTTAGCATCACAACACCCGCGTCACGCCATTGGGCTTGAAGCCCAGGTCGGCGGCCTTGCCTTTGCGGGCGCGGGCGGCTTTGGCGTTGTTGAGCGAGCGGATTTCCAGCACCTCTTCGCGGTCTTTACCCCCCCGGCCCACGCCGCTGATGCGCACGCTGCGGGTATAGGCCGCAGCACCGGCGAGTTGATCTTTGGCATCGAGGTCGATGAGGGTCAGGCCACGACCGCCTTTTTCCATGGCTTTGAGCTCGCCCACCTCGAAGGTCAGGATGCGGCCACCGGTGGAGGCGCAGCAGACATGGGTGGCGGCTGGCCAGGGCTGCCCGTCGGGCGTTTGCCCGCCCTGCCCGCTGACGATGGAGGGTCGGCACAGGGTCTCGCCGTCTGAGAGGCTGACGAAGGACTTGCCGCCCTTGACGCGCGACACCATGCTCTCGACCCCGGCCAGAAAACCATAACCGCCCGAGCCTGAGAGCAGCAGCACGGCCTGGGGCGACGCGGCCACGTAGTGGGCCAGTTGGGTGCCGGGTTCGAGCTCGATGAGCGTGGTGACGGGTTGGCCGTCGCCGCGCGCACCTGGCAGCGCCGAGACCGGCACGCTGTACACACGGCCATTGCTGCCAAAGGCCAGCAGCACGTCGACGGTGCGGCACTCGAAGGTGCCGTAGAGGCCGTCACCGGCTTTGAAGGCGAAGCCCGCCGGGTCATGCCCGTGTCCGGTGCGGGCGCGCACCCAGCCTTTTTCAGAGACGACGACGGTGACCGGCTCGTCAATGATCTTGATCTCGGCGACGGCCTTTTTCTCGGCTTGGATGAGGGTGCGGCGCTCGTCACCAAAGGTCTTGGCGTCGGCTTCAATTTCTTTGACCATCAGGCGGCGCAGGGCCGTCGGGCTGTCGATGATGTCGCGCAGCTTGGTGCGCTCGTCACGCAACTCAGAGAGCTCTTGCTCGATGCGGATGGTCTCGAGCCGGGCCAACTGGCGCAAGCGAATCTCAAGGATGTCCTCGGCCTGGCGTTCGCTCAGCTTGAAGCGTTCGATCAGGGCGGGCTTGGGCTCGTCGCTGTGGCGGATGATCTTGATCACCTCGTCGATGTGCAGCAGCACCAGCTGGCGACCTTCCAATATGTGGATGCGGTCTTCGACCTTTTTCAGGCGGTGCTGCGAGCGACGAAGGATCGTGGTTTGGCGGAATTCAATCCACTCGGTGAACAGCAGGCGCAGGTTTTTTTGCACCGGGCGTCCATCGAGGCCCACCGCCGTGAGGTTGATCGGAGAGGAGGTCTCGAGGCTGGTGTGGGCCAGCAGCGTGGTGATGAGTTCTTGCTGGTCGATGCGGCTGGTCTTGGGCTCAAACACCAGGCGCACGGGGGCGTCTTTGCTCGATTCGTCGCGCACGCCGTCGAGCACGGCCAGCACGGTGGTCTTGAGCATTTGCTGGTCAGCGCTCAAGGCTTTCTTGCCGGCTTTGACCTTGGGGTTGGTGAGTTCTTCAATTTCTTCCAGCACTTTTTGAGCGCTGGTGCCGGGGGGCAGTTCGTAGACCACCATCTGCCACTGGCCGCGCGCCAGTTCTTCGATGCGCCAACGCGCCCGCACCTTGATCGAGCCTCTCCCCGTTCGGTAGGCTTCGGCGATGTCGGCTGGCGGACTGATGATTTGCCCACCCCCCGGGTAATCGGGGCCGGGCAGGATGGCCAGCAGTTCGTCGTCGCCGAGCTTGGGGGTTTTGATGAGGGCCACGCAGGCCTCGGCCACTTCGCGCAGGTTGTGGCTGGGGATTTCGGTCGCCATGCCCACTGCGATGCCGCTGGCGCCATTGAGCAGGTTGAAAGGCAGGCGGGCGGGCAACTGGCGCGGCTCTTCGGTGCTGCCGTCGTAGTTGGGGATGAAGTCAACGGTGCCTTCGTCGATTTCGTCGAGCAGCAAATTGCTGATGCGGGCCAGCCGGGCTTCGGTGTAGCGCATGGCGGCCGCGCCATCGCCGTCGCGGCTGCCGAAGTTGCCCTGCCCGTCGATGAGGGGGTAGCGCTGGGAGAAATCTTGCGCCATGCGCACCAGGGCGTCGTAGGCGGCCTGGTCGCCGTGCGGGTGGAAGCGACCCAACACATCGCCTACCACGCGCGCGCTTTTGACCGGCTTGGCGCCGACAGTGCCGTTGGCTCCGCCAAAGCCCAGGCCCATGCGGGACATGGCGTACAAAATACGCCGCTGCACGGGCTTTTGGCCGTCGGTGACATCGGGCAGGGCACGCCCTTTGACCACGGAGAGGGCGTACTCAAGGTAGGCCCGGCGGGCATATTGCCCCAGACTGGTGTCGTCATCCGCCTCAGGGGCGTTGGGGGTGAAGAGGGTATCGGTCATACGTCAATCTCGATGCTGTCGCCGTGAATTTCCATCAGTTCGCGACGGGCGGCGGCTTCGCCTTTGCCCATCAGCTGGGCGATCAGTTGTTCGGTGGCGGCAAAATCGAGCCCTCCGAGTTGCACCGGCAAGAGTCTGCGGGTGTCGGGGTTGAGAGTGGTTTCCCAAAGCTGCTCGGCATTCATTTCGCCCAGGCCTTTGAAGCGGCTGATCTGGCACTTCTCGCGCGCCACACCATCTTTGGCCGATTTGTCCAAAATGGCGTGCAGTTCGCCATCGTCCAGGGCATACATCTTGGCCGCCGGTTTTTTGCCACGGGCCGGCACATCGACCCGAAACAGAGGGGGGCGCGCCACATACACATGGCCAGCCTCGATCAGCTTGGGGAAATGGCGGAAGAACAGGGTCAACAACAGCACCTGAATGTGCGAGCCGTCGACATCGGCATCTGACAATATGCACACCTTGCCATAGCGCAGTCCCGAGAGGTCGGGCTGATCGTTGGGCCCATGCGGGTCGACGCCGATGGCCACCGCAATATCGTGAATTTCGGTGTTGGCAAAAAGCCGGTCGCGCTCGACCTCCCAGGTGTTGAGCACCTTGCCCCGCAAGGGCAGTATGGCCTGCAACTCTTTGTTGCGTCCCATCTTGGCGCTGCCCCCGGCGCTGTCGCCCTCGACCAAAAACACCTCGTTGAGCGAGGTGTCCCGGCTTTCGCAGTCGGTCAATTTGCCGGGCAGCACAGCCACCCCAGAGCCTTTGCGTTTTTCAACCTTGAGCCCAGCCCGCTGGCGGGTCTGGGCGGCGCGGATGACGATCTCGGCCAGTTTTTTGCCGTGCTCGACGTGCTGGTTGAGCCAAAGCTCAAGAGCAGGGCGCACAAAGCTTGACACCAGCCGCACCGCATCGCGGGAGTTCAGCCGCTCTTTGATTTGCCCCTGAAACTGTGGGTCCAGCACCTTGGCCGACAGCACATAGCTGGCGCGGGCAAAGACGTCTTCGGGCATGAGCTTGACGCCCTTGGGCAGCAAGGCGTGCAGGTCGATGAAACTTTTGACCGCAGTGAATAAACCGTCGCGCAGGCCGCTGTCGTGGGTGCCACCGGCGCTGGTTGGAATGAGGTTGACATAGCTCTCGCGCACCGGCTGCCCGTCTTCGGTGAAGGCGACGGCCCAGGTTGCGCCCTCGCCTTCGGCAAACGACTCACTGTTGCCGTCGGCATGGCCCTCGCCGTCAAACAAAGGGATGACCGGCTCGCCTTGCAGGGTCTGCATGAGGTAGTCGGTCAAACCGCCCTTGTATTGCCAGGTTTGGGTGTCTTTGGTTTTTTCCACGACCAGGGTCACGCTGACGCCAGGCATCAGCACCGCCTTGCTGCGCAGCAAATGGGTGAGCTCGGCCATGGGCAGGCTGGACGACTCGAAATATTTGGGGTCAGGCCAAACCCTGACCGTGGTGCCTTGTTTGCGATCGTCCGCACCCTGGTCTCGGGTTTTAAGCGGTTGAACCACATCGCCGCCCTCAAACACCAGGCTGGCCACCTTGCCCTCGCGCCAGGAACTGGCCTCCATGCGTTTGGACAAGGCGTTGGTCACGCTCACGCCCACGCCGTGCAAGCCCCCCGAAAAGCTATAGGCACCGCCCTGCCCCTTGTCGAACTTTCCCCCCGCATGCAAACGGGTGAACACGAGTTCGATGACCGGTGCTTTTTCTTCCGGATGCATGCCAAAAGGAATGCCTCGCCCGTCGTCTTCGATGCTGACCGAGCCGTCGGTGTGCAGGGTGACCCGGATTTTTTTGCCATGCCCGGCCAATGCCTCATCGGCGGCGTTGTCGAGCACCTCCTGAATGATGTGCAAGGGGTTATCGGTGCGGGTGTACATGCCGGGCCGTTGCTTGACCGGCTCGAGGCCTTTGAGGACTTTGATCGATCCCTCGGAGTAACTGCTGGTGGGTTGTGTTGCCATGGCGCGCATTTTAACTGGATGAATTCACAGGGATGGACGGCCATGTGACTGCACGATTGCCGAATCGAGTCTAAGATAAACACTTACTCGGAATTGCGATGAATCAAAAAGTCTTCTATACCACCACCCCGCAATCTGCCGCCCGCCTCCTGCCCATGTGGCAAGTGTTGCTGTGCGGGGCAGCGATCCTGATTTTGTCGATGGGGGTGCGGCATGGGTTTGGCCTCTGGCTGCAACCCATCACCCAGGCCCGTGGCTGGGGCCGCGAGGATTTTGCCTTTGCCTTGGCCATCCAAAATCTGGCATGGGGGGGGTTCGGCGTTTTTGTGGGCATGTTGGCCGACCGCTTTGGGGCCGCCAAACTGATGGCATTTTGCGCGGTGATTTATGCCTTGGGCCTGCTGGGCATGGCCACTTCGGTCACGCCCCTGGCGTTCACCCTCAGCACCGGGGTGATGATGGGCCTGGCTCAAGCCGGCACCACGTTTGCCATTGTGTTCGGGGTGATCGGGCGCAATGTGCCGGTTGAAAAACGTTCCTGGGCCATGGGTGTGGCCGCTGCAGCCGGCTCATTTGGGCAGTTCCTGATGGTGCCCACCGAGGGCTTCCTGATTGCCAGCCTGGGATGGAACCAGGCGCTGGAGGTGTTGGCGCTTGTGCTGTTGCTGATTCTGCCTGCCGCCTGGTTCATGCGTGAACCCGCGCTGGCTGGCGGGGCGGCGGCCAAGCGCGAACAAACCATCCGGCAAGCCTTGAGCGAGGCCTTTGCCCACCCCCCGTTTTTGTTGCTGATGGCGGGTTATTTCGTGTGCGGCTTTCAGGTGGTTTTTATTGGCGTGCACATGCCCAGCTACCTCAAAGACAACGGCTTGTCGCCCCAGGTCGCCAGTTATGCCCTGGGGCTGATCGGTTTGTTCAATGTGTTTGGCACGTACCTGGCTGGGTCGTTGGGCCAACGCCTGGCCAAAACACATATTTTGGCTTTCATCTATTTCATGCGCGCCATTGCCATTGCGCTGTTCCTTTATTTCCCGCTGTCCGAGACCAGTGTGTATGTGTTCTCGATAGGCATCGGATTATTGTGGTTATCCACCGTGCCCCCGACTTCGGCCACCGTGGCTCAAATTTTTGGCGTGGCGCATCTGTCGATGTTGGGCGGGTTTATTTTCCTCAGCCATCAGGTGGGGTCGTTTTTGGGCGTCTGGCTGGGTGGCCTGATGTATGACCGTTTTGGCAATTACGACCTGGTCTGGTACCTGGCCATCGCTTTGGGCATTTTTTCAGCAGCCGTCAATCTGATGGTTCGAGAGGCCCCCATCGAGCGGGGTTTGGCCCATGCCTGAGTCACGCCCCTTTTGGCGTTGGGCCTGGGTGAGCTACGGCCTCGTTGGCCTGGCCTGCGGGCTGGTTTTCCTTTTGTACACCCAGTCAGACATGATGGTGACACTGGCCCAGCAGTTGTGGGCTTGCTTCTAGGTGGCGACTATGGATGTGGTCCACGGTCTTGCCGCACCCTCCGAGTGGGTTCAACGCTATGCCGCCCTGATCCGGCCCAGTGGCCGGGTGCTCGATGTGGCCTGTGGCGCAGGCCGTCACATGAAGCTGCTTTCAGCCCTGGGCATGGATTGCCTGGGTGTGGATCAGTCGGCTGTGGCGCTGGAGCATGCCCGGCCTTATGGCGAGGTGATTTGCGCCGATATTGAAAACGGCCCCTGGCCTGTGCCTGGCCGCCGCTTCGATGCCGTGGTGGTCACGAACTATTTGTGGCGCCCTTTGCTGCCCACCTTGGTCGACACCCTGGAGCAGGGGGGCCTGCTGATTTATGAAACTTTTGCGGTCGGGCAAGAAACCGTGGGCAAACCGAGTCGGCCCGAGTTTTTATTGCGCCCCGGTGAATTGCTGGAGTTGGCCCGAGCGCATGCATTGACGGTGGTGGCCTATGAGGATGTCTGGCTGGATAGCCCCCGTCGTCGCCTGCAACGTCTGGCCGCCCAGCGCTGACGCAGAGAGTCCGATTTGAGTCGGCACGCCGAGCAGATAGAATGGCCTTTGACTTTTAAAGACCCGCTCGAAACCATCATGACCACGATTCAAGGCAGCATCGTCGCATTGGCCACACCGTTTTTTGAAGACGGATCGGTGGATTACCCCAGCTTGCGCAAACTGATCGACTGGCATGTGAAAGAGGGAACTGATTGCATTTGTGTGGTCGGCACCACCGGCGAGTCGCCCACCGTCAGTGTCGACGAACACTGCGAGATCATCCGCGTGGCTGTCGAGCAAGCCGCCAAGCGTGTCCCGATCATGGCGGGATGCGGCGCCAATTCAACCGCCGAAGCCATCGAACTGACCGAGTTCGCCAAAAAAGTGGGGGCCGACTGTCACCTGCAAGTGGTGCCCTACTACAACCGACCGACCCAAGAAGGTATGTACCACCATTTCAAGAAGGTGGCTGAAACCGTCGACTTGCCCATGGTGCTCTACAACGTGCCGGGTCGCACGGTGGCCGATATGGCACACGACACCGTGTTGCGCCTGGCCCAGGTGCCCGGCATCATCGGCATCAAGGAGGCCACTGGTAACATCGAGCGCGCCCAGTGGCTGATCCGCGACGTTCCCCAAGGCTTTGCCGTCCTCTCGGGCGACGACCCCACTGCCGTGGCCCTGATGTTGTGCGGTGGTCAGGGCAATATCAGTGTCACGGCCAATATTGCCCCGCGCCTCATGCACGATTTGTGCGTGGCCGCCATGGGTGGCCAGGCGGCACAGGCGATGGCGATCCAGAAAAAATTATTGCCTGTGCACAAGCACCTGTTTGTCGAGCCCAACCCAGTGCCGCTCAAGTGGGCCATGGCCCGCATGGGTTTGTGTGGCGGCACCTTGCGTCTGCCCCTGTGGCCCCTGTCACCCCAACAGCAACCCGTGCTGGAAAACGCCCTGCGTGCCAGTGGCCTGCTTTAAGGAATACCCCCTGTGTCCTCTGTTTTGCTTCACCCCCTGCGCTTGACCCTCGTCTTGGCCGGACTGGGTCTCTTGAGTGCCTGTGGCACTTTTTCGACCGGCAGCAAAGTCGATTACCGCTCGACCGCCGAAGTGAAAACCACTCCGCTGGAAGTGCCCCCGGACCTGAGCAAACTGGCCCGCGAGAGCCGCTACTCGATCCCCGGCGGCATCAGCGTGTCGGCCAACGCCATGACCGGCAATACTGCGGGGATGCGCCGTGCCGTGGCCGCTGACCAAATTCAAGACGTGAAGATTGAACGCCTGGGCACGCAGCGTTGGCTGAGTGTGCAGCGCCCGGCCGAGCGGGTCTGGGATCAGGTCAAAGATTTTTGGACCTCGAACGGATTTGTGCTGGCCCAGGACAGCCCCGATGTGGGCGTGATGGAAACCGATTGGGCTGAAAATCGGGCCAAGATCCCACAGGATTTCCTTCGCCGCACTTTGGGCAAATTGCTCGACAACCTTTACTCGAGCGGTGAGCGTGACAAATACCGAATTCGCATCGAGCGGGTGAACGACCTCAGCACCGAGATTTTCGTCACCCATCGTGGCATGGAAGAGGTCTACACCACGCAAGACAAAACAGGCACCCGCTGGCAACCCCGAGCCAGCGACCCGTCTCTGGAAATCGAGATGATGCGCCGACTGATGATTCATTTGGGCAGCACGCCAGAGCGCGCCGATCAGATGGCCAGCGAGGGCACACCCAGTGCGGGCAGCAGTCTGGTGTCACTGGTTGCAGGCGAATCGCAGATGCAGTTTGCCGATCGTTTCGATGTCGCCTGGCGTCGAACCAGCGTGGCACTGGACCGTGCTGGTTTCACGGTGGAAGACCGCGACCGCAAGGCTGGCATTTTTTATGTGCGCTACATTGATCGGCCAGAAGAAGAAAAGGAACCCGGCTTTTTTGCCCGCCTGTTCTCTTCCAGCAAAGTCCAGCCCCCGGTGCGCATGCGAATTGTGGTCAGCGAGTCCGGCCCCAACGCCAGCCGCATTGCCGTGCACAATGAATCTGGCGAGCCGGACAAAGGGCCAGTGGCCCAAAAAATCGCCCGGCTGATCCAAGACGAGCTGAAATAAGCCTTGAGCCTGCGCATTCGCAATCTGGGCAGCGGCAGCTCGGGAAATGCCACTTTGATTGAAGCACGCAGTGGCACGACCTATAGTCGCCTATTGGTCGACTGTGGGTTGCGCGTCAGCGAGGTTAAAAAGCGACTGCAATTGTGCGACCTGACTCTGGAAGATCTGGATGCGGTTTTCGTGACCCATGAGCACAGCGACCATTGGGGACACGCCGCCTCTTTGTGTCGCAGAATGGGCATCCCCCTTTGGTCGAGTGAAGGCACCATGCATGCCGTGTTGGGCGAAGGGGCCGATTTGAGCGAACTGGACTGGAACCAGGCCAGCGATGGCGTGCCCATCGATTTGGGTGATTTGCAATTGCGCCCCTTCACCGTGCCCCATGACGCGCGCGAACCCCTGCAACTGTGTTGCACCGATGGCGACCGGCGACTGGGGGTGGTGACTGACCTGGGGCATGCCAGCACCCACGTGATACGGGCTTTGCAGGGCTTGCATGGCCTGCTTCTGGAGACCAACCACGACCCCGATCGTTTGCAAAGATCGGCCTACCCCCCCTTTTTGAAACAACGCATCGCCTCAGATTTGGGGCATTTGTCCAATGAGCAGTCGGCCCAGTTGTTGCGCGAGGTGATGCACCCCGGCCTGAGCTTGGTGCTGGCGGCGCACCTGAGCGAACGCAATAACGCCCCGGAACTGGCACGTGCGGCCCTGGCCCCTGTGCTGGGCTGCGCAGAGCATGATGTCCCTGTGGCCGACCCGGCACACGGTTCAGAATGGTGGGACGTTTAGCCCAGCTTCATGGACCGGCCAAAAAAAAGCCACCCCGAGGGGTGGCTGGTGCCCAAAGCAAGAAGGATTACTTCTTCTCTTCGGCGGGTGCAGCTGGTGCAGCTGGTGCAGCCGGTGCAGCAGCGTCTTTGTTCTCGGCGGCAGGTGCAGCGGGGGCATCAGCCGGAGCAGCAGCAGGCGCAGGGGCCGGAGCCGGAGCGGGAGTTTCTTTTTTGCCACAAGCAGCCAAGGCAGCGGCCAAAACGGCGGCCAGGATCAGAGACTTTTGCATGTCGATTCCTATGTTTCACTGAGTTAAAAAATCCGTCATTCACGGACTGGATGGAATTTTACAGGGTTAATACTCAAAACCTTAGCGTACAAAAATCTTTACATTCATGCCATATGGTTATTCAACAGCCAACCAGCCGGCCTCTGTCCAGTCTTGCCAGCAAGCCCTGACCTCCGCACTGGCGCGATGGGCCTGCGACGCGGTCAGTCGGCCTTGATCGGCCAATAAACGCAGCAGCCTTGCATCGGCCCCCCCCGCACGCCAGCTCTCGCCATTTAGAAAAACATGGTGCCGATCGTAAAGCATACGGCTGCGCCGATCCAGGCGCAGCCCCTGACCCGGCTGCCAAGACTGCCCCGCCTCGAACCAGACCTGGGGCTTGGGCTCGGTCAACCATTCGCCCAGGGCGCGTTGGGCACTGAGTGGGTGCGCCAAGGCTTGTTTCAACACTTGCGCCAAGTGGTTTTGCAAGGCAATGGGCACCAGGGCCGGATGCGAATTGGGCACTTGAGCAGCGTCGGTGTAATGGCGCTGGTCTTCGGGCAAATGGTCCGCCAGACGAGAGAGGATTTCCCGGGCCAGCTCGTCCCTGCGGGGAGAACGAAAACCTATCGACCAGGTCATGCATTCACCCTCGGCAATGCCATCGTGGGCATAGCGCGGCGGCAAATAGAGCATGTCGCCGGGCTCCAGCACAAATTCGGCCTCGGGCTGAAAACGACGCAAAATCTTGACCGGCAAATCGGGTTTGATCTCCAGGTCGTCCTGTCGACCTATGCGCCAACGCCTGCGTCCCTGGGCCTGGAACAAGAACACGTCGTAACTGTCAAAATGCGGCCCGACCCCGCCGCCATCGCTGGCCCAGCTGATCATCAGGTCATCGAGACGCGCGTCCGGAATGAAACGGAACCGCCGCATGAATTCACTGATGCGGTCATCGTGCAAATTCACGCCTTGCACCAGAAAGGTCCACTGGCGCTGGCTTCTGGGCGGAAACGCCCGTGGGCCCAGGGGGCCCTGGCGCAAACGCCAGCCTTGGGTGTCGCGAACGATCAGGCGCGACTCGACATCCGCTTGTCCGGCCAGACGCTTGAGGTCGGCCCATTGCAAGGGGGACCTGAAGTCAGGCACCGCCTGGCGCACCAGCAGGGGTTTTTTCTGCCAATGGCGGCGCATGAACTGAGCGGGGCTCAGGCCACCCAAACAATCAGAAGGCATTTGTGGATTCATGGGACAATTTTGCCTTATGAACATCACCGAGCATTGCGTGGTCGCCCTGACCTGGACGCTGAAAGACACCCTGGGCAACGAATTGGATGTATTGGATGACCCGGTCGAGTTCCTGGTCGGCGGACAGGACCTGCTGGCCAAAGTGGAGGCCGCCTTGCAAGGACATGGCGTTGGCGACCGACTGGACCTGCATTTGGAGCCCGAGGATGCCTTTGGCGACTTCGACGAAAGCCTGATCCACCTGGCCCCGCGCCAACTCTTGCCCGCGCCGCTGGAAGAGGGCATGGTTCTGGAAGGGGGCAGCCTGCCCGACGAATGCGGCCCGCAGATCGATCGGCAAGCCGTATACACCGTGAGTGAGATCTACCCCGAGCACGTGATCCTTGATGGCAACCACCCCCTGGCGGGCATCGCCATCAGGCTCTCTCTTCAGGTGCGTGACGTGCGCGAGGCCACTGCCGAAGAAATGGCGCGTGGCACCCTGGGCGTGGGGTTTTTCTCGCTGGACTGAATCGCGCCCTGGCAGGGGGCGGGCAAGGCCGGGGCCTCAGCGGGTGCCGGTCGAGCCAAAGCCACCAGCCTGACGGGCCGTGGCGTCAGCAAATTCGCTGACCACATTGAATTGCGCCTGCACCACCGGCACGATGACCAGTTGCGCCAAACGCTCCATGGGCTCGAGGGTGAACGGGGTCGGGCTGCGATTCCAGGCGCTGACCATCAACTGCCCCTGATAGTCGCTGTCGATGAGCCCCACCAGATTGCCCAGCACGATGCCGTGCTTGTGCCCCAGACCGGAGCGCGGCAGGATGAGAGCAGCGTAAGCAGGGTCGGCAATGTGGATGGCCAGTCCTGTCGGGATGAGTTGCCAAGCATTGGGCTCCAGCACCACCGGGGCATCCAGACAGGCCCGCAAATCGAGCCCGGCACTGCCGGCGGTGGCGTATTGGGGCAATTGAGCCGCCATGCGCGGGTCGAGAATTTTGACGTCGATGTTCATGTCGCAGCGTTAAAAGAAGTCATGCCGAGGGCGCGCAAGCCCCCAAACGGCGCGCAATGTTTTGCACCAATTGACGCGCCAAGGTGAGTTTGTCGGCACGCGGCAGTTCGGTGTGGCCGTGCTCGTCGACCAACACCAATGCATTGTCGTCTTGGCCGAATGTGGCCGGGCCGATGTTGCCCACCAGCAAGGGGACGCCCTTGCGCTGCCGTTTCTCTTGGGCATGGCGCAAAAGGTCATGGCTTTCGGCCGCAAAACCGACACAAAAAAGCGCCCCACTTCGGGCTCGATCAGCGGCGGCGACCTCGGCCAGGATGTCGGGATTTTCGGTGAATTGCAGGCTGGGCGTTTGACCGCTGCCGTCTTTTTTGATCTTTTGTTCAGCCGCTTGTGCCACCCGCCAATCGGCCACCGCCGCTGTAGCGATGAATACATCGGCATGGGCCATGGCCGGTGCCGTCGCCTGGTGCATGTCGCGGGCGCTGCGCACATCAAGGCGTCGAACGCCACGAGGGGTAGGCAGCGAGACGGGGCCAGCCACCAGAGTGACTTCAGCGCCTGCCTCCCGGGCTGCGCGGGCGATGGCAAAACCCATCTTGCCACTGGACAGATTGGTGATGCCACGCACCGGATCGATGGCCTCGAAGGTCGGGCCTGCTGTGACCCAAACCCGCCGCCCCCGCAAACTTTGGGGTTGGAAGTGCGCGACCAGGTCTTGCAAAATTTCATCGGGCTCGAGCATGCGCCCGTCGCCGGTCTCGCCGCAAGCCTGCTCGCCCTGCCCCACCCCCAGCACCACCGTGCCATCGGCAATGAGTTGTTCGACATTGCGCCGGGTGGCCGGGTGGGCCCACATTTCGCGGTTCATGGCCGGGGCCAGCAAGAGGGGCACCCGCTCGATCGGGCGCGCCAGGCACAAGAGACTTAGCAAGTCGTCGGCCCGGCCATGGAGCAATTTGGCCATGAAGTCGGCACTGGCCGGGGCCACCAAAATGGCGTCGGCCTCACGCCCCAATTTGATGTGGGCCATATTGTTGGGTTCGCGCGCGTCCCACTGGGAGGTGTAAACCGGGCGGTTGGAGAGGGCCTGCATGGTGACGGGGGTGATGAACTGTGCCGCCGCCTCGGTCATCACCACCTGGACCAAGGCGCCTTCCTTGACCATCGCGCGGCACAATTCAGCTGCTTTGTAGCAGGCAATGCCGCCGCTCAAGCCCAGGGTGATGCGTTTATTGGCCAGATCGTTCATAAGTGGGCATTCTAAGGAAGCTCTGCAAAACTCGCTGCGTGCAAGTTTCGCCCAAAATCGGGATGCCATGCAAGGCGGATTTCGAAGCAGATATCGGGATATCTCTGCAAGAAATCCAACAAAGCAGGGCGCCCGAGTTTGGGATGAAACGACGCATGGGGTTTTGCAGAGCTTCCCTAGGGAAGCTCTGCAAAACTCGCTGCGTGCAAGTTTCGCCCAAAATCGGGATGCCATGCAAGGCGGATTTCGAAGCAGATATCGGGATATCTCTGCAAGAAATCCAACAAAGCAG
>JACCDW010060768.1_pt1 | contig 50920 bp, 45 predicted proteins | sample 7449781 | NCBI WGS metagenome assembly JACCDW01 (sample SAMN15323449, study PRJNA562643) | freshwater metagenome | isolation source: river surface water | place: USA:Blue River Watershed | collected 2017-08-18
ACTTCATCTTTTTCAAAGTTGGTACCCCAATAGGATAGAACTTGAATAGAATTCTCCGTGGGTTTTTTGGTGATGATGTTAATCGCACCAGCCAATGCACCAGCGCCATATACGCGAGCAGCTGATCCTTTGAACACCTCGATGCGTTCAATCTGCGAAAGATCTACGGGTAAGTTCATCTGATGATGACCTGTTTGAGGATCTCTCATCGGAATCCCATCAATAAGAATCAACACTTGATCAAATGATGCTCCCAATAGACTGATGTCATTTTGAGCAAAGGGATTACGACTTCTGACGTCCACTCCAGCGACATTCATGAGAACTTCAGCAACATTTCGTGCAGGAAGCTTTTGGATGTCTTCTTTTGTAATCACGGTGCAATTGCCGCCAGACATGAGCGTTTGAGGAGTGCGTTTGTCCTGAACAATAACCAACGGGTCAGGAGTTGAAAGTTGGTTTTGAATGTCTGTATTGGGTTGCGCCAATGCAAGAAAACCGGTAAAAAACGTTGCGAAGAAAAAGAAACCTTTTTTCATGTTACAAACTCCAGTAATTTAATTCTTTGATTCTTGAGCGATACATGCCTTTGATGTCAATGATTACGCCCTTTCCGTCTTTGAGTAAGCCCTTTAAATATGATTCATCTAGATTGCTATATTCATTGTGAGAAACCGCAATAATGATGGCTTCATAGGAATTGGGTGTAGCCTGATCAACCAAAGAAAATCCATATTCGTGCTGCAGCTCTTGGCTTTCAGCATGCGGATCGATGATGTCTACTTGAACTGAAAAGCTTTCCAATTCGCGGATGATATCTACAACCTTAGAATTTCTAATATCACTTACGTTTTCTTTGAAAGTTGCGCCCATGACAAGCACCTTGGACTCAAGTGCATTGCGACCCATTTCCATGATCTTTTTCACGGTTTGCTTACCTACGTATGATCCCATGGAATCATTTACGTAACGAGCAGATGAAATTACCTTCGAATAGTAACCCATTTTCTTGGCTTTGTATACCAAGTAGTACGGATCAACGCCTATGCAATGTCCACCTACCAAACCGGGTTGAAATTTCAAGAAATTCCATTTCGTTCCCGCGGCTTCCAATACATCATATGTGTTCAAGCCCATTCGGTTAAAGATCAAAGAAAGCTCATTGATCAATGCGATGTTCACGTCGCGCTGTGTGTTCTCAATAATCTTTGCTGCTTCAGCTACTTTGATGGAAGCGGCTCTGTGAAGTCCTGCATCGATAACCAATTTGTAAACCAAATCAATTTGATCCAAACTTTCAGCATCACATCCACTGACAATTTTTACAATGCTTCGAAGTGTATTCACCTTATCACCTGGATTGATACGCTCTGGAGAGTAACCGACTTTGAAATCAGTACCCATTTTTAATCCGGATAACTCTTCCAATACGGGTACACAGTCATCTTCTGTACAACCCGGATAGACTGTACTTTCATACACCACGTAATCACCTTTTTTCAATACTTTTCCTACAGTTTTTGAAGCACTGATAACAGGACCCAAGTCGGGAAGATTCATATTGTTAATGGGTGTTGGAACTGCAACGACAAAAAAGCCAACATCAGCCAAATCTTCAAGTTTGTTGGTGAAAGTGATGTCGCAACCTTCAAAAGCGTCTGCGGTTAGCTCGTTGGAAGGATCGATGTTGTTTCGCATCATTTCAACACGCTCTGCGTTGATGTCAAAACCAACTACTTTAATTGTTTTGGCAAATTCCAAAGCAATGGGTAAACCTACATAGCCCAGTCCAACTACACACAGGCTCTTTTCTTTGTTGACTAATTCTTGATAGATCATTTTTTATCGGATAAACAAGTTACTGTTTCATTTTTTAATTCGTAAGACTCATGGGATTCAGGGCATACGGCGATTCCATTCTGATCGAAATTGAGCTTGTGTCCCATTTTACTCATCCAACCTTTGTGGCGGGCTGGATTGCCTACCATCAAAGCATATGCTTTTACCGGTTTGGTAATTACCGCTCCCGCTCCTACAAATGCATATTCGCCAATTTCATAACCGCAAACGATTGTTGCATTGGCTCCAATTGATACGCCTTTTCTGATGATGGATTGGCGGTATTCATCTTTTCTAACAACGGCGCTGCGGGGATTGATAACATTGGTGAAAACGCAGGAAGGACCTAAAAAAACATCATCCTCACAAATCACTCCCGTATACAAACTCACGTTGTTCTGAATTTTGACATTGTTGCCCAATACAACATCAGGACTAATTACCACATTTTGTCCAATGTTACAATTGTTTCCAATTGTGCAATTTGGCATAATGTGGGAAAAATGCCAAATTTTGGTATTGTCTCCAATGTTGCATCCCGCATCAATTACGGCTGTCTCATGTGCAAAATATCCCATTACTTTTTATTGTAATTGTCAAAACTTTTGTGTTCAATCTTATTGAGTTCTTCTGAGGTCAAAGTCTTGAAGTAATCATAAGTGATTTTCAATCCTTCGCTACGGTGTACTTTGGGTTCCCAATTCAATAGCTTTCTTGCCAAGGTGATGTCTGGACGACGCTGTTTGGGGTCATCAGTAGGCAAGGGGTGATAAACTACTTTCTGATTGGTTCCTGTAAGTTTGATGATTTCTTCAGCAAAATCCTTGATTGTGATTTCGTCAGGATTTCCAATGTTTACGGGGTCAGAACAATCACTCATCAACAATCGATATATCCCTTCAACCAAATCATCCACGTAACAAAAGCTTCTTGTTTGTGAGCCATCACCGAAAATGGTCAAATCCTCACCGCGCAAAGCTTGCCCGATGAATGCAGGTAAAACACGACCGTCATTCAGTCGCATTCTAGGACCATAGGTATTGAATATTCTTACGATTCTGGTTTCAACACCATGAAAAGTATGGTATGCCATGGTGATGGCCTCTTGAAAACGTTTGGCTTCGTCATATACGCCGCGAGGACCTACAGGATTCACGTTTCCCCAATAACTTTCCACTTGCGGATGTACATGCGGATCACCGTAAATTTCACTCGTACTGGCCACGATAATTCGTGCCTTTTTTTCTTTCGCCAAACCCAAACAATTGTGCGTACCCAATGATCCAACTTTTAAAGTTTGAATAGGTATTTTTAAGTAGTCGATAGGTGAGGCGGGTGATGCGAAATGAAGGATATAATCCAAAGGTCCAGCAACATGAATGAACTTGGATACATCGTGGTTATAGAATTCGAATTGAGGTAGCTTAAAAAGATGTTCGATATTTTTTAAGTCACCGGTGATCAAATTGTCCATGGCCACAACGTCGAACCCCTCTTTGATAAAGCGGTCACACAAATGAGAACCTAGGAAGCCTGCTGCTCCTGTTATGAGTACTCTTGCCATGATTACACGATAGGATTACGTCCAATGCTGAAGTATGACCAACCCAACTCTCGCATTTTATTATTTTCATACAGATTTCTTCCATCAAAAATCACAGGATTTTTCATGGACTTTTTCATCAATTCAAAGTCAGGATTTCTAAACATGCCCCATTCGGTGCAAATCAACAATGCATCCGCATCTTGCAACAACGAATATTGGTCTGTGGAATACTGAATTGGATATCCCTTTTGCTTTTGCACATTCGGCATTGCCTCTGGGTCATATGCTACGATATCAGCCCCAGCTTCGAGCAAATGCTCAATCATGTACAAAGCAGGCGCTTCACGAATATCATCCGTATCTGGTTTAAAAGCCAATCCCCAAATGGCAATTCGCTTTTTGGTCAATTGCTGCTTGAAGTGTTCCATGATGGGTGAAAGCAATACCGTCTTTTGACGATCGTTGACTTTCATGACACTTTTTAATATTCTGAATTCGTAACCATTGTCATATCCACTTTTGGCCAAAGCCTGCACGTCCTTGGGGAAACAGCTTCCGCCATATCCAATTCCTGGGAAAAGGAAACGCTTTCCAATTCGCTCGTCAGTTCCAATGCCCAAGCGAACCATATCAACATCGGCACCTACTTTCTCACAGAAATTGGCAATTTCATTCATAAATGAAATCTTGGTTGCAAGGAATGCGTTGGCTGCGTATTTGGTAAGTTCGGCAGATCTTTCATCCATTACGATCAATGGGTTGCCCTGTCTGATGAATGGCTTGTACAATTCCTCCATCATTTTTTTGGCTCGATCACTTGAAGTTCCAACCACAACGCGATCGGGTTTCATGAAATCATCCACAGCAAATCCCTCTCTTAAAAACTCGGGGTTACTTACTACATCAAAAGGAACCTGAGCTTTTCTCGCTATAGCTTCATGTACTTTTTCTGCGGTACCCACAGGAACGGTGGACTTGTCTACAATCACTTTGTAATCTTTGATGATCCAGCCCAAGTCATCAGCCACTTTCAATACATAACTCAAATCGGCACTACCATCTTCACCTGGAGGAGTGGGCAAAGCCAAGAAAATAATCTGCGCTTGCTCAACAGCTTCTTCCAAATTTGTTGTGAATTTTAATCTTCCTTCACGGATATTTCTCTCGAACAAAACATCGAGATGGGGCTCGTAAATGGGAATTTTTCCGGCCTTCATTGCGTTGACCTTTTCCTCATTGATGTCAACACATATGACCTTGTTTCCGGTTTCCGCAAAACAAGTTCCAGTGACCAATCCGACATACCCTGTTCCGATGACTGCAATATTCATTTTTATTTTCTTAACGGTAAGATGCAAATATAACACAGACCATTGAAAGGACTGTAAGCAATTCGCTTTAGATTTGCGGTATGTCAACGCTTTTGTCGATTCAAGATGTTTCCAAGCGATATGGTCAGCATGTCGCTTTGCAAAATATCAATTTGGAGGTCCAACAGGGCCATGTTTTTGGATTGCTTGGCCCCAATGGAGCGGGTAAAACGAGCTTAATCAGAATTATCAATCAAATCACGGCACCAGATTCGGGTCGTGTTCTTTTCAAGGGAGAAACCTTGAGACAGGAGCACATCGGTCATATTGGCTATCTCCCAGAGGAAAGGGGATTGTATAAAAAAATGAAAGTAGGGGAGCAATGTGTTTATCTCGCTCAGCTCAAAGGTTTGTCTAAGCAAGAGGCAGTGAAGCGTTTGACCTATTGGTTTGAGAAGTTTGATATCATGGCTTGGTGGAACAAGACGATTGAGGACTTGTCCAAAGGGATGGCGCAGAAAGTGCAGTTTATCACAACCATTCTGCATGAACCGGAACTTTTGATTCTTGATGAACCTTTCAGCGGTTTTGACCCGATAAATGCAGCTCTAATCAGGGAGGAAATGTTGCGACTGAAATCTTTGGGCGCCACCATAATTCTATCAACCCACGATATGGGAAGTGTCGAAGAATTGTGTGACGAAATCGGGTTGATTCATCAATCTAACTTGATTATCAGTGGTCCGGTAAAAACAGTCAAGCAAAAATTCAAAGAGCATCTCTTTGAGATAGAATATGTAGGAACAGCAATGGAATTGGGTATCAGTTTGGGTCACCAGTTTGAATTGATGGATCATCAAATTTTAGATGGTTTTAATAAGGCAAAGATTAAAATTCATGGAGAATTAAAATTGAATGATCTTCTGCGCGCGGTAATGCAGCACAATGAAGTTGTTTCTGCCCGCGAGTTGGTGCCGACTATGAATGAAATATTTATCCAAGCTGTAACAGCCAAACAATTGAATCATGAATAAAATATTATTGATCATTAAGAGGGAATACCTGAGCAGGGTAAAGAAAAAGTCATTTTTGATTATGACTTTTTTGGGTCCAATTTTATTCGCTGCCTTGATGTTCGGGGCCATTGCGGTGACCATGAATGACAAGTCTGTTTACCAAGTTTTGATTGTTGATCCCTATGCTGTAATCACACGATATGACAGTACAAGTCAGACTTTGTATCCCAGATTTGTGGATCAGTTCAAGGATGACGACCGAATTATTTATTCCTTTACCAGAAAGGAAGTGTCTCCTGAAGATTTCAAGGAAGGACAATATCAAGTCATGGTGGAAGTGGATGATGTGACCATCAATGACGGAAAGTGTAATTTCTACTACAAAAAGTTTCCTGGAGAGTTTGTACAAAGGAAGGTGGGAGACGATTTGGAAATTTCTTTGGAGCGATTCCGCGTAGTAGATAGTTTGCAGCTGGATTACGAGAAGTATAAACGTGCCAAAATGAATGTCTCTTTTGCCGACATCAATGTGGAGAATTTGGGCCAAGAAGACAAGACACAGGAAAAGGCTGTGATAGGATTTGTATTTGCCATTATGATTTACATGTTCATTTTCATGTATGGTGTTCAAGTGATGCGCGGAGTAATTGAAGAAAAGACCAATCGTATTGTTGAGGTTATTGTATCCTCGGTCAAACCTTTTCAGTTGATGATGGGTAAAGTAATTGGAATCGGTTTGGTTGGATTGACGCAGTTCCTGATGTGGGTGGTTTTATCATCTGTTGTGGCGACTGTTGGAATCTCTTTTTTCTCATCTCAAATTGCCGGAGGCGCTGCTGTAGTTGAGAATGCACAATTGATGAGCACCGGTGCGAATCAAGCACAAATGATGACGGAGTTGATGAATAATCAAGCAATCAATTGGTTCTTTCAGATCAATTGGACATTGATGATTAGTCTATTTATATTTTACTTCATCGGCGGATATTTCTTGTATGCTTCTTTGTTTGCGGCTATTGGAGCTGCTGTTGATAGTGAAACAGATACCCAGCAATTTATGCTTCCTGTTTCACTTCCTTTGGTTTTTGGTTATATCGTTTCTGCAATGCTGATTGATAATCCAGAAAGTGCAGCAGGTAATTTCTTTGCCTTATTTCCGCTGACAAGTCCCGTTGTTATGATGGTAAAAGCAACCATGAGTACCACATCGGTTTCGATGATATTGCTATCCATGTTGATTTTAATTGTCACCTTTATCGCCTTCATCGCATTGGCAGGACGGATTTATAGAGTTGGAATTTTGATGTATGGCAAGAAGGCGAGTTACAAAGAACTATGGAAATGGATAAGGTACAATCCATAAATCAGGATCGTCTTTTTGGTATCGTCGATTGCGGTACCAATACTTTTAATTTGCTCATTGGTAAATTGGTTGAAGGTCAGTGGGAATTGGTTTTCTCCAATAAAATGCCAGTGAAGATTGGCGCTGGTGGATTTGAAACAAAACAAATTATGCCAGACCGTATGGCGCGTGGGCTGGACGTGATAGATCATTACCACAAGGTTTGCAAGAATTATGGGGTGAAAGATGTTTACGTTTTTGCCACATCAGCACTTCGTGATGCTCACAATGCCGATGATTTTGTTCAAAAGGTAAAATCCAACAATGGTTGGAAGGTGAATATCATTTCAGGCGATGAAGAAGCTGAACTGATATATGAGGGGGTAAAAAGAACCAAAGATTTCAGTCAAGAAAGTGCCCTTATCATGGATATTGGAGGAGGTTCTACGGAATTTATCATTGTTCAAAATGGTGTGGATGTTTGGAGGAAGAGTTATCCATTGGGTGTGAGTCGTTTGTTTGAAAAAGTTCAGCCGCAATCGCGCATTTCACAGCAAGATCTTCAGGCATTAAAGAAAATCATTCAGGAAACCACTTGGGATTTGAAGGAGGCTTTGGAGAAATTCCCATGTCATTTATTGGTCGGGTCGAGTGGCTCTTTCGATACGCTTTTGGCGCTGTACAACCAGTCCAACACGAATGGAGGACAATTGGAAGAAGACGTTTGTCAGGAGATTCCAATGGCTGCATTCTCGTCCATCCATATGCAAATGATGGGAAGCACCTTGGAAGAGCGATTGAAAAATCCGGCTATTCCCACAATTCGTGCTGAGTACATGCCGTTATCTACTTACTTGGTGCGATTCATCTTGGAAATGCATCCATTTCAGAGTGTTTGGCGATCTCCATATGCATTGAAAGAAGGGGTAATATTCTCTAAGATCATCAACAATCGCGGCTAAGTGCTAAATTTGTTGGCATATGAGTCATAAATTAAAAAGGAGGACAATCATTGCATCATTCGTGGTGTTGATTCCCACTTTTTTACTTTTTGCCATTTTAAAATTGCCTCAGTTTCAAACCAGTATTGCTCGTTGGATTGCTGGATATCTCAGTTTTGAATGGAAGACAGAAGTTTTTGTAGAGTCTTTTTATTTCGATTGGGGATTGGACATGCATTTGGAAAATGTTGTCATTTTTGATCAGCGCCAAGATACACTGGCTGCTATTGAGGACTTATCAGTATCCTCCTATCAATGGTCATTTGAGCAAGGTTGGCAAATAGCTTCGCTTCACCTAGACCATCCCTACTTCTATGCAACGCAGGCAGCAGATTCAACTTGGAATTTCGATTTTATTGTTGATTATTATGACAATTCAGAAAAGGACTCCACAGAAAGTCAGTTTAAAATGCGGTTGGATAATGTCCAAGTGGATTCAGGCTTGTTCGTTTGGAAAGCGCTTGGCGAAAAGGCTCCATATGGAATGTTTGATCCCAATCAAATTGAGATTAAAAATCTTAATGGTCAGTTTCAGGACATTTTGTGGACCAAAGATAATTGGCAATTCAGGATTTTTGATTTATCAGGCAAGGACCAGTGCGGCCTTCAGTTGGACGCTTGTTCTGCAATGATCAAAGGCAAGGACAAAGAGATTTCTTTTGAAGATTGTAGGGTCAATACGCCTAAAAATGATATCTCAGGCTCGGTAAAATTGAATTGGGGTAAGGATGTGTTGTCCTTTGCAAATGATGTCAAATGGGATGCACAATTGACAGGTTATCCATTAAATCTCTCGGAGCTGAAGTACTTTTATGCTCCTGCTCAAAAATGGGTAGATGAAGCGCAGGTTCAATTGAATTTTACAGGCGATTTAAATCATTTGGAAGTGGGTTTGGCTGATATCCGAATGGGCATGATGTCCCACCTTGCCATGCAAGGAACAGTTCAGCATTTATTGGATTCTGCTGGTATAGCATTGGATGTAGACATCAAGCAGTTGCTCACAGAATCAAGTGATTTGAGGCAATTTGTAAAGTGGACCGGAGATGAAATTGTATTGCCCGGCAATATTGATAATTTGGGTTTGATAGCATATGAAGGGCATGTTCATGGAGCCAAGGACCGATGGAGATTGTATGGCGAGCTAACAACAGACTTGGGTTTGCTTCAGGGAGATGTGGAGGTAAATACAGGAAATGGACAGGAGTTTATGGGGTATGTTCAAGCGGAACATTTTGCAATTGGCCAGTACTACAATTCTGCGGACTTGGAGTATGTCTCCGGTGATTTAAACATCGAGGGTCATGGTTTTGAATTGAACGATTTGGAAATGGTAGTTGATGGTGGGCTGAGTGAATTGCGATACAAGGGTTACACATTTTCGGAGATTGAGATCAATGGGGATTTGTCTAACCGGTTTTTCTTAGGCGATCTGAATATGAGGGATGCCAATGCCAAATTGGATTTTGTTGGGCAATGTGACTTTAGTAAGAAACTTCCTGAAGTTACCTGTCAATTGAATGTGGAGCATTTTAATTTCAAGGCCATAGGGGCCTTTCCTAGTTTGCCATACAGCGCAATGAGTGGAGAGGCCTCAATGGATTTTAAGGGTTGGAGCTGGTCTGAATTGGAGGGAGAACTCGAATTGAAAAATGTCATCTACTGCGCCAATGAAAAGGATTATGTTTTGGATTATTTAGCGTTGAATATAGATCGATCCGAAGAACTTAAAATCTCTTTAAATTCAGACATAGCAATAGGAGAGGTCAATGGAGATGTTAACCTCAAAGATTTGCCTGCGGCTTTCACGAATATTATTTCACGTGTTTTGCCTCAATATGATTGGGAGATTAAAAAACATACACCGCAAAAGTTTGATCTTGCTTTTGAGATATTGGATTTTAGCCAGGTGAACCAAGCCTTTATCAAGGACTTGGGTATTTCTCAAAATGCACGAATCAAACTGCGTGTCGATGAATCCAAGGATTTCTTTGAAGGATTGTTTACCGCGGATACCATGGGCTACAAGGGAAGTAGTTTTTATGGTTTGGTTTGCGATTTTCAAAAGCCGGATGAGTTTGTTTATGCAACCTTTCAATCCGATAGCGTTAAATCGGGCGGAGTGCAGTGGGACCAACTGTCGATTGATGCCCGATCAGAGGGAGATTTGATCTATACCGATTGGGTATGGGGAAATGACAGCACCATACATGCAGGAGATTTTGGGGGCCAATGGAGTTTTGATGCGGATAAAGTTTTGTTTGAATTTTATAGAGGCGACTTCAGGGTGAAAAAGGAAAAGTGGAAAGTAGATTATGGCGCAACAATATGGTACGAAGACGATATAGTTTGGTTCAAAGGAGTGGAGATGCGAAGCAATTGGCAGCACATCGCATTGCACGGCGGATTAGCCAGTGATCATTCAACGCCATTGATAGCATCATTCACCCACGTCAATTTTGATATACTCAATGCCTTCATGCCCAAGGATATTCAGTTTCAAGGAATTTTGGATGGCAATGTTTCATGTGTGAGTGTTTTGGATGAACCTGATTTTAATGGAGATATTTCATTGTCAGATTTTGGAATCAATAAAATTGTTTATGGTGATGTTTGTCTCAAAAGTCAATGGGTAGATTATCTGGATGCAGTTCAGCTTGAAGGAAGTATTGAGAATAAGGAAAAGAAGACTTTGAAGTTCGAGGGAATGTACCTTCCATTTGACACGTTGAGCCCGTTGGATGTCGATGTGGATTGTGATGACATGGATTTGGCTTTTATAGGCTCGTTTGTTAATCCAGAAATTATTGTTGTCAACGGTTTGATTGATGGACATATCAAAGTGACCGGAAAATTAGAAGATCCCCAATTGCATGGATATGGAAATGTAGCCAACGGATTGTTGGAAGTGGATTACTTAAAGACCAAGTACAAAATTGTCGATCGCATTTGGATTGAACCCAACCGCTTTGTTTTTGACGAGGTGGAGTTTACAGATGAGAATAACAATAAAGGTTTGCTCACAGGTTACATTGGACACAAATCCTTTGTTGATTGGAGTTTTGATTTGCTCATGGATATGGAAAAGCAGCCTGTTAAGGTGTTGAACACCACAGCGGAAGATAATCCAGATTATTATGGGAAAGGCTTCGCAACGGGCTACTTCAAATTGAAAGGAGATTTGGACAAGTTGGATTTGGAAGTTGCTCTAAAAACAGCAGCGGGCACCAAGCTTATATTGCCAATGAATACAAGCGAGGATATTGAAATGGGGCAATTTATTCGATTTGTGCAAAAGTCGAAAAGCAATAAAAAAGAAGACAAGTTGGATTTGTCCGGTGTGAATTTGAATATCCAAATTGATGTTACGCCGGATGCTGAATTGGCAATAATTTTCGATGAGGCAGTAGGAGATGTCATGAGGGGCAAGGGAACTGGGCATATTTCCATGGGGATTTCAAAATTGTCCACTTTTGATATGTATGGTCAGATTGAGATAGCTTCAGGAAATTACCTTTTCACGTTGAAGAATTTGATCAACAAGGATTTTACTGTTCAACCTGGAGGCACAATTTCTTGGTATGGTGATCCCTACAATGCAGAGTTAAAACTTGCGGCGGTATACAAGGTAAATGCTTCTTTGAGTGATGTGCTGACTGACGCCAATTCCAATGGCCAGCGTGTGCCTGTAGATTTGATCATGAACTTGAGCGGAAAAATGTTGAATCCAGGTGTTGATTTCAATATTCAATTACCCACAGTGGATCCCATGACCAAAAGCCGATTTGAAAGTGTGGTTTCCAATGAGCAGGAACGCAATAGACAGGCATTTGCATTGCTGGTACTGAGACAATTTGTTAGCCCACCCAATATCGTGAGAGCAGAGACCAATTTTGGAGTTGTGGCCAATAGTACGGAATTGTTGTCCAGTCAAATTTCAAACTGGCTCAGTCAGATTAGTGATGATTTTAACTTGGGATTCAATTATCGTTCAGGGGATCAAATTTCTAATGATGAAATTGCTTTGGCATTGAGCACACAGTTGTTTAATAATCGCGTCCAACTCAGCGGAAACTTTGGTGTTTCCCGAGGAAATGCCACCAATCAACAACCTTCCAATTATATCGGAGATGTCAAGGTAGAGTACATCTTAACCAAAGAAGGAAAATTGAAATTGATGGCCTATAACGAGAGTAACAATTACAGAAATATCACGACGCAACAATCTCCCTATACACAAGGAATAGGTCTCGTTTATCAGCAAGACTTTGATGTCATGCAGGATTTGATTGATGGCTGGTTCAAGCGAACCAAGCCAAAAGTGAATTGATTTATTGCGGGAAATCCTCTGGGAATCGAGAACGGAAGTCATCTCGTTTCTTTTTGGTTAACAGCAATTGATACAGGTACTTTTCTTTTCCTTCTTCAAATTTCTTTTTGTCATCTTTGATATCTGTGATGATTTTATTGAAATCAGCATCTCCAGAAATAACGGTCATTGCTCCCAGTTTGTATTCGAAATAGTACCAGGTGCCTCTATCAATTTCAATGTAAACGCGCATGACATCAGCTGTTTTTCTTTTTTCAATTTCTATCTTGCCCGTTACATATTTGAAGATCTGTTTTTTATCCATTGAAGCGATGCCTATGGGGCCTGTGGTGTGGAAGGTTTCAGAATTCACGTCCCAAACCCATTTTAAGTCGGCAAAAACAAATGTCTTTTGCATTTCCTCTGGAATCTTTTTCATTTGACCAGAAAGACTCATTTCTGTGATCAATCGATCTGATCGCTCAACGCCGATGACCTCTGCGAGGCTTTTTTCAAACTGAGTAGTGCTCACGTCTAGGCTAGGTAGATCCGTTGCTTTTTCTAAATTCTCGGCAATTTTTTTCATAGCGCCCTCATCCATAGGGAATGTCAGAATGGAAGCAGTTTGAAGGCTCAAAGATCCATCGGCTTTTTTCAGTTGACCTTTTCCATAGTTTTGAAGTTTAACCAAACCAGTTCGGGCATGAAAGTCAAATTGGCCATCTGCGCTCACGTCGCAGTTGTTACCAGCCAGTTCAATCAGGTTGCCTGGAAGCTTGGGTTGTAGAATTTTGGGTTTGCTTCCGATCAAATATTTTTTGGTGTTCTTGTCATAATGTAAAAACCCACTGGCTTCCATGAGAGGCGTGTCTGAAGCGCTCATTTTTGGACTCAAAAAGGCAGGGTACACTTGCTGTGGACTCGTAGTTTTGGTCATCATGCCCACACCCAATTTGACGGAGGCGATGTCTTTTACCAAAGTGTCTACGGGTATGTAAATGTCTAAGGGGTCGATTGGCGCGGAAAATTTGAAATATGATTTTTCCAAATTCTCACACGTGTGTTCGAGTTTTACCCCTCCGTCAAAGTGCAGATGTTTTTGATTAGCATTCAAATTGTATTTGCCATAAAATGCAAATTGAGGAGAGAGATGAAAGCCTTGGTCTTCGTTGATGACACCTTTGGCTATTGTGCTATAGGATGTGTCCAGTTTGACCTCAGCAACGTGAATCAATTGATTTTGTCCATTTTCATCCGTGTAGTTCATGTCCGCAAAACCATTGAATTTCCTGCGGCCTTCTATTTTTAACTCAGCATTGAACATGCTGTGATACTGAGTAACAATGTTGGTTAAAATTTGGGCGCGATATAGCTTTCGCATATTGGCAAATTTCTCAATAACCACCTTGCCGCTGTCGGGTACAATCTTGGCATCTCCCACAACGATGTGATTGATTTTAGAGCATGTTAGAATGTTTTTAGCCAAATCAAATTTAGCCCTTGGAGCCAAGAAATTAAGCGAGTCTTGTCCAGCGGCGATGGAGTAGAAGTTGGAGTATCGTTTTCGTTCTTCAGCGTTGATTACAACATCTGCATTGGCCTCTCTGGATGATTTCATTTCCAATTCGTCTTGCTTCATGTACCAAGTGAATTCATCCATAAAGCAAACGTATTGGTTGGTTGGAAAGGTGATTTTATTTTCTCCGGTATTGGAAATAAAATGTCCCATGTTCTTATCAAAATCAACTTTGGCCTGCACGTTGTCTGTTGAGAAGGCCAACGCATTACTCAAATCTTTTCCGGCAATCACCAATGAAGAGGTATCAGCATTGATTTTTCTTCGATCATATTTGAAGTGATCGGAAGAAAGAGTGGCTCCATAAAATTCCATTTTACCTTTTCCACTGAGTCCTTCAGGTTTTAGAGTGGTAGCGCCTTTGAAAGTTGCTTCTTTTTCAAAAAACACCATAGGTTCATCTAGAGTTGTGATCATCAAACGTTCCTGCTTGGGAAAGTAATTGATTTGGGCAACAGCAACTGAAGTTTTCGGCACTTCTGGTTTGGTAGCTTTTTCAGCCAAAGTATAGGATGTGGTTTTTCCTTTGGTTTCGTCAGGTAAGAAAACAAATGCATCGGACTCTGTTTTGGATGTCAGATAAGTTAGCTTTCCTTTTCCTTGCAAACCGCTATAGTTCAAGGTTAAATCGGCAACAACATTAGAAAATCCTCGGTAAGCAGGATAACCCGCTACCCCCGTGGATCTTTTGAATCCCAATGAGTTGTCATCCATCAAAATCAAGGGCTCAGGGATGTCCTCAAATATTCCTGCGCTCACCAGTAACCCATTGAACTTTACGTTGCTGGTCTTGAAATTATCCAATGAGTCCAAGGTAAATGGATCGAGTTTATAATAGAATTTGTCCTTGGGATATCTTCCATTTTCAATTCGATAACTTTCCCAATCCACAAAAGAATTTTTCGTTGTCGTTACATATGGATAATTGGGATACTTTTTCGAATTCGCACCGCTTTTATTGGTTGGTGCATCGATATACAAGACACCAGTAATGTCTTTGATTTTACTTTTGATTTTAATTTTGGGGTATTCGCCATATTGGTCGCGAGGCTGACTTTCATCGTTGATATAAATTTGACAGCTGTCAATTTTATTCATCTCTACTTGAAACTTCTCATAGTCGAAGTAGTAGTTTGATCCCATAAACTCGAGGTTACCCGCTTTGACAATTCCATCGAAAACCAAGTTTCTATTTTTCTTCAATAATAGCTCTTGCTTTTTGGGATAAACGGCTACTTTTTGCGAGTCGCTGATGTAGAACATTTGAATCCCTTTCAAATTCATGTCGTTGTTGGTCAAGTTCCAAATGGCGTTTTCACCGCGATTTACTTCACTATTGAATTGAAGAATGTCGTAGTCTTTTCTTCCTTCATAGTTCAAAATGTAGTTGTACATTTTGGGTTGGGGTTTGATGATTCGTTTGTCGATGTCATACATCAAGAAACCTTTGTTGGAAAGATCAATAACCACAAGGTGCCATTCTTCTTCAGCATACCTTGTTAATTGGGCCAATTGTTGGGTGGTCATTTGCTTGGTGCCCAGCTTTTTGAACGACTGTTCTATTTCGTGAAGTGGATTGGTACTTGAAATACCCATGAGTGCGGTGAATCTTTTTTTACTGAAAAAAGTATTTGATTCGAAGGCGGCATTTTTCAGGGTACTTCCTTTGGATGGTCCAAAATAAATCATGGGTTCGTCAATGATCCATCGAAGGGATTCAAAATACAAATCTGTATTGTGATAGGTGTCGGCATATGGACTTTTAGACAATCCCAATTCCGTTCTGTCCATGGTTAGCTCTCTTGTTTTGATGGTGAAGTTCATGTTCAAATCAGGATGCGTAATGGAATCCTTGTCTACGATGAATTTGACACTTGCATGGCTACTGATGTATCGATCAGGGCGCAATTCGAAGAACAGGCTATTGACAATCAAGAAGGGTTTGTTGTCCTTGGTGAAAATCAATCTGGCAGGATTTTCTGGAGTTCCAGAGGCATTGAACTTGGCACCGCTCATCGTGAATCCACCTGCGTAGTGGATGCCAGGAACGATATTTTCAATTTCAAATCGTTGTGAATACGATTCAAATTTGGGATAGCTGGCACTTTCCGCATCTTTCCCAGCAATGATTTTCTCCGTCAATTTACCAAGGAGGGGTTTGTTAAAGTAGGTCGTATAAAACGTTACACTGTCTGCGATATAACTCGATGTCTTGATTTTGATGGTGTATTTTTTCACTTCTGCATAGGTCGAATTTTCATCTAACCCTGCACGCTTCCAATTGACTTTTCCTCCTTTTCCTAAAAAGCGATAAGAAGCTGGATAGAAAGTTCCAGTTGTATTGTGTATGATTGAGCTATCGCCTTTGCTGATGCACAGGAGTTTGATGTTTTCAAAATCAATGTGCGGAACGGAGTCCATTTTGAAAGTGTAATTGCCACTTTGCGCTTTCCAGCTCACAGCTTCGGACACATAGATGGATTGATCAGTAAAGAAGTCTAAGGATGTTTCCAAGAAATTGGTAATGTGTCTTTTGTTCTTTTTATCTGTAAGAATACTCTGGATCACTTGATGCCAAGGCATGAATTGCGGCGCTGGGATGGCTTTCTCGTTGATCGCGATTAGACACAAAACATACTTTTCAAAATCAGGAAATACTTTGACTTTGAGGTCAAGCATCAAGTCCAAAGTCTCGATGATCTTTTTCTCCTGATCCGCACTGAAAGCTGGGTTTTTAATCCAAATGGGTTCTAATTGTTTTTCGATAATTTCTTTACCGCTACCTTTCTTTTGCTCATTGAATAGGCCAGACAATTGTTTGATGAACTCTTCTTTGTCCGTAGAAAAGTTAACCACTTTTTGCGACCATGACGGAGTAACAAAAGCCAATATCAATAGTCCGATTATAAGTATTTGACGCATGTTCATAATTGTATCCCGAAAATAATAGGACAAACGAAAAATCAAGCCAAGATATTTTCAATACTTGTTAACGCAAAGACATTTGGAATCAGGCGCTTTCCTTGCGACCTTTGCAGCAATACAATGATTATGAAAAAAGTTTATATCGTCTCTGCGGTTAGAACACCGATGGGAAGTTTTGGAGGAGCATTATCTTCAGTATCCTCAACTCAATTGGGTGCAGTTGCAATCAAAGGTGCAATTGAAAGAATTGGTTTAAATCCAACGGAAGTGCAAGAAGTAATTATGGGAAGCGTATTGCAGGCCAATTTGGGTCAAGCGCCTGCTCGACAAGCTGCGGTCTTTGCAGGATTGCCTCACAGTGTACAATGTACTACAGTGAATAAAGTTTGCGCATCAGGGATGAAGGCTGTAATGATGGCGGCTCAAGCCATTCAATGCGGTGATGCAGATGTAGTTGTTGCAGGTGGAATGGAGAACATGTCTCAAGTTCCGTATTATGTTCCCAGCAACAGATGGGGAAATAAGTACGGTAATGTGCAGATGATTGACGGATTAGCTAAGGATGGTTTAACAGATGTTTACCACAATTATGCGATGGGTAATGCAGCTGAGTTGTGTGCAAGTGAATGCAATTTCTCGAGAGAAGATCAAGACGCGTTTGCAATTGATTCATACAAGAAATCTCAGGCTGCATGGGCTGCAGGAAAATTCAATGATGAAATTGTAGCAGTGCCTGTAACAGGAAGAAAAGGCGATGTTGTTATGGTTGCTGAGGATGAAGAATACAAGAATGTTTCTTTTGATAAGATTCCTGGATTGCGTCCAGCTTTTGTGAAAGACGGAACGGTTACCGCTGCCAATGCATCCACCATGAATGATGGAGCTGCTGCTTTGGTATTGATGAGCGAGGAGAAAATGAATGCTTTGGGATTAACACCATTGGCTGAAGTAAAAGGATATGCTGATGCTGAGCAAGCTCCAGAGTGGTTCACAACAACTCCAGCTTTGGCTCTTCCTAAGGCTGCAGCTAAGGCAGGTGTTCAAGTAACTGATCTTGATTTTGTTGAATTGAACGAGGCATTCTCTGTTGTGGGATTGGCGAACATTCAAAAAATGAACTTGGATGCAAGCAAAGTAAACGTTAATGGTGGAGCTGTTTCATTGGGTCATCCTCTTGGATGTTCAGGCGCAAGAATATTGGTTACTTTGATTCACATCATGAAGAACAACAATGGTCATTTGGGTGGTGCTGCCATCTGTAATGGTGGTGGCGGTGCAAGTGCCGTTGTTCTTTCGAGATAATTTTCCAAGTGCGATTATTGCCAAAAAATACAATTCCCCGATGGATCATCTTCTTTGTAGATGTCATCGGGGTTTCTTTTGCCTTTATCACCGCATATTTGGTGAGGTTCGAATTTCATCCGCCTCAAAACGAATGGGCATTGGCAGTGGCATTTTTCCCTATTCTAATTGGGGTTTTTGCAGTTTCATTTTTATTGGGTAAAACGTATGCAGGAATTATCAGATACACCGGACTTCAAGAAGCCAAGCGTGTATTTGTTGTTTTGACATTGGCATCTATGCTATTGATGTCGGTCAACTTAACCCGACCCATGTGGTCTGAAGACGGTTTGTATTTTATACCCAAGTCGATTGTTGTTTTGACCTATGTTTTTGCTTTGTTTGCCTTGTTGATTTTTAGAGCTGGGGTGAAATGGTCTTATTTGGTGGCCGTGAAGGATGTCAAGGAGGAAGGTCGATTTGTTGTATTAATTGGCAATGGTGAATTGGCTCGAACAGCAAAGCGGGTGATGGAAGAAAATAGACATGGTCAAAAGAAAGTAGTTGCATGGATTGATCCAACAGGCGAGTGGAAGGGAAATCGATTGGAGGGCATGATTATCTCTGGAATTCAGGATTGGCCAATGATTCTGACTCAGTATTCTCCGCAGGAAGTTGTCTTGGCTCTGGAGGACGGTCAGCGAAATGAACGCGCATATTGGATTCAAAGGGCAAGTGATTCAGGTGTTAAGTTGATGGAAGTGCCGTCATCAAAGGATTGGATCATGGGAGAATTGAGTGCCACTCCGATGCGTGAGGTTTCAATTGAAGAGTTATTGGGAAGAAATGAAATCCATACCGATCAAGCTGCGGTGGCCAATTGGATCAGTGGTCGGGTTGTTTTGGTTACTGGAGCTGCAGGAAGTATTGGTAGTGAAATTGTTCGTCAGTTATTGTTTTTAAAACCAGCCAAGGTTATCGTATTGGATCAGGCGGAAACACCTTTGTTTGAATTCGATCATGAACTCCATTCAGATAAATGTGAATTTGTAATTGCAGATGTCCGCAAGCAGGATCGTATACAAAGGGTATTTGAAGCCTTTCATCCAACTGCTGTATTTCATGCAGCAGCATATAAACATGTTCCTTTGATGGAGAACAATCCTTCTGAAGCCATTTTAACAAATGTTTGGGGGACCAAGATATTGGCGGATTTGGCTGTTCAGTATGGCGTTGAGAAGTTTGTTATGATCAGTACAGACAAAGCGGTGAATCCCACCAATGTGATGGGAGCTTCCAAGCGCGCTGCTGAGATTTATGTGCAATCTTTGAATCAGAATTCGAAGACGTCTTTTATCACAACGCGATTTGGAAATGTGTTGGGCTCAAATGGTTCTGTTGTAAAAATATTTAAAAAGCAAATAGAGCAGGGCGGCCCCCTTACTGTGACTCATCCCGAAATCACAAGGTATTTCATGACAATTCCAGAAGCGGTTCAACTTGTCTTACAGGCTGGTGTAATGGGCAATGGAGGAGAAATATTTGTTTTTGATATGGGTGAGAAAGTCAGGATTGTTGATCTCGCCAAAAAGATGATTCAACTATCAGGATTTCAATATGGTGTAAACATGGATATTGTTTTTTCGGGATTACGCCCTGGAGAAAAATTGTATGAAGAAGTATTGAGTGCTGAAGAACGTACCTTACCAACGCCTCATGAGAAAATCATGATAGCCAAAGTTCGTGATTACAATTGGTCGGAGGTGGAAGCCTGGGTAAATGAATTAACAGAGTTGTTTAAAGAACAAAACAATGAATTGTTGGTTGCTAAGCTGAAGTCCTTCATTCCGGAGTACCTCAGCAATAATTCAGAGTTTGAACGTTTGGATAAAAATCGTGAGTCATGACAACAAAAGGTAAAGACGAAAAATTAGAAATTCAAACCAAGATTGGTCGCTATATCAGTATTGGAAAAGAGAATATTCACTTTCAAATTGAAAAGAAAAAGTCGAAAGTCGTTTTGCGTTTGATCACGTTTAACCCGATACACAATCAATCCTTTTTGTTTCATTCAGTTTCTTCTGATTCCGAAATGGAGGCTTACCGTGAGATGTTGGGCTACGTCCAATATCACAAAGAAGAGGAGAGTAGTTATACGATTCAGTGGTCTTTGTTGGGCGAGAATAAATTGTATACAAGTTATTTCAGAGCCAATTCCATTCTTGGGGCTTTGGATAAGTTGTATTTCGATCGAGATCCCAATACGATCAATGTTTTCAGTGTGATGTTAAACCCCATTTCATAATTCTGTATGGAGTTGTACGCAACTCTTGCGAAATCTGGCACATCCAATTATCGCGTATTGGGCAGCCGCCATTTGGGTTTTGTTTTTGAAATTTCAAGTGAAGACGAAGCCAAGGAAATTGTCAAGAAGTTCAAAGTCGATTACCATGATGCAACTCATGTTTGTCATGCTTTTCGACTTGGTCCAAAGGGAGATTTTGTAAAGTTTAGTGACGACGGTGAACCTTCGGGTACGGCTGGTAAACCAATGGCCGGAGCTTTGATGTCAGCGAATATCACGCAAGCTTTGGCGATTGTGGTTCGGTATTATGGTGGTACCAAATTGGGTACAGGTGGATTGATACAAGCATATAGAACGGCTGTGGAATTGGCCATTGACGATGCAGGAGTTGTTGAGAAGGAATGGAGAATTGCATTTCAGATTTTATGTGGCTATGGTGAAATGCCCCAAATATTAACGTATCTGAAAAGCAACGATGCACATAAAATACAGATCAATCAAACAGATAAATGCGAATTGATATATAACATCAATGCCTCCGGATGGGAGGCATTGAAAGATTTTGTTTTGGGATTACAAGAAACGGATATCAGGAATCTGTAATCTTTAACTAGTCGATTTTAAGTTCCTTGGCGATTACCAGTTTTTCATTCTGGTAAATCAACAAATAATATGATCCTTTTTTCCAACCTGCGTATCGAATCATTCCTTTGTACTCGTTCAAGGGTTTACTTCTTTCATCGCTAAACACAACGCCATTCTCTTGGTCCTGGACAACAACTCTAATAGAAGAGGCTTTGCTTGAGTTAAGTTGAATATCCAATGATTCCGTTTTGGGTTGAGGCACAAAAGACATTTGATCAAAATCAGAAGAAGATAAAATATCCTTTGTGATTGAAGTCAATTGGTCATCAGAAATCTTGTGCAAGCTCAGTTGTCGGGAGTTGCTATTGGTGTTGATGATTACACCATCTTCCATAATTTTAAGTTGAATGGTGGAGTCCAACTGATCCAATTCATCCATGTCGAACTCATAATCAAGGTTGATTTGTCCTTGGTCATCCAAACCTTTTTCATTGCGGTAGATTCTGTAACCGTCTCTTTCAATGATGGATTTGCCACCAAAATTTCCTTTGATTATCGATGTCTTTTCATCTCGAATGATGGTTACCTCACAACCATCACCAGGAATGGATTCACTGATTACTTTTCTTAACTCATCAAAATTTTGAATGGCTTTTCCATTCAATGCAATGATGACGTCATGCTTCTTCAGTCCCATTTTTTCTGCAGCGGAATTGGAGATGACACTGTCAATTTTAACGCCCATGTCCGCAAATTCATTGTTGGGTGTAACTCCCAAAAATGCGCTGGGTTTTTCATCGATTTCGAACTCTTCAATTCTCATCTCAGGGAAGTTGCCAAATGGAAAAGTGGGGAAATTGTCCACTAATGGCGCATTGGGCAATGCTTCAAGAGGAATATTCATCTTTAAATTTTTTCCGTGTCTCTTCACTTTCAACTCTACCACTTCTTGAGGAGACTTTTCACGAATAATATTGACGATGTCTTGGGAGTTCCGAACGGAAGAACCGTCTACCTTTTTGATTTCATCACCTACTTGCAGGTGTGCTTTTTCAGCAGGTGAATTGGGCGATATATCGCTCACAACAGGGTGGTGCTTGCCATTTTTAAGCGTTACACCCAAGTATGCGCGAGGTCTAAAACTGGGGACATCCATAGGAACATCTATGAAAGGCAATCCTTCAATGCTAAAAGTGGTTCCCGGTGTTTGAGGAGATTGCGAAAACGATTTGTCCTCGATTTGAATTGAAAATTCCTTGGCGCCTTTTTTATCAATGCCATTTCTCTTCAATGCATCTTCTAAATCTTCACCAGGTTTTAATTCAAATGACTTTTGCTCAATAATGGTCTCTCCATTGTTCTCTTTCTTGATTTTCACGTTGACGTGCGTCTGGGCACTGATCCACTGAATGGATACTACACTTAACATTAAAAACAATAACACTCGCATACTCTGTGATTTTATAGCGACGAAAATAAAAAGTTAGTCTTCAACTTGTGCAATCCATCCTGATAAGGAATGTTAATCAACTTCCATTTGCACTGGTAAATAGAAAGAGGCATTATGAACAGGAGACTTGAAATTGAAATTTTTCAGTTCTTTTTTGAGGGCTTGGGTCCAAGTCAAAATTTGTTGCTGATTTTGTGTTCTGCTTTTTACGACTTGCACATTATCCACTTTGCCATCTGGAGCCACTTCAATTTTGAAGATTATTTTTTCGGGCTGACCAACCTCTGCTTGCGCCAGGTCTGTTGCTTTCTTTTTCTCCAATGTAGTTTCCTTTTTAATGTTAACGTTACTTAAGATGTTGTGCACGTCACTGATCAGTTTGGTCTCTCCACCAGGATAAAAAGATGGGATATTCATTACAATGGAGGCAGCATCCATTACTGGGAATTTACTCATGTTAGCAGCAGCTGGTTCAGCTACTGACGCATCATCTAGAGCAGGAGGGGATGTCATTTCCATATCCGTTTGGGAATCTAGAGTTTCGTCTAAATTTTCATCACGGATGCTCTCTTCCATAACAATAGGAGTGATGAGTTGGGGGTTTTCCTTTTCGGATTCTTTGCGGTTGGCTATTTCTAAATCATTGGATTTGGTAAAGGAGGTGTCAGATTTCATCTTGTTGTCAGCAAATGCAACTTGTTCAATTGCTGGTTGCGTATTTCGAAAGTAAAAGAAACCAAAAACAAGGACAGCTGCTATTCCTGAAATACTCCAAAACGGAATCGATGACCACAATGTTCTTTTTTTAGATGATTCGTTAAAAAGATTATCTAAATTTTTCTTGACACGTTCATCCGGTCCGTCAGGAACATCATTGGAGTCCATTTCGATCAATTGAAAAAGAAGATTCCTCATTCTTGTGTATTCACTCTCACTTTCAAGATGTGAAAGAACAAAGTCCTTTTCTTCAGGAAGCAATTCGGAGAATTCCTTTTGAATCAAAAGCGTTTCAATATCTTCGGATTGGTATTGTTTGTTGACCATGACTTAGGAGAGTATTAAAATGATGAACATGCCCAGAATATCTTTGAATTCAATCAACTCTTTTTGCAGATCTTTCAAGATGTAAAATATTCTTGACTTTACGGTGCCTTCGCTACAATTCATGGACGTTGCGATTTCTGGAACACTTAATTCTTGAAAGAATCGAAGTTCAAGTGTTTCCTTTTTAATGGGATCTAACTGATCCAATAGTTGGGATAGTTTTATTTTGAAATCAGAGAGATCGATACCAAGCGCAGCCTGATTTCGTTCAACCTGTTCGATTGGCATTTGTGCCTTCTGTCTAATTTCATGTTTGGCGTATTCGTTTTTACACATGTTGTGCGCAATACTGTACATCCATGTTTTAAAAGGTCTTGAAGTGTTGAACGATTCAGCATTGATTACCACTTTGGTAAAAAGCTCTTGTGTCATGTCGTTGGCTAGTTCTCTGTTTTTCCAAAGCATTCTGTAGAAATAACTGAACATGAGCTTGCTGTATCTGGCATACAGGGTTTCGAACGCACGGTGGTTTTTACGCGCGACTTCAACCATAAGTGCTTCGTCGGTTTGCTGATGGAAAGTTCGAATCATGTCTTGCTGTACGGATGAAGATTGATTTCGTTCATCGATTTTTAAATTCCATCCAAAGATGACTCAGTTCTTGTGAAATCATTGCCGTCGCGCCCCAAAGAAAATGTGAGTCGATGGGTATTCCTTTGATTACACGTGAACTATCGAATGCTTTGAGATAGTGTTCTTTTTCTATGATTTGTTGAGGCAATAGTTGGTCCATAGAAACCCAAAAAAAATCGCTGATTTCTCGGCTATTGATGTTCAGATCTATTTCTGTAACCAGCACATGTACAAATGGAAAAACAAGCATGTTACTTGGAGGGATGTACACAGGACTTAATTCGCCAACCAATGAATAATGTTTTTTTTCGATTCCTATTTCCTCCTGGGTTTCCCTTTCCGCACAGGCCAGTCGGGTTTCATTCTGCTCAATCTTACCACCTGGAAATGCCAATTGCCCGCCGTGTATCCCAAAGTCACTTCTTAAAATAAACCCGACATGGTAATCAACATGATTGGGTTTGAGTAAAATGTTTACTGCACAATGACGCGGAGAGGGATCGGCATTTAGCGCATCAACGAAAGAATTTCTGGGGTATGACCAAATCGTTTGATGCGCCAATTCGCCAGGGAGCGGAGACGATAAACGTTGTTTGAGCCAGATTGAAAAAGTCATGATTTTGCTTTATGCAATTTTATGCGAATTTATATGCATTTTATGCGCATAAAGTCGCATAATTTATGTGGTGTTCGATGTCTCTTTGAATGTTAGCTTTGAACATGTCTCTATGGGTCTTGGATAAAGATGAAATATGGTTCCCATATCGAAATGAGATGGATGGGGATATTGTGGCTGTCGGTGGAGACTTGGACTGGCGGCGTGTATTAAAGGGATTTGAAAAATCATGTTTCCCATTGTTTGCTGAAACAGAGGATATCAAATGGTGGAGCCCGGAGCTGCGAGCAGTTTTCTTTCCCCACTTGCACCCCGGATTTGAAAAAGAATTGAACAAAATCCAATCCAAGGGGATTTCCTTTCAATGGGATGCTAACTTTTCAAACACGGTCAGACTTTGCTCCAGACAAGGTGTTTCAACCAATCCATGGCTGCATGATTCTACAATTTCGATGTTCAATGAGTTACATGTACAAGGTTTTGCGCACTCATTAGAAGTTTATCAAGATGGTGAGTTGATAGGAGGTTTGATGGGAGTAGGCTTGGGTCGGGTTTTTTATGGCTTGAGTATGTTTCACATCAAAAGCAATGGTTCTAAATGGGCGCTCATGTATTTGATTGAATTTTTAAAACTCAAGAAATGGAAATTGTTGGATGCACAGCAAATGACACCCTTTTTAGCCAAAATGGGGGCGATAGAAATTCATCGGGAAAAATTCTTGGATAAAATGTTGGACATGTATCGATTTGGAACCCCACGGGGTGATTGGTCCAAACAAGACTCTTGGATTACAAAAGATGCTTTCCCCAAATATTTGGAAATGCCTGAGTCCAGAAATTAATTGGACTACTCGGCCATACCGCGGTCCATTTCCCTTTTGAGATCTTTGGTTTTGGCATCTTCTCGCTTATCACTCATGTTTTTACCACGGGCAATTGCGATTTCTAATTTGGCCCAACCTTTTTCGTTAATGAACATGCGCACAGGGACCAATGTGGTTCCCGTATCCTTTAATTTTCTTTCGATTTTGAGTAACTCTGTTTTGTTCAACAAAAGTTTACGCTCACGACGCTCCGCTATTTTGATATAACCCGCATTGGCGTAAGCAGAGATGTTCATGTTGATAATGAATAACTCTCCTTTGTGCATCTTGCAATAAGCTTCCGCAATATTGGCCTTTCCTGCGCGAATGCTTTTGATTTCTGGACCAAACAAAACAATCCCCGTTGTGAAGTGATCAGTGAGGAAATACCGAAAATGCGCTTTTTTGTTTTGAATGTTCACAGACATGCCGCAAAGATAAGCCTTGACTTATTTGCTCGCCGGAAAGATTTTTTTGATTTCAATGTTTCTGAAATCAAAGATGTGTTGCAACTGACGATCCACATAAACCCAAGAGGCAATCTTTCCAAGAATTCCCCAACCCACGGCATAGTGAACGATATCGGTCATTTCAACGCCACCTTCAACAGCTTTGAAGTGATGCTGATGATGCCAAAAGGCGTATGGTCCAAATCGCTGCTCATCTACAAAAAACTTCTTGTCTTCACAATGCGTGATTTCAGTCGTCCAAGACATGGGGATATTCATCAAAGGCCTAATGTTATATCGAATGATCATCCCACTGTGCATTTCTTTGTTTTCAATATCACTTAGAATCTCAAATTTTAATTCGGGAGGAGTGATGGCATTCAAATTGGCCGGGTTACTAAAAAATGACCAAACCGTTGATATTTCTGCTGGTATGAAACAGGTGGTTTCAATTACTTTAATTTTCATACTCTGTGAACAATTCAATACAAGGAAAGTTCTCAAGGTGGCTATATTTGTACAATGCGCAAATTTTTACTGATTGTTTTTGTTCTGTGCTGTTGTCCTGTTCTGTTGTTTGCGCAGTTCAAGGATTGCTGGGTTTTTGTTCCAGCTTCTGTTAGTAGTGAATCAGTGTCGAATTATTGGGGCAATCAAGTTCAAGGTTATACTGAATGGTTCAATGCTTATGCAATTGAACATTTGGCGGAAAATTGGAATGCAGAATCTGCTCCTTTTCAGGTAGACTCTCTTCGGTGCTACGCCAGCGAGATTCTCCTGATTGATGATATTGCCGCTCAGGTGCATCCGGATTCAATTTCCATGGATACTGCGATTGCGTTTACAGAATATGCTCAAATAAGTATGCTGCAAGGCGAATTGTTTACAAGACGAGGATGGACAGGGAAGGGCGTGACAATAGGCGTTTTGGATGCTGGTTTTCTGGGACTAAAGGAAGATTCGACGCTGCAACATCTCTTTAGGAACAATCAAATCAAGGCTACTTGGGATTTTGTTAGAAAAAACAACGATGTATTTCGCGCGAGTAAACACGGAACCCAAGTGTTATCCTGCATGGCTGGATTGGACAATCACAATCAATTTGGCTTGGCAACAGATGCCAATTTTTTATTGGCCAGAGCTGAGCAAAACTATTCAGCATACTTGATCAGGGAGTCAAGATGGATAGAAGCGTTGGAGTGGTGCGTTAAACAAGGAGCTCAAATTGTAACGTCATCATTGATATTCAGTGATCAGTTATTTAAGCGAGCTGAAATGAATGGACAAAGTCTTTTGTCACAGGCAGCAGAAAAGGCTTGGGAAAGAGGAGTGTTGGTTTTAAACAGTGCCGGAAACTCCGGTGAAGGATATTGGGAAATAATTGGCGCACCCAGTGATGCAGAGCATGTGCTAACAGTTGGAGCGTGCAGTTACAATGGACTTAAGAGTGATTTCTCTTCTATCGGACCAACAGCAGATTACCGCATGAAGCCCAATGTTGTTGCTTTGGGTGATGTATTTGTAAGTGCGGGAAATGAAGTGGAAATGGTTTCAGGTACCTCTTTTGCATGCCCCATGGTAGCAGGTTTCGCGGCATGCGTGCTTCAGGGAATGCCGGGGAAAAGGCCTTCGGATTTGTGGCTCGAAATACAGCAAAGCGCTAGCCTTTATCCATATTACGATTATGCGCATGGCTTTGGAATTCCCCAAGCAAGTTATTTTATCTCATCACTGGTGGAAGACGATAGCGCTAAAACCAACGAAAATTCAATAGAGATTAAGATCAATCGAGTGTCGCAGAATTTGGTGGAGATTGAAGTTTATGACAATGAATTTTCACCGAGTCAAACTGACTCATCTTTTGTGATTTCCACTCCCCAAGACTCAATGGTATCTCCATCAATTGAAGCGGTATCGGATTCTGTTTATTTTCAAGAAGCGCCATCAGTTGACGAATGGATGGAGAATCCAAATTTGATGTATGTTCATATTGAGAACGACAAAGGAAGATTAGAGGAATATTGGGTTATTCAGTTAGAAGGAAACAGTGGTGGGATGTTCGATGTATTCAAATACTCAGGACATTTTCTAAGGGTATATTACAGACAAAGAATCATAACGTATTTGATTGAATAAATGAAAATTTTAATTGTTATACTGGCCGTTTTAGTTTCCACATTTTCCCGGGGGCAGGTCACCTTATTGCATCGGAGAATGAAACCTTTGTTGGAGAGAAATGGTACCAATGGGAATCTTTTTGGAAAGCGAGATATTTTTGTGCATCGATCATTTTCGGTCGGTGGTTTTGTCCCCAGAAATATCAATGACGAGTTTAAAATGAAATACGCAGATTCGTATTTTTTCAACTCAAGTGTTCGAATGGTATTCAACCGTTCCCAGTGGATTTCGCCTGTAATCAGTTATGGAGTCCATTACAATCAAATGGCAATAGCACAGAGTGAGACTCAGCCATTGGGATTTGGTAAAGTGCTGAGTAAACAACAAATTAGGCAATGGAGTTGCCCTGTTGGATTTGCTTTTCGATACAACTGGCATTCACGCGGTTTTGGGCCAGGATTGTTCACTGAATTCGGCGGATTTTTACAGTGGAATTTTGTCAATCAATTTTTTGAAATGGAGAAAAGTGCGGAAGGAGAAGATGTATTATCCGGTAAAAAGCGAAGCTATTATGATAACCCATCTTTTTTACAAAGAACGGGGTTTGGTCTTGAAGGCAGGGTAGGTATGGGGCACGTTTCGTTGTGCATGAAATATAGATCCAATCATTTATTTAAGACTGTTAGTAATGTGAATGGAGGAGTTTTATTGCCGGACTTGGCTCCATTGCAAGTGGGAATTGAGATTAATACATGGAATCGAAAGAAAGTTAACGTAGATGATAATGAAAATGAGAATTAGTTTTTTGCTTGCTGCTTTGTTAATTGCAGCCTGGGGACATGCGCAAGAGGGCATGTGGATTCCATCCAAATTGGATGATGTAATTGGCGATATGAAAGCCAAAGGTTTGAAATTGGATGCGAGTGATTTGTATTCGGCGCAAGGTTCAAGCTTAAAGGATGCGATCGTTTGGTTTGACATGGGGTGTACGGGAGAGTTTGTATCCAATCAAGGTTTATTGTTTACCAATCACCACTGTGGATTTGACTACATTCAATCGCACAGTACTGTGGAAAATGATTATCTCACCCATGGGTATTGGGCAAAAAGTTTGAATGAAGAAAAGCCTTGTCCAGGCTTAACAATTTCCATGGTTGAGTCAATAGTTGATGTTAGTAATGAGATCAATGCAAAACTCAAGGGTAGTTTACCGGAGGAACGAGCCGCAAAGCTTGCAGCTTTGAAAATGGAGTACGCCAAGTTAGCTAACCTTCCTGAGGGAAAATCTTGGGCGGTAGAAGGAAGAGGGGCTTTTGGAAAAGAGTGGCAAACGGCCGATGGTGCATATGCTTCTTTCATTCGAGAATACAATTACGGAACTCAGTTTTATAGAATTGTCTTAAAAACCTACCGTGATGTTCGTTGGGTTGGTGCTCCACCTTCGGATATTGGTAAATTTGGTGGTGATACAGACAACTGGGTTTGGCCGCGCCACACTGGGGATTTTTCTGTATTCAGAGTTTACGCGGATAAGAACAATGAGCCTGCTGATTACAATGCGGGTAATCAACCCTATCAACCCAAACAGTTTCTAACCATCAATGCCAAAGGGGTAAACGAAGGAGACTATACCATGGTGTATGGTTTCCCGGGTCGCACCGAGCACTTCTTGCCATCTCCTGCAGTTGAGTTTATGGTGAATGATCAATTGCCATTGCGCATTGGGTTCAGAGATGTGGCCATGCGTGTATTGAAGGATCGCATGGAGTCATCAGATAAAATCAGGATTCAATACGCGGCCAAGCAAAGTTCTGTGGCCAATGCCTATATCAAATGGAAGGGTCAGCTCTTGGGTTTGAAAAAGTTTGATGTGGTGAACATGAAGAAAGAGCAAGAAGGTGATTTGGCAAAAAGGACAAACATTCAACCAGTTAAAGATGTTGATTCATTGTACCGTGAATATGGTGCATATATTTTGGCCACATCGGCATTTTCTGAGTTTATGGGGATAGGTCCTGAACTTTTCAGATTCTCCATGCGCGCCAAAGAGTGGTCGGAATTGGCCAAGAAGGACACATGGACCAAAGGCTTGGCTGAAGAAAAGTGGTCGGAAGTTGCAGCGTTTTATAAGGATTTTGATCCCATGACAGAACGCGACATGTTCTTTGAAATGGCTCCGCTTTTGGTTTCCAAGGTTAGTGGAAGATTAGAAGGTCAGGCTTTAAGAGACGCTTTGGTAGAGGCTGAAGATGATTGGGGAGGTGTGCTTTACAATTTATACGAAGAAAGCGTTTTTATGAGTGAAGAGAAATTCAAAACTGCTTTTATGAAAGGCGATTTTAAAACCATTTTGAATGATCCTGTATACAAAATGGCCATAGCCTTGGACGAGCAGCATGCAACAATTGTCGCTCCCAAATACAAGGTTTTCTCTCAAGAATTGGAAAAGGCTTTGCAAGCATGGGTGAATATCCAAACGGCACAAAAGACAAGCGCATCCAAATGGTGTGACGCAAACAGCACCCTTCGTGTAACCTACGGAAAAGTAGGTGGTAGCCACCCCAAGGACGGTGTAACATATGATTTCAAAACAACAACGGACGGAATTCTTCAAAAGAACGCCAGTGGCAATCCTGATTTTTACATTCATCCACAATTGGATTCGCTATACCGCAATCACATATTTGGATCTTATGCAAGCAACGGCACGTTACCTGTGTGCTATACAGGTAGCAATCATACTACGGGCGGGAATAGTGGATCACCCGCATTGAATGACAAAGGTGAATTGGTGGGAATCAATTTTGATCGCTCTTGGGAAAGTACCATGAGTGATGTTTATTTCAACCCAGCGATTTGCCGAAATATCATGGTTGATATCCGTTATGTGCTTTGGGTCATTGATGTATATGCCAATGCAGATAGATTGTTAGATGAAATGAAAATCGTGAAATAAAGAAAAGGGAGTTGTCTCCCTTTTTTTATGTAACCTAGGTTACCACCGAAATGTAAATCACGGGTCAACTTTGCTTCGTTAATTATCTTAATCTCAAATTCATGTTGATCATTGGTTATTTCTTAGCACTTCTAATAGGCCTTGTGTTGGGATTGATTGGTGGAGGGGGGAGCATGCTGACCCTGCCTTTGCTGGTTTTTATTTTCAAGGTTGATGTGTTGTCTGCCACGAGTTACACCATGTTTGTTGTAGGAATAACAAGCGCTGTGGGTAGTTACGCATATTTTAAAAGTGGAATGGTCAACTTAAAAAAGGCCGTTTCGTTTGGCGTTCCATCTATGCTTGTAGTTGCTGGTATGCGGCATTGGATTGTTCCAAGCATTCCAGCCGTGCTGATTGATTCGGAATTTTGGGTCTTGTCCAAAGAGGATTTTATGATGTTATTCTTTGCATTGCTGATGCTGCTTGCCTCTGCAAGTATGATAAGAAAAAGCAAAAGTTTGGATGGTGAAGAGCATGAAGTATCCCATTTGATGCTTGTTATGAATGGGACTTTGGTTGGAGTTGTATCCGGTCTAGTAGGCGCTGGTGGTGGATTTTTGATTATCCCCGCATTGGTTATTTTTTCTAGGACACCAATCAAACAAGCAATAGGCACATCATTGATCATTATCACTGCAAACTCGGCAGTTGGATTTGTTGGTGATTTGGGTGCTCAAAATTTGGACTGGAACTTATTAATGTCAGTTACGTTTGCAACAGTTGTTGGTATTTTTGCAGGTACAAAGGTTTCATCAAGATTGGATGGCGCTAAATTAAAGCCTGCTTTTGGGTGGTTTATTTTATTGATGGGCATAGCCATCATATTGAATGTGTTTTTTTAAAGAACGATAAAGATGAATATAGAACAAATTTATACGGGATGTTTGGCCCAAGGCGCTTACTACATAACGTCCAATGGTGAAGCAGCGATTATTGATCCTCTGCGCGAGACAAAGCCATATCTGGATCGTTTAGAAAAGGATAATGTGAAGTTGAAGTATATTTTCGAGACGCATTTTCATGCTGATTTTGTCTCGGGGCATGTTGATTTGAGTCACAAGACAGGAGCCACTATTGTTTATGGCCCCAATGCAAATCCTGAGTTTGAGTGTGTTGTAGCCAACGATTATCAACAATTTCAATTAGGGGATGTTACCATTGTTGTGCTGCATACACCTGGTCACACTATGGAGAGCTCTACTTATTTGTTGAGAGACTCAAACGGAAAAGACATTGCGATTTTTTCTGGAGACACACTTTTTTTAGGTGATGTAGGTCGTCCGGATTTGGCTCAGAAGGCGGCCAATCTGACACAAGAGGAATTGGCGGGTTATCTGTATGATAGCCTCATGAATAAAATTATGCCATTGGCAGATGATGTTATTGTTTATCCAGCCCATGGCGCAGGAAGCGCTTGTGGTAAGAATATGATGAAGGAGACGGTTGACACTTTGGGCAATCAAAAGAAAATGAACTACGCACTGAATCAGCCATCCAAAGAGTCTTTTGTTGTAGCTGTATTGGATGGATTAACACCTCCTCCAGCTTATTTTGGTATGAACGTGGCCATGAATAAAAAGGGCATTGAGTCTTTTGAAGCAGTTAGAAATAATGGTATGCGGGCTTTGTCCGTTGATGAATTTGAAATGGCTGCAGAAACAGAAGGGGTTCTTATTTTGGATACCAGATCTAGTTCTGTTTTTTGGAAGGGGTTCATTCCGAGATCTATCAATATTGGACTGAATGGTGATTTCGCGCCTTGGGTAGGAGCGCTTATTGCCAATGTCAATCAGCCTCTATTACTCGTTACAGAGATTGGCCAAGAAGAAGAGACGGTAACACGTTTGGCCAGAGTAGGTTTCGATAATCAATTGGGACATCTGGCAGGTGGATATTCATCTTGGTTGAACGCAGGTAAAGAGATCGATATGATTCATCGAATTTCTGCTCGAGAGTTTCAGGATATGTTTTCGGAAGATGCCAAGGTGATTGATGTAAGAAAAGATTCCGAATATGCTGCAGAACATGTCGCAGAAGCCTATAGTAGACCACTTTCTTTGATTAACGAGTGGACAAAAGATGTTGATCCTGAAGAACACTTTTTTATGCATTGTGCAGGTGGATATCGAAGTATGATTGCTGCTTCTATCTTGCAGTCCAGAGGATATAGAAATTTCACCGAAATTGATGGCGGTTTCAAATCCATCTCTGAAACCAATATTCCAAGAACAAATTTTGTTTGTCAAAGTAAAACAATGAAGCCATGAGAGATTTAATTGAAAAAGGGGCATTTTTAGTTGATGTCAGAACCCCCGAAGAATTTGCAGAAGGTCATGTCAATGCATCAGTGAATATCCCATTGGATCAAATCACTTTCCATTTGGATGAATTGCGAACCAAATCGCATGTCATCGTTTTTTGCAAAAGTGGCGGTAGAAGTGGTATGGCCAAAAGTATATTGAATCAGGTGGGCATTGAACAAGTTACCAATGGTGGAACTTGGGGTGATATCAAAGCCATTATTGATTAGTCGCAGATATATTGGTTGAACCTTTACCCATTGCGCTTGTACTCTCATTAAATTTGAAGCATGCGCAATTTGGTAGTATCTATTTTATTGTCTTTTCTCTGGGGTATTGGCTTTGTTGCTATCGGACAGCAATGTCAGTTTGATTCGTACAACAAAAAGGGAAGTCTGTATTTTTTTTCCACTTATTTTGAAAGTGTCTCTGTTCCTCGCAACGGGGAGTGTTTGATGGTGGATCATTTGGGTAGGGTGTATGCCAGACGTAATTTTAAGAATGGAATTATTCAAGATGAGTTCACGATTCACTTGGAAAGTCAAAAGCCATACACCATTTACAAGAGAATTGACAAGGACTCCACCATTGGTTTGGCGCAGTACCACGATGTATTAGGTAGAAAAAACCAGGAAGTCCTTTATTATTGGGGCAATGGCCATCGGCGTTGCTGGACCCAAACGGACTTTTACATGAATGGGAAGAAGAAAAAGGAGGCTACCTATTGTATGATTCCGCTGACTGAAATGACGGCAAATGGTTATGCTTTGCCTCCAGCACACATCATCGATGCAGAAGGATACGCAGATGACATTGTGCCATGGGGATGGGAGTTGGATTACCATGAGAACGGTAAATTGAAAAGCAAGAAATTTCATCGATATATTGTTGCCGACAATGGAAGCAACCTCGAGCAATATTCTTTGGAGGGCAAGGTAGAGGAGTATTACGACAATGGTCAAAAATTATTAGAAGGGTTTTATCTAAATGGATTTCCTGATGGTTTGTGGCAATATTACTTTCAGAATGGAAGGCTTAGTGGAGTTAAACAATACAAAGAAAACCTAGGTGTAGGTGTATGGCGAGAATATCATGACAATGGAATAACGAGCTTCGAACATTTCTACAACGAGGATATTTATGACCCTTTTAATCCGCATTTGAAACAGTACAATCGCAATGGTGTTTTGGTCAAAGAGAAGTGGATCAAGTCTGATGGGAAAGGCTTTCTAAGGGAATATTATGACAACGGATCTTTGGCCAATGAAGAACTTTTTGATTACGGTCCTAGAGAGAGTGTTAAGCAAAGAAAGTTCTACCCCAATGGTCAATTGCAAATGGTTGCTTATCGAGGAGCAACCAACGATACAAGTTTCGCTTCATATTACGAAAATGGGCAGCTGGAAACTTTTACATCAACTGGAATTCACCGAACCAAGCAGATGCAATATTTTCCCAATGGAAAATTGAGAATGCAATTTGAGTCGACCAGCATGCTTGATCATCGCTCATCTCTCCATGAAATTTTTCAAGAAAATGGAAATCTGCTACAATCGATTCGGACCAATCAAGATACCACCATTCAAACCCATTACTTTTTAAATGGCCAAATGAAACAGACTTTCCGCAGGGAAAAGACATTGCTTCAAGGCAATTATTTGGAGTGGGATAGTTTAGGGAAACCATTGACACAATTGGAGTATCACAATGGAATTCGAATTGGGGTTGGGCTGGTAAAAAAAGGAACACCAAGAGCAGCAAGTAGGCATGAAGAAATCAACTGGGAAAATTGGTGGCTGGCTTGCCTGGAAAATGCACACCGGGCTGACTCACCCAATGCCGAGCCTTATTTTTTGTCCAAGGATTCTATACAAGTGTATCTGCAGGTATTGAAAGCGGCAATGGAATATATGCCTGAAGAATGGAAAGCAGAGGTTCCTTTGGTGAGCAATGAGCAAGGACGGAAGTTTGTTTATCGTTTTGTTTTGAAAGACAACCCAGAGGATAGTGTATCGCTGCATTGGATGACTTTTTGCAAAAGTCGAGGTTGGAAAATGGTAAAAGAAGATCCGATGAATGGCACTTGGAAGGCTGGAGATTTTGAAACGAGTGACTTTTTTAGCCCTGAATGGATCAAACAGCATTTTAAGAAGAGCTATCCCAATGCCGTATTGGAGGTTTTGATACAGCCCCGTTGGGTGCCCAATGGTGAGGTTCAACTTTATCAGACAGGCAAAGCGCGTTACGATGGCGCGTCAACCGTTGATCTTGTAATTACCCGCATGTCCAATGTAGCATTGATGAATTGGAACACCCCATGGGGCGTAAGAAATTTTACTTTCTATGGCGATGACATAGAACCCTTCAATCGTTTTTTTAATTGGGACATTCCACAAAGTTCGGGTTTCGAACTTCCTTGGGATTAAAGAATCAATAGATTTTTGCTATACTTTTATATTTATATAGATATAGCAAAATGACACTTCAGCAATTGACCTACTTGGTCGCATTGGATACCCACAGACAATTTGTGAAAGCAGCGGAGAGTTGCTACGTGACGCAACCCACGCTAACGATGCAAATTCAAAAATTGGAAGAAGAGGTTGGCGGAAAATTGTTTCATCGAAATTCAACACCTATCGAACCCACCATTTTAGGAAACATCATGGTGGAGAAAGCACGTTTGATTTTAAGTGAAGTGGAAGGGTTAAAAACCATTGTCAATGGGGAAGTAGAGAAAGTGGAAGGCACATTTACCTTGGGTATCATTCCAACGATTGCCCCGTATTTAATTCCATTGTTCCTGCCGATTGTTGCCAAACGAAACAAGAAGGTGCATCTCAAAGTCAAAGAGATGCGAACAGATGAAATTGTTACAGCATTAAAAAAAGGAGAAATAGATTTGGGTATTTTGGCTACACCACTGGAGGATAGGCAAATCCGTGAATGGCCCATGTACTACGAACCCTTCATGGTGTATTTGTCTGAGAACAATCCCAAGTACAGAAAGCAAAATTGGAAGTCGAGTGATTTGGAGGCCAATGATATGTTAATCTTGGATGAAGGACATTGCTTCAGAGAGCAAGCCTTGGTCATTTGCGGAAGCAAAGGAAAAAGGAAGGACTTGAATTTTGAATACCAAAGTGGTTCATTGGAGGCATTGATGCGTATGGTTGAACAAGGTCTTGGTTACACCATGATTCCAGAACTGACCGTGAAGGGTCGTGCGGGTGAGCGCAACGCGCGATCATTTGCTCAGCCAATTCCCGTCCGTGAGGTGTCCATTGTGACGCATCAAAGTTTTCACCGACTGGCATTGGTGGAGTGGTTGCAATCTGAAATACAAAAAGTCGTACCCAAGGAATATCTTCAAGGTAAAAAATTTAGAAGGATTGGTTGGAAATAACCTTTCCTCTATGATATCCGAAGTACTAGGCTATATTTTTCTTGGGATAAATTTTCGAGCCCAAATAAATACCTGGGAAGTAAATCAACAAACTCAGCCAAAACCACATGGGATGTGGAATGGTAAGCAAGTTCATCACACCAACGCCCATCAGTCCACCAGATAGGGTAATTCTGGATGTCGATAAATGTTGATTGAATCGTGATAATACCCATCCAGCCACAATGCTACCCACTGCATATCCCAAGGCTATCCACATGTACGCACTTGTGGGTTGCGACTCCATGTATATTCTAAAAGCTTCAGATTCAATGGAGACATCCTTGGGCATTTCTGTGGAAAATGGATTCCATTGCTCCATGATGCTTACCGCTACAGCAAAGGCAATACAAGCAATGACAATGGAAAGAAGATTGATGATTTTTGTTTTCATTACCTGTTTTTGATTCGATTAAATATGGCCATCGTTGTTCCTATAATCATGATGATGCAGCCCAACCACAGCAAGTTAATTGCAGGGAAAATCTCAGCGCTGATAATCAACAAATCTTTTTTGCTGCTCTTATGTTGCTGAATGGTCAAGGTCAATTGACCATCTTTTTCAATCAAGGACATCAACATTTTGAATGTCTTGGATTCGGCTGGGAACATCTGGCCAATGCCGTTTTTGGTAGCCATGACTATGATGAGCTTTTCTTCTGTTGTATTCTCTCTCAAAGTCACAAAAGCTCTTTTGGCAATAACATCCTGTGGAAGAGAGGCGGGGAGTGGACCAGCATCAACAATGCTGTCAATTTTCATTTCAACCGTTTCGGTTAATGGAATATTGACACCCACACTCACTTGACCGCTCTTGGCCTCTAAATAGCCTTGCTCGTCTACAGCGGGTTCTTCCAATGCAACATACTTGATGTAGGTATACAAATCTTTACCCAATTCATGTCGGATACTGGGTTCACGTGAATTGCCCTTGGGTGATTGCAATACACTTGGAATTAACTCAAATTGATGTGCTCCAGGTTTTCCAGGCTGCCACATTTTGGCTCTTGCTTTTACCTCTTGCCTAGGTGCTGGAACCACTGTCCAAAGCGAATCTTCTTGCCAATCGGTTAAAAAACTATCTGTGGCTTGGTGGTCTTTCATACAACGAAAAACCATTCCCTGCATAGAACGGTAATCACCAACTTTGTATTGAATAGGTAGTTTTTCTAAGAAATTAATTTTTACTTTGAGATGATCGCCTTCTTTGTATTTGTCTTCATATACGATAAAGTAGTCGCCCATGGCAATGGTATCGCCTTGTAGAATCATCAGATCTTCCATGTTGTTAAACTCTTTATCGAGTTGCGCAACATTTCCAATTTTATTTTCTGAGATGAAAAAATTTCGTGCAGTAGAAACAACAGCGCCAAAAATCAATACCGCAAATCCAATATGGGCAATGCTTGCACCCAAAGAAGAGAAACCGGATTTCCAGATTTTTGAAGCGAATTGGAAATTGGCGAATGTTGCAAATAGCGTTGCAAACACAAGTATAAGTATTGAAAAGTCTTTCTCCTCATTGAAGCTTGTTGTGAAATACAACAAAACGGTTACCGCTAAACTTGCTATAGCAGACCAAGCCAAACGCTTCAGAACGCTTGGCAAATCAGAAGATTTGTAAGAGAAGTATTGACCGATTGCGATCAATAAAAACAATAGAATGCTCAGAGGAATTTGTACCCTGTGGTAGGTGAAGAATCTTTCTGTATCAGATGGAGCGCTGAATTGGTGATCTGCCAGTCGCTTGGCGAATTCCCAACCTGTATTTTCATGTAACCAAACAAAAACACTTTCAAAAGGGGCCAAGAAGATGTTGCCTACGTTTACGGAAGTAACTACGGTGACATGAATGGACATTAAAATCAAAACAACAGAACCAATGAACATCCAAAACTCCCTACTAGAGATAGCCTCTTCCTCATCTGGTGAGCGGAAGTTTCTGCGGTAGGCAATCCAAAGATAAATGGCTGAAACAAACATGAAAATCAACGTAAGGCTTGGTACCCATGTTCCTTCACCAGGTAGTAAATCTTTGGCTTCTGTATCTGGTAATGTTAAAAGGTTGCCAATGGCAGCCAACAAAAGAATAGCGCAAATTCCAAGATACGCGATGCGCAAAGGATTTTTGGGCATCATCATCCAAGTACTGAGTGCTACATAGAACAACAAATAAACAAGCAATTGTGCCAGAATACCACTGTCAACAAAACTATGTACGCTGCTATCTCCAAGCACGCCACTTCTGGTAAGGAAAGTGGAGTACAATACCAAAATGAAACTAGACAGTATCAATACCAAAGTAGTAAAAGCAGATGTAGGCTTGCGACGGTTAATCAATAACAGATGCGCACCACCCACCAATGTTAACCATGGAACCAAAGATGCATTTTCTACAGGATCCCATGCCCAAAAGCCCCCAAAACCCAATGCTTCGTAGGCCCAAGCACCGCCCATCAAAATTCCTGTACCCAAAATCATAACTCCAAAAAAGGCCCATGGAATAGCTGGTTTCATCCAACCTTTGATATCACGTTTCCAAAGACCTGCAATGGCAAAAGCAAATGGTATTAACGTTGAAGCAAAACCAAGAAATAGGGTTGGCGGATGAATGGTCATCCAATAGTTTTGTAACAGGGGGTTAAGTCCTTTTCCATCTTGAAATGTAGGTAAACTCAAATAGTCAGGATTCTTCACCCAAGGTAATTCGGCGTTGCTCGCCATATCGCGAAGCAAAATAAATGGGTCAGATCCAAATTGGAAGTCGCCAAAATAAACACCCAAGAGCATTGAGGCTAAGAACACTTGAACGCTCGCAATCACTGTCATAACTCGAGACTCCCATTCTTTGGCAGTTCGGATGACAATGATGGATAAAATAGCATGCCAGAATATCCATAGAATAAAACTACCTTCCTGTCCCTCCCACAAGCAACTGAAGATGTACTTGAGCGGCATACTGCTGTTCAAGTGATCAAAGGCATATTTGTATTCGTAATAATGATTCAACAAAATCCAAAGCATCATTACAACGATACCCACGATGGAAACGATGTGCGTGTAATACGCACGACGAGCCCACAATTTCCAATCCAATCCGGGTTGATTTTCGTCTAGATAGTAGGCAATGGTTGCACCTATTGCGCTAACAAAAGCCAAAACCACAAAAAAATGGCCCAAGACTCCGGGCCAAATATGTTCGTTTAAATATTGTATCTCGTTCATTACTTTAAAGAATGTTGTTGCTCATTGTATTTGCTGGGGCACTTCATTAAGACATAATCAGCATGGAAACTGTTGTCTTCTTTCCATTGCCCTTCTAAGGTAACAGATTCGCTCTGTTCCAAGCCCATGGGTTTGCCGTCTTTGTGTATCAATTCGATTTTTTGTTTTTCACCAGCTTTATCCGTAATGTAAAAAACAGTGCGGTTTGGATTAACCAAAGGGTTGTATTCTACGCCACTGGTTTTGTCAAATGTTCCAATGACTTTTACGCGCTCATTCAAATGTTCTTTGGCCTCGGCAAAGGTTACATTTTCATTGCTGGAGGCAAAGGTCATGACGATGATTGAAGCTACCACGGCCAGAACGAGAATTAGAATAATCTCAGTTTTTTTCATCGTTTATTTCCTTCTCTAATTTTGAAATTTTCTTGTCTAATCGAAAAAGGTATATCGCTATTCCCACAAAGATGATGACAGCAACTCCCATCACAACTTTGATCTTACCTGATTCAAAAAAAGTATTTTCCAGGCCATTACCTTGCGCCAATAGGGGCGTGGCAATCATCATGAATAACATTACTTGAAGCGCTTTAACGGCGGTTGACTTTATCATTTAATTTTTCGAATTTTAATTGCAATTTGTAAATCCAATAACCCAACATGATCCAACCAATAACGGCTGGATAGAAGACGCTCCTCAACGAACTGTCAAGATCATATTTGCTGAAAGCAGGATTTCCACTCTTACCGGGATGAAGGCTATTGTCTGCAATGCGAGGCATGACCATTAACAATACAATCATCAAAACAAAAGCGAAGATGTTAAACACAGCCGAAATTCTAGCGCGCTTAATTTCATCATCAATGCTATTGCGAAGAAGTATGTAGGCTGCGTATACGATAAAAACCACCAAGGCTCCATTCAATTGAGGGTCTTTGGTCCACCAGGTGAGCCAAGTAAATCTCGCCCATAATGACCCCGTGATTAGTCCCAAAATGCAAAATAACAATCCTACTTTAACCGATGCAACGGCAACCAAATCACTAGTCGCATTTCCGCGCATAGCTTTGATACTAGCCACAAATCCGATACCCATCAAGAAGAACATCGTAAACCACATCGGAACATGCAACATGAGGTTTCTGATTGTTTCAAATAATATGGGCTGAAAGGGGAATCCCCAAACTTGATGATCGTCGTTTATTACATGCGGTTGAATGGCATTTTTCAAAGGAGCATTTGAAATAATGGCGATTTCTTTATTGATGAGTGCTGTAGATACATAAACCGAACCGTCAACATTGTCGTTGACATAAAATGCAATGGCTGAGGACGGCAAAGTGTCGGGCCATTGAATGTCGAATTGAACATGTTGATTGTCTTTGATTTGGATGTTTTCGACTCCCAAATATTGACTGCCGACGGCAACGAAGCATTGAAGATTGGAAGCTTGTTCCAAGAAATGGGTATTGTAGCCAGTAAATTCCACGGTTTGATTACCTCGCTTTAGCTCAGCTACACTGACGCCCAAACCGCCTGGAACAAGAGGCGTAGAGAAGGTTGAAATAAGGACGTATGTCAATATCAAAACCGTTAATATTTTCCACCAATTTTTTTTCATACTTAATCTCTCCAAAGGTAAGGGTACAAAACGTTGGACAAAGCAAATGGGAGCAGAATCATCATGGTTATAAGCATCCATCCCCAGTCAGCAGATTGAAGGGTTTGCAACACAACGGATTGCATCAAAAGTACTGCTGCGTATAAAATGGGAATTAGCGTTGCAAATCCCAAAATGGCCAATATGCCACCGGGTTGCTGCGTTTTTAAACTGATGCCATGAACAAAGCTGAGTGTTACCCCAAGTGCTAGACTTACAGATAGCACGGCGACGAGAATGTACAATGCTGATTGACCGAGAACCCAATCCTGACCGAAAAAGAACAGGAGCAATGCCCATTGCAAAGTGTTAATCAATGCCAGAAATAATCCGGAATACAAACTTTTGATGGTGATGTACATGCGAGGACTTACCAAGGTGTACAAAAACAATTGCGAACTTTTGCTACTCCCATGATCGTCTCTCTGTATGGTGTAGAAACCGGCGAATAAAATAGACAAGATCCAAAAAGTCACCAAGTATTGACCCTCAACTTGCGATTTATTCATGAGATAAGCTGAATACACGGAGCAGAGTCCAAACAAGAGTATTCCAGCCAATGCGCTACGGTTTTTTAAATCCGTTCTCACAAAAAATAAAAACAGCTGTAACGCTTTTTGCATAGCGCAAAGATAACATTGATTGAAAGTAAAGGCCTGAACAAATTCGTCCTAATTTTGTTATTTGATTATGAAAAATTTTATCGTTCTGATTTTTACTTTGCTTGTTTCATTCACTTGGGCACAAAGTGGTAAGGTTAATGGAAAAGTATTTGATGTAAACACCAATGAGCCACTGTCTTTTGCAACAGTAATTCTGCAAAACACGAACTATGGAGCCGTATCCAATGAGCTCGGTGAGTTTAATATCGACGGTGTCCCCCCTGGTTTGTACAACCTGCAATGCGCTTACGTCGGATACCAAATGTTTGTGATTTATGAAGTGGAGGTGACTTATGCAAGAGCAGTCAATGTACAAGTGGGGTTGAAACCAGACAGTTATGGTATTACCCTAGAAATCAAGGGAAGTGGAATTCGCAACCAAGACGAATCACCAGTTTCCGTTCGAAGTATCGGAACCAATGAAATCAAAAGAAACCCCGGTGGTAGCCGTGACATCTCCAAGGCAATAAGAAGTCTGCCGGGTGTTGCTTCCATCCCTTCTTTTAGAAACGATATCATTATTAGAGGTGGAGCTTCAAGTGAAAATAGATTTTACATCGATGGAATTGAAATTCCCAATATCAATCACTTCGCGACACAAGGCTCGAGCGGTGGTCCTGTTGGAATGATCAATGTAGATTTGATTGATAAGGTTCAATTTTATTCAGGTGCTTTTCCTGCTATGCGCGGCAATGCATTGAGCTCGGTTTTTGAGTTCGATTTCAAAGAAGCTAGAAAAGACAAGCGTGCTTTCAATGCCGTTTTGGGAACAAGTGACATTGGATTAACTTGGGATACACCAACTTCAAAAAACTCTGGATTGACCCTATCCCTTCGCCGAAGTTATTTGCAAGGACTTTTTAGCATTTTGGGTTTACCCTTTCTTCCAACGTACAATGATCTCAATGCCAAATGGAAATGGGACATCAATAAGAAAAATAAGCTCACATTCATCGCCATTGGCGCATATGATCAGTTTGCACTCAACCTCAAAGCTGCGGATGATACCACGGCAGATAATTATTTAGAGAATAGATATATTTTGGATTACTTGGGAATTTTCGAACAGTGGAGCTATACTTCAGGGATCAAGTATGACCGATTGATGCCCAACGGAACGTGGTCATTGATTTTAAGCAGGAATCAACTTCAAAATGACAATTATAAATACCGCAACAACGAAGAGAGTCTAGGTAAAAAGTATGACTACTCTTCCAGAGAAACGGAGAACAAGCTGCGAATTGAGCGCCGATTGTTCACCGATAATGGTTGGAAGGCAAGTTATGGATTGTCTGCAGAACAGGCTCATTACACCAACAGTGGATTCAATGAAGTATACATATTGGCATTGGATACGCTGCAAACTTTCAGAAGCAATACCAAGGCGCAATTGGTGAAGTATGGAGGATTTGCTCAAGCCAGTAAGACGATGCTGGAAAATAGATTGGTTTTATCATACGGCATTAGAGTAGATGGAAACAATTGGGGACCCAATATGAAAGATCCTTTCAGACAGTTCAGTCCCAGGTTCAGTGCCAAGTATTCTTTCGCGCCACAGTGGTCGTTCAATATGAATACTGGTCGATACTTCCAATTGCCAGCATATACATCATTGGCATTTAGCAACAACAATGGAGAGTTTGTCAATAAGGATATGCGCTATATCCGAAACGATCAAATAGTTGCAGGCTTGGAATACAATTGGGACAAAAGAAATACGCTAATTACCCTTGAAGGATTTTTGAAAAAGTACAGTCAGTATCCCATTTCCAACAATTTGGGCGTGAGCTTGGCCAATTTGGGAGCGGATTTCGGTGCGGTAGGCAATGAGGATGTAACTTCAAAAGGCTTGGGTAGGGCATACGGTATGGAGCTGTTGTATCAACAAAAGTTGTACAACAATGCATACGGAATTTTGGCATACACTTGGGTTAGAAGTGAGTTCACCAATGTTTCAGGAGATTTTGCACCATCAAGTTGGGACAGTAGACACATTGTTTCTTTGACTGGTGGAAAGAAATGGGGGAAAAACTGGGAAATAGGTGGTCGATTCGCCCTGAGCGGCGGGCTACCATATACACCGGATAATGTGGACGCTTCAATGCAGCGATTCTATTGGGATCAATTTGGCTTTGCTCAAACCAACTGGAGTTTGGTCAATACTGAGCGGATTTCGGTATTTCATCAGCTGGATGTACGCATCGATAAAAAGTGGTATTTCACCAAATGGACACTTGACGCTTTTTTGGATATCCAAAACATCTATGGATTTGCGACAGATCTTAAGCCTGCTTTGGATGTGCAAAGAGATGCGGCTGGAAATCCAATCGTTGATCCCAACAATTCTTCGCGATATTTGCCCAATTCAATTCCGCAGTCTTCAGGCTTTAGACAACCTGCAGTAGGAATTATAGTAGAACTGTAATGCGTATAGATAAATTCCTTTGGTGTGTTCGATTGTTCAAGACTCGATCTCTGGCTACGGAGCATGTAAGGCTGGGTAAGGTGCTCATGAATGGAGAAATGCTGAAACCATCCAAGGAGTTGAAGATTGGCGAAAAAGTTCAGATTCGCAGAGGTCCCGTAACATTCAGTTTTCAAGTTCTGGATTTTCCGAAGGCGCGATTAGGTGCAAAAATGGTGGAGTTGTATGTGAAGGAGATTACTTCGGATGAAGACAAAAAAAAATGGTTACTTTTACAAGAGCAGTTGAAGCTTACGCGAGAGAGAGGTACAGGAAGGCCTACAAAAAAGGACAGGCGAGAAATGGATGCTTTTATGGATATCATGGATTTGGAGGATAATGAATGAATGCACTTTTGATGCAAACCATCAGAAGAAGGATTGCACTTTCCAATGAGGAAGGTGAAGTCCTTTGCAGGTATTTCGAGCCGCGAACAATTAAAAAGAAGGATTTACTATTTCGTGAAGGAGATATTGCCAGGGATGTTGCGTTTGTGTGCAATGGTGTTTTGAGGGTTTATGCTTTAGATGATGAAGGGCATGATTGGACCTTACAGTTTGCTCCTACAGATTGGTGGGTTACCGATTTGGCCAGTTTTATCAAACAAGAGCCAGCTCATTGGAAAGTTGAAGCTTTGGAAAATTCTGAAGTTCTTCTACTGTCACGTGAGAATCAGCTGAAATTGTTTGCGGATATGCCTCAAATGGAATCTTATTTTAGGGTGCTTACAGAAAATGCCTTGGTGGCTCAGCAACAGCGATTACAAGACGCGATGGGGGCTCCGGCATTGGAACGTTATAAATCATTTTGTCTCAAATACCCATCTTTGGTCGATAGAATCGCTCAAAAGCACATTGCTTCATACATTGGAGTTTCTCCTGAGTTTTTATCCAAATTGAAGTCAGAGATTGTCCGCGGCAAACGATTCTAGTTTCTTAATCTAGATTAAGTGATTGTCTCGAGGATGATACGCATTTTTGCAAGGTAAATTATAGAATATGGACAGGAAATCTTTTTTAAAGAAAGGTCTTTTTGGAACAGGAATGCTCATAACGGCAGGAACTGCAGCCAAGATGATTCAAAATTCTGTAGATGAATTACAACCATTAGAGCCCATGTTGAATCAACAAGTGGGTTTCAATCACTTACCCAATAAACAAACTGAAAAAATGGAAAACTTTGTATACCACCCTGCCGACTCCCGTGGCGGCGCTGATCATGGATGGCTTAAAACCCGTCATTCTTTTAGTTTTGCCCAATATTACAACCCAGAAAGAATGCACTTTGGTGTATTGCGCGTATTGAATGATGATCACATTACGGGGGGCTCCGGTTTTGGTACGCATCCACATGATAACATGGAGATCATCAGTATTCCTTTGCAGGGCGCCTTGCAGCACAAAGACAGCATGGGCAATACTGCTGTTATCGTTGAAGGTGATGTTCAAGTGATGAGCGCGGGAACAGGAATTCAGCACAGTGAATACAACAATCACGCTTCTGAGGATTGTCGTTTTTTACAAATTTGGTTGTTTCCCAATCAAAAGAATGTGAAGCCTCGCTATGATCAATTGACGTTGAAACTAGAGGATAGGAAAAATAGACTGCAACAAATACTATCGCCTTCTCCAGATGACGATGGTGTTTGGATACACCAAAATGCATGGTTCCATATGACTCAAATGGATGCCGAAACCAATTTGAACTATGTTTTAAAATCAACAGGAAACGGAGTCTATTTCTTTGTTCTTTCTGGAGAGGTTGAAGTAAATGGAAAACCATTGAAGACGCGTGATGGATTGGGAGCATGGGCCCAGAATTCTTTTGAAATAAAAGCCAATTCCAATGCAGAGTTATTGCTGATGGAAGTACCCATGACCATTTAAAGAAAAAATAATTAAATCAATATGAAAAAACAATGGAATCTGGACTTGGTCCACAGCGAGGTGTCTTTCAAAATCAGACACATGATGATATCAAATGTTTCGGGTATCTTCAAAAATGCAAATGCTTCAATGCTTGTTGCTAATGAAGATTTTACAGATGCTGAAATTAACTTCGAAGCGGATGTAAACAGCATCAATACAGGAAATGAACAACGCGATGAACATCTGATTTCTTCGGATTTTTTTGATGCCAATCAATTTCCTAAAATATCATTCAAGTCATCGTCTTTTGAAAAAAAATCAGAGGGACAATATGTTTTGAATGGTGATTTAACCATCCGTGATATTACCCGTCCAATAAGCTTGGAAGTGGAATATACTGGAACGGTTGTAGATCCATATGGACAGACCAGGGCTGGTTTTGAAATGATTGGCAAAATCAGCAGAAGTGAGTTTGGATTAACGTGGAGCGCCGTTACAGAAGCTGGTGGAGTTGTATTGGGAGACGATGTTAAATTGACTTTCTCGATTCAAATGGTTGCGGCCTAAAATTAGTATTTGAGCAAAATTTAGGGGAAGCGATGGCTTCCCTTTTTTTATTTTCCAAATTTTCACTCCTATAATTTATATGAATTTTATGCGCATTTTCGATTTTATATTTCCATATGAATTTGAATTTGGAGCTGACATTTCAGTATTTCTATTGGAATCAAATCAAGGGAAGAAAGTGGCTCACAACCTGCGGAGATGAAGTTGAAATTATTCATGAGGGAGAATGGAATTTTTCCGACGGTCCCGATTTCAAGAATGCTTCAGGTACGATCAATGGTAAATTTTGGCGCGGTGATGTCGAAATACACAAAAGTACCAGCGATTGGTTTCTTCATGGACATCAATGGGATGACGCCTATAATCACGTGAAATTGCATGTGGTATATGAAGTTTCCGAATCATGCAAAGCTCCGGATTTGCCAACCATTGCCCTCAAATGTCAATGGAATCCAGCGCCTGACAAGTGGTTCAAACCTTTGATTGCACAGCATATATTCAATTGGGAAATTAAAATAAATCGTTGGAATTTGTGGCGTCAAGAATTTGATTTGTTTGAAGCGCAAATGATTGCGATTTCCAGAACCCTTGGCCGACACATTCAGGGCGATGCGATGGAATCTTGGGCCAAACAAATCCCATGGTCCAAAATTCCAGAACATTGGTCCATACTTGAAATTCATGCATACTTCCATTGGATGGCAGGTCACCTGGATAACTTATCGGTCAAGGATTATTATTGCCAAATACTCAATGCACAGAACCAAGTGTTTGGATGGGGCAGTGATTACCCCCGATGTTCAGTGGATTGGCGCAGGAAGGTTAGTATGTCTTCAAGATCTTCACTGCGCATTGCACAAATGGCGCAGCTATTTTACATCATTAGAAAACATGCTAAAGAAGCGTGGTGGAACGTCGACGGATTGAGCAGAGCACTTGGTAATTTGCAAGTTCCGAAATATTGGGAATACCACTATGCTTTGGGCCAACCAATGAATGCGAAGCAGGCGGTATGCCCATCAAAATCTGCCATTGACTCTATTGTGAAAAACCTATCCGTTTTTATCTTAGAAGAAAATTCATCATCTTTGAAAAAAAACACGTGCCATGATCAGAATCATTTCCGGTTACTTTGAGAAAAAGACCTACGGCGTTTGCAGTGCAATTGCTGACAGGATGGGATTGCGTGCAAAAAATGTGAGGCTAAGTTTTATTTATTTGAGTTTCCTCACAGTTGGATCTCCAGTTGGTTTGTATTTGGTGCTTCTGTTTTGGAAGCGCAACCGACATGTTTTCAAGCCCTGGCTTTGGGGACAGCGAAAATTTGATTGATCATTGAAAGCTAACCTTGCAGGTATTGCATAAAAGCACAGCCAATATAGCCGACATGGATTATATTTGCCACCGCAAAAGGAGACGTGTCCGAGTGGTTGAAGGAGCACGCCTGGAAAGTGTGTATACGTCAAAAGCGTATCGAGAGTTCGAATCTCTCCGTCTCCGCAAAAAGTGAAATGCCCCATTGGGGCATTTTTCGTTAAAGTTACAATGCGAGACTTGTTTAAAAACTATTGGCGTTGTTCGCCAAAAATTTAAACTTGTTTTTAATTTTGTATAAATGTCCATTGTCACCTTTACAACTGATTACGGCCCGAGGGATTACCATGTAGCCATTGCCAAAGCGCAATTGCTCAACTTGGCTCCAGCATCCGTAATTGTTGATATCGCCAATGGGGTATCGCATTTTGATCTCATCGAAACCGCCTATTTGGTCAAATCTTGTTGGAAGTCTTTTCCAATGGGTACAACGCATGTCATAGGAGTTAAGTCAGAACTTAAGCGCTTACCCTTGGTAGCTGTAAAAGACAATCAATATTTTGTAGCATCGGATAACACGGTACTTCCGATGATTTTGGACGCATTCCCTGATGAGTTGTATGAAATTGACCTACCCCTTTCGGATAGTGATACCTTTTTTCCAATGGGCAATATTTTCATGCAAATCGCTGCTCATCTTAGCCGTGGGGGACATCCGCAAATGATTGGTAAACGAACTGATTTCTGGGAGTCTCAGGTTTTTCCTGTTGTGAATATGACAGGTGGTGGAATCCAATGCATCGTGGTGCATATTGATGATTACGGCAACATGGCGTTGAATTTTACCAAGCAAATGTTTTACGATTACATTGGAAATAGAAGCTTTGCAATACATGCAAGATCAATTCAAAAAACAGGTTTAAGAACCATTTACAATACTGTTAACCCAACGGAATTGGGCGATGGAATTCCTTTTGCCTATTGGGGTGAAAATGGATTTTTAATCATTGCCATGAAAAATGCTACCTTGCAAAATGGTGGTGGTGCTGCACGTCTATTGGGTTATCAAAAGATGTCTAAATTATTGATTGAATACAATGATTAAGCGAGTAGTGCGCATGACCTTTGCGCCGGATAAAGTGGAGGATTTTGAGAAGTTATTTCTGGCTTACCGAGATAAAATTCGTGCAACGGATGGCTGCCTTCACTTGGAATGGTGGCAAGATGTGGATTTTCCCGAAGTTTATTACACTTTTTCGCACTGGGAATCGGTAGAGGCGTTGAATAATTACAAAAATACCGAAACTTTTAAAACCGTTTGGCCATTGACCAAGGCCTTGTTTGCGGCTTCACCTCAAGCATGGTCAGTAAAAATGAAATAGTATGAAAGCGTTATTATTAAAAGAATTAAGAAGTTTCCTAAGTTCGTTGATTGGATACGTCGTCATGGCCGTTTTCCTTCTGATCACGGGTTTATTCCTTTGGGTATTTCCAGGCGACACAAACGTTTTGGATATGGGTTTCTCTTCTTTGGACGGATTGTTCTTTGTCACCCCTTGGGTTTTTATTTTCTTAATCCCAGCCATTACCATGCGAAGCTTTTCAGAGGAAAGGAGAACGGGAACCATTGAATTATTGCTGACCAAGCCGTTGTCGGAATGGCAAATAGTCATGGCCAAATTTTGGGCTGGACTCATCCTGGTTGTTATTGCATTGATTCCAACTTTGGTTTATTACATCACCGTGTACCGTTTGGGTAGCCCGGTTGGAAATTTAGATTCTGGTGGAATATGGGGCTCTTATCTGGGTTTGATATTCTTGGCTTCGGCCTACGTTTCTATCGGTTTATTCTGCTCATCTTTGACAGACAACCAAATCGTGGCATTCTTGGCTGCAGCGCTTTTGACCTTTGTTATCTATAGTGGATTCCAATCTTTGGCGAGCTTCGATCTATTGGGTACAGCCGATTCTTACTTAAGCAATCTGGGAATGCAATCTCACTTCAATTCTCTTGGCAGAGGTGTAGTGGATTCAAGAGATGTCGTTTACTTCATCATTTTATCCGCGATATTCTTGATGCTTACTCGCTTGGTCCTGCTAAGTCGTAAGTGGTAATTTACCGCTTCTTTCCGCTTACAATCAGGTGTCCAATGATGGTAGCAAATAGCAATATCAGTTCGGACACAATTATTATGAGCGGCAATTCCGC
>JACCDW010367473.1_pt1 | contig 50874 bp, 122 predicted proteins | sample 7449781 | NCBI WGS metagenome assembly JACCDW01 (sample SAMN15323449, study PRJNA562643) | freshwater metagenome | isolation source: river surface water | place: USA:Blue River Watershed | collected 2017-08-18
AATTATCAAATTCTTCCTGTGTTACCGATTTGGTTTTTCCATCCCTTATGTCTAAAACAGTAACTAGATTTTTTTTCTGATGTATAAAATGATCGTATTTTTGAAAATCCTCGATAGGAACATGTTTACGTTTTCCATCCCTTCTATCTAATACTACGGTCTTACCCTTGGTATTATGTTGATAAAATGTGTTTTTCTTAAATTCTTCTCTAGTAATAAGATCTGGCATTCCTGTCCTAGTATCTACAACTCTAACATACCCAATAGGATTCAGTGGCTTACCACTGGACTCCATCAAATTATAAAAATTATCATTAATCGACACTCTATATTCTTTATGAATTCTAGCTTCTTCCTGTTCAGCCAACTCTCTTGTTTCCCAAGTAGATAGAATTTCCTTTGAAAAGAACTCTAAACCCTGTGCCTGAATTGCTTCCTTCAACGGGACAGAAGACCCCATGTAATCTGTATCTTCTTCGGGATTACCAGAAGGTGCTGTTCTCACCCCAATGTAATACTTGCGAGAATCGACCGGATTGATATTTGTGATTTTGTAAACGTAGTGTGCGTTCATTTGAATTGTTCCTTATTGTAAAATTATCATTTCAGAGGACAGCTGGGTAAGTTCCTTAACCTAGTTTCTTGGATGCTCCAACATCTAAGATAACTCTGTTCCTCTACTACTTATTTATACGAGTAAATCCAAAAAGTCCCTTATTTTCATATAGTTTTGTAAAATAATTAGTAGTAATTGAGAGGTTTTCAGAACATGTTTAAAAATTACAATTGTCCCTCCGAGGCATTTAGGCTACATGCATTTTTTACCGGACCAAAGAGATTTTGTCTCGCATCAGGGGGTGGGGGTTGCGGAAAGTCATACGCAATCGCAGCGTGGTTGGAAAACTCTGGACTGGATAGATCGGAATACGTGTTTGTTGCTCCAACGGGTAAGGCTGTTTCTGTCGCAGAGGAAAAGGGAATGAATGGTCGCACAATTCACTCCTATTTCAAATTGCTGAATAACGACACCTTTACCTCAATCGACCGCCACATCCAGATGAAGTGGGGAGCCTATGCAAAATACGTTGCGGAAATCCAAAAGGAACTGATTGGTAAAAAGGTTGTAGTTGTGGATGAAATCTCAATGGTGAATAACCAGATGTTGCCTTTCATCCTTGAGTTGATAATGGAAACCGCTCCAAGAGCAAAGATTATCCTCGCAGGTGATTATCATCAGTTGGGTGCTGTTATTCCTGATTCAAAGAGATTCGATAATCCCGATATTGATGAATCGTTGGAGTTTGTTTTTGACCTCATTAAAGCTGGTGAGGTTGATGTTATCGAATTCAACACTCGTTATCGTTCTAGCGACGAAACATACAACGAGTGGTTACACAATATGCGTTACATGGTTGATCCTTCTTTGAGAGATATGGTGAAATTTGCTGATTCCATCCAATCCTTCTTCAACGTGCATGATGCAAACGTACCAGAGGATGTTGAAAACACTCTAACCTATCTGTGTCATACCAATGCCCGTGTAAAAGAAATCAACGATCATATTTTGGGAAATGTTACTGGCAACAAAAAGCCGATTTGGGTTCGTGCTCAAATGGAAGTCAACGATATTCGATACAGTAATCTTGATGATGTCAAACGAAGAGATATGAATGCATATCAAATTCTGAAAGAAATGCAATTTGTGGAAGAAGTTCCATTAGTTGAAGGTGCGAAAATTCTGTTTCTTACCAACAATGTAGATCTCTACAGGAATGGTGAGGAAGGAACTATTCAGGAAATCAAAGGTTCGACTGTAAAGATTATGAAACATACTGTGCATGGTGATTTCCCCATTGAAATTGAAAAACACACATATGAATCCGATGACAATGACAAGGAAATGGGTTTAAATATCAAAGTCGTTCAGTGGCCTTTTACGTTGGGATACGCAAGATCCACTCATAAGGCTCAGGGTGATGGTTTCCTTCGCCCACATTTGGATTTCACCGAGATTATGGATAATCGTGGGATGTCCTCAACCGAAAAATGGCGTTTAATCTACGTTCAGTTGTCCCGCGTAATTGATCCAAAACAGGTTTGGATTAGCACACACTCATTGGAAAAGTTGAGAAGCAACAGAAAAATGCTTAATAATGTAAATTTTGATAGGTTGAGTTTGAACTACTTCCACTCTGATGTTTCCAAACCAAAATACATTCCTCGTAAGGTAATGTAAAATACCACTTTAAAACAAAGGAGTTTAACAGTGAAGGCATTCGTTATTGGATTATTGGCTATTGTCGGTGTATTGTTGGGTTTATTCATTTTGTGTGTTCTCACACTGATGGGGTTGTATGGTTTTGGTTGGTCAATTGGGTGGGGATTTGAATTAATTGTTCCAATGTCCAAATTCTTTGGTATGAATTTCCCACAGTTGGTTGGATTGATGACTGTATTCTCGTCAATGGTTGCTAGTGCAATCATTCCTTTTGTTACTGCATCTAACAAATCAGTGGTCACCAAACTAGAAGAAAAGTTTGAAGAAGCAATCTCGAACAAGTTCAAACAATACAGAGGTTATTAAAAATATGGTATTTTGACACTTTTTGATAAATAGAAAACATAAATAAAAAACAAAAAGGCAAAAACTGATATGGATCTCGTAAGTAAAAAATTAGCCGAAGTGTTGGATGTTGACGATACCATCAATGGTGAAGATGGTGGTGAGGCAACAATTGGACAAAATCCTCTAACCAATCAACCAGTTTACAGCTCGTCTCTGGTGACTGAGGCGGACATTCGTGCCTTCCAAGCAGTCGAACAAGAGTTGGGTCTTGAAGATTTCTCTAAAATCGTTCTTATGAAAACAGCCCAAAAGGCAATGAATGATCACGACGAATTAATCGACATTATGGCGAAGGTCGATGATGCCAAAGCAGCTCGTATGGCAGAAGTTGCTCAACAAGCCCTAACAAACGCAGCGGATGCTGCCAAATCTCTGATGAATTTTACTCTAGCCAGAGAAAAAATGGAATTGGAAAAACAGAAGTTGGAAATCAAATCTGTTACTATCAATAATTTGGGTGGTGATGGTATTATGAATGGAACACAGAAAGAAATCATGGATAGAATCAAGGCAATGATGAATAATCCACTTGATGACGATGATGTTCCTCCACTAGTAGGTGTTTAATAAAAAATATTGTATAATTTTGCTAAATTTGAAAATTTTCTTATCTAAATATGAAAAACTTGGGAGAAAACTATGGATATTGAAACAATTAGAGGTAGGGTTTCCGAAATTCTGAAAGACGTCGATGATTTCAGAAAAGAAGATATGATTGACACTGTGTTGGAAGAATTGGATGATTTTTCAGTTAAATTGGAAGATTTAGCAGAAGAAGATTTCGACCCATTGGTTTATGATGAAATCATTGAAAACATTGATGATATCAGAGACACCCTCAATGAAAGATTAGATGAAATCTACGCCGAAGAAGATAGTTACGATGATGATGACGATTACGGCGACGTTGATGATGAATATTGATTAACTTGTCCGACAAGGAATAAGGTCGGATAAATAAGTTATTATGAATATCAATACTAGAAAGTTCAAGGCACTCACGGTTAGTTTTGTTATACTATTACTAATCTTGGGTGCGGCTTTTGCGTTTATTGGTAAGTATTTCATACAGTTTGATGCCGGTGATGTTGCAATTGAAAATAGTGGTCAAGAAATCATCAGAGCGGAAAAATCCATTGACACATTTATGCAAGATGGTGTTAAGATAATACAAACTGTTAGTGGGCAAAAATATGTTAAAACTTTTTTATCTTTAAATGGTAAAGAGCCAGATAATCATCTGATACAGGATGTTACAGAAGTTTTCAAAGTCGTAATTGAAACAAATCCAAGAATATCACAAATTACACATGTCGATAAAAATGGTAATGAAGATGTAAAAGTTTTTAGGAATACCCAGACACCACAAGGTTTGGTGGTCTCGCGCAACTACACAAAAATAGCTGATAAAAAATTAGAAGAATATTACGCAAAATCCAGAACTATAAAGGAACCGTTTTATTCTTCATTTGAATCGACATCGATAAGTGGAGATCCAACATTTTCCAATAGACCGACATTGGATGCGATTATGCCTCTTTATCATTATGATGAATTTGGCAATAGTTCTTACAGAGGCATCTTGGTTTTTCAGTTTGATGTTTCAAATCTATTCAAACCTTTTAACGATTCAAAATTGTACAAGTATATTTTGTTTGATAGGGATGGAAACACTCTATATCATCACAACTCAGATTTTGCATGGGGTAGATATAGTGAAAACAAACACAATATAAAAAGAGATTTTAATAATGTTGATAGCATTATAAAGGCCAACGGGCTTGTCCTACATAAAACATTCACATCAAAAATGTTAGATCTGACACATCCTATTGATGGTGGTTTGGGCATGACTGTCGAACTAAGTAGTTCTTATAACAAACAGCTTAGTGAGAGAGATTTCAATTATATTGTTGTGTATCTGCTTACATTTTTATTGGTGTTTGTTATACCAGGCATTATAGTACACAAGTATTGGGGTATTGTTTATACCTTAGACGAAACAAAAGAATACAATGCATGGTTGCAACAGAAACAAGAACAATTACAGGAAGAAGTGTATAAAGATGCATTGACTGGTATTTTCAATATCAAAAAATTCGATGCAGTTTTTACAAACCTATCAATGGATTTCATCAATTTTGATAAGCCTTTTTCTATGATCATTTTTGATATTGATAACTTCCGAAGGATCAATGATAATTACTCTTATCAAATCGCCGACAACATTATTAGAGCCACCGTAGATTCAATTAGTTTTATTTCAAGAGACAGTTACACATTCATTCGTTATGGTGGAGTTAAATTTGTAATGCTGCTACCAAACACACGTTTGAGAAATGCTGTTGTTTTTGCAGATAAAATCAGAACACAAGTTGCAAAAATGGATAATATGGTTGGTGAAGATCACATCAACGTGACATTGAGTGTTGGTGTTGACAGCTTCGAAAAGGGCGATACCAAAGGTGTATTCTTTGAAAGAGTTCAAAATTATACAGAAAAAGCCATTGATGATGGTGGAAATCTGGTTGTGTTTAATGAGGCAAAGCAGAATATTTTAAGTGGTGAATAATCCCTTTTAACCCCTTATTTTTGTATAATAAGGTAATGGATTAAAGAGGATCTATGATGATTATCAAATTTTTGGGTTCGGGTTCTGCTTTTGCTATGCCAAAAGAGAACTACCACTCCAATGTACTTATTTCAAAAACCGAAGTTGCAGATGACGGTGTCGAAACCGTCAAAAATATGCTCGTTGATGCCGGTCACCATATTGGTGAGGCACTAGATTATTTTGGTTACACCCCACTGGACATCCACGCCATCTTCATCACCCACAATCACGGTGATCATAATGGTGGGTTAGAATATCTTGGTTATAAGACCTTTTTCACCCCACCTATCGGAAAAAACAAAATTCCTCTTTTTGCAAATGTGAAGGTGATGGAACCTCTTTGGGAAAATGTTCTCAAAGGTAATATGGGTCACTTGCAAGGTGCTGGAAAAGTGAATCTTAGCACATACTTTGTTGTCAAACCCATTGCCCCAAAGCAAAGTTTTCAATTTCTGGATACTGTATTTACGCCTGTGAGAATGACACACGTTGTTGATAAGTATGATGAAGTTCCTGCCTTTGGTTTGAAGTGGGAGGAAGATGGAGTAAAATTTTTCTATAGTGGTGATACCCAGTTTGATTTTTGGAGATTGATGCCATTTTGGGAATACGCCGATGTAGTTTTCCAAGAATGTGAATTTATGGAATATGATAACAGTGTTCATTCACAGTTTCGTTTCCTAAAGGATATTCCGGAGAAGTACAGGGCAAAGATGTGGCTGTATCACTATTCTCTCAATGGGAAAACCTATGAAGAATTGGAGAATATGGTTAAAGAAGCAGGTTTTGCAGGACTGATCAAGCGTGGTCAGGAATTTGATACTAAACTTTTGAAGGAGTCGAAATAATGGAATTAGTTCAACAAACATCTAATGCAATGATGAAGAAATTGGGGGCAACCTACAATTATGTATTTATTGGTATTTTACTATCAATGGTGGGTTCGTGGATTGCCTTCCCAGCATCCGCTGCCCTAATAGCTGGGTGGTTTTGGGGCGTAGTTATCGCACAGTTCGCAATTCTCTTTGCGTTCCTGTATTTCAAACGACAGGAGTTGTACTACCTATTCACTTTCATTACCGGCGTGACTTTGGTGCCGGTTCTGGATAGGTATATTACGGCTGGTGCTGGATTTACTGTTGTTCAGGCACTTACCACTACTGCAATCATCACCGGCGGTCTTACAATGTATGCACTGACCACCAAAAAGAATTTCCTTGGTTTGGGAACACTGTTGTTTTGGATCTTGGTGGGTGTAGTTGTTATTGGCTTTATCAACATCTTTATTGCTAGTTCGGTATTGTCGATGATTATGGCTGTTGTTACTGCCGTTTTATTCTCATTCTTCATCATTCACGATACTCAGCAAGTGATTCATACAGATATTACCCCATTGGATGCTGCGATGGGAATGTTTCTGAATATTCTGAATATGTTTATGAGCATCCTGCAAATCTTTGGTTTGGACCCAAGGGAGTAAGTCATGGAGCGATACACATTTGACGAAATCAGGAATTTCAAACCAGGTGATATTTTTTGGGCTAGAAACGACAAGTTTGTCGTTAGTAGTGAGACTGTGTATCGCAGTACCAGTGATTTCTATGGGGATCATTCTGAAAAATTGGAATGGAATGCTATCTCTGAAACAACTCATGCGCAGTCGAGTTTTCAAGTAACCCATACAAAGGATCCATCGAATCCTTCCGATCCAATCATTTTCAAAGTTGCTACCGATGAGCCTATTGTGGCTGGTGCTGGTCAGAGAATTGAGTAATTTTTGGTATAATAGAGCATCAACTATTGGAGTAACCACATGAAAGAAGTAACCATTAAAATCCCCACCAAACCAGAGTTTAAGCGTTGGTGGGAAATCACCAAATTCAAAGCTTTGGGTGGGTTTGTTTGCTCTGAATGTGGTACGAAGATGTTTTTCGACAATATTGAAATTACCTCTACTGTCAAGGGAAAGCGTTTCCTTTTCCATGACTGGTGTTTCAAAACTCCACTTCGCTGCCCGCATTGTATTCAAAAGGAAATTGATGCAAACGCATCGAGGATTTTCACCGAATTGCACAAATGCGACTGGTGTGGTGAAAATCACCCAACGGTAACATTCTTCAATTTCCACGAATATGAGGATATCAAAACCCACTTTACCATTGGTTCGCAATGGTGGAATGGTCATTACATTTGCCAATCCTGTATGCATGAAGGTTTGGAAAATGGTGTTGAAAACATGGGTTCCTCTATTCACCATTGGGATAAGAAAACGGGCAAAACCTATCCAGCAAACAGATTAGGGATACTGAAAAAATGAATGTAATTTTTGTCGATATTGACGGCCCATTGGTTCCCCAAAAGATGCACTACTTTGGGCAGAATCGTAAGACGGGCAAGCAGAGAGAAAACTACGCACTGTTCGATCAGTGGGGTGTTCGTGCCCACAACCTTTGGGCCAGATACTCGGAAGCCAAAATTGTGTTTTCTACACATTGGCATGGAAAATGGACAACGGATGATCTCAAAGATTTAATGAGACACAATGGTTTGGGTTTCAACTACCACGAAGATTGTGTTACTCCAAAGAAAATGTCGTCCAATAAGGTCGATGAAATTTTCTGGTGGTTAGAGCAACATCCAGAATGCACCAACTTCATTGCTGTGGAAGATGATACCACTTGCAGATACCTCGAAGAGTTCATTGAACGCAGGGGTCTGCCAGTGAAGGGTCGTTGGATTGAAGTGGATTACTCCAATGGCATCAGCATGGAAAATTTCAAAGATGGTTGTGAGCAGTTGGGCATTGAGCATGATGTTTTGATGTTTGAAGAATTTGGTATCAAACCCCTCACACCGGAAGAAAAAGCAAATATGGATATGCTCCTAAGAGCGCTTGTTACTTGAGAAAGGATAAACTATGACAGAACCTAAACTTGAAATCAAAGAATTTGAACATTACATCGTATTCAAAGATTCCAATGATAATTATGTTATGGGTTATGGTTATCCAGATGCCCCAACCATCCTCGATATGAAGTATGCCTTTGATACTTTGTCAAAAGATCAGGAATTGGCTGCTGCTATTCCTGATTTCCATCGTGTATTTGATTACATCAGTGTCGATGTGATGACCCATAAAAAATTCATCAAATACATGGGTAAACAGGAAGAAAAACTGCGTAAAGCAGAGGCCAAGAAGGACAAGAAGAGCAAGGTGGAAAAATGAAAGATATTCGTGACGAAGAAGTTCTTGTAACAAAGAGCGTTGTAACCAATGTGATTTGTAATTGTTGTGGTAAATGTATTGATGTGGAAACCACAATGGGTTCTGACATTAACGACATTTCCATTCATTTTGGTTATGGTTCACGATTCGATTTGAGCATTTGGGAAATGGATGTTTGTGATGATTGTCTCGACAAGTGGAGAGCAACATTCAAGTATCCCGTAACTGAAAAGCCATACAATCTGTGCTGAAATGGTTAATAAGTCAGATCTAAAAGAAAACGAATTATATTGGTATGTTTATATCCCTCCAGGTGGGATAAATCTCCAAGTTGTTAAAATGGAGATGCTGATGGTCGAGAAGTTGCATCCAGTTGAACCAGTTTTCAAAGTGATGCGTGGTGGTTACGAGGATAATTTTGCCACTGTTGGCATTGAGTTGGAAGATGAAGATTACGCCAATCTTTTCTATCTCAATCAGAAAGACGATGCCGAAAAGTTATGGGCAAAAGAATTCTTTAAAAATTTCAACAACATTCATGGTATGGAATTTTCGGATTTCGTAACTCTTTACAAAAGAATTCAAGTTGAACATCCAGAATGGATTATCTAGACAAAGTTTATGTGTTATTCCCCGATCATTCAGTGGCGGCGGGATACGTTGGTAACAAAGATGGTGATCGATTCAGAGTCGACACCATTGATGGTCGTGCTGTGTATCGAACCCTCGATGAAATCTTCTTTGACGAGAAGGTTGCGAGAGCCAGAAAGTTTATGAAGCGTTTTAAGATGATGTTACGCACTGGTCATACGATGGATGAAGCATGGTCCAGCGAGGAACAGGATATTGTTGATTTGGCTATAGAACTTTGGCCGGAGGAATTGTTGTGAAAGATAAAACAAAGAATTGTACTTGTGATGTTTGCATGCGATATAGAGAATACAAGTTGTTTCTCGAAAGAATTCCAGACCAAGCAACACGCTCTTACTTTGAAGAATTTTATAGTTTCCACGCTGAAATTGATGAAACGCTGAGTTGCTATCGACATTACAACGACAATCTGAGGCGAATGTATCCGAGGATTTGGAAAGAGGTTACGACTTTGACTTATCTGGATAAGGATGATGCCGAATTTCCGGAGAAGCAACTTTAATGTTTGAAGATGACGACCGCGTAATCAAAAGAGTGTTCTTTATTCATGCGAATACAGAACCGAGGAAAATCAATAACATTACCGTGAACATCGTTGTTGATTATGTTATTGCCGTTGGTTATGTTGCCATGGACTCTGACGATGTTTATGCGACCAGAGATTTGCATGTTAAATATGAAAATTATATTCCTCATACATGGTGGGACACGTATGAGGAATGTGAAGAGCATTTGGCGAAAATACTTGGTTGTATGTACCACAGCTATTCTACAACTATAGCAGAAACATTCAATCGTCTTAAAGACAGATATCCGGAATACTTAATATGAGAAAAATATTCAAAAAACCATTCAAACCAAAGAATGTAATTGATTATTATCAGAAAAAAGCTGAGGAAATCAGACAGGATAATCTTTACAATTATGAATATACCTACTGGATGAAAACCCCAAAGGGTATGTTGATTGATGAACCAACTATACATGAATACGGAAGCAGTCGTGCTGGTTTCGAGCAATGGAAAATGGATCACCCAACATTGATGGCTTCTGTCGGTGGAAAGATTTCTATTCGTCCAATTGTGGAAAGATCCTGCCAGTCCAGAATAGTAGGATATGTGACAGAGGAACAACTTTCGGATTCAGGTTGGCAAGATGAAATCCTTCAACTCTCAAAGGACTGTTTTGATAAACTCTGCGAAGAACTTGATGTCAAAGATAGAGAAACATTTCGTTTTTTCATATTCCATGAAATGTGTGGATATGAAAACTATGCCGACGAATTGAGAGCAAAGATTTCTGCGATGACGGATGTTTATGAGAGTTATCAAAATGATGAAGAATACAAACAACTGATTGACAAAATAAAGGGCTAAATTATGTATCAAATACTTGTTAGTGATTACGGCGCAACTGGCGAAGGTCGAACTGTGTGTATTCTCATTACCCGTGCTTATCCAACAGCCAAAGATTATGAAAACAATGAGGTTGTGACAGTTCCATTGTATCGTGCCAGTCGTGAATTTTTGGAACATTTCGGTGATTTCTGGATGCACTTCGTCAACAGTGTCGAACCAGACTTTCTGCTTGAAAACTATGGTGTGTTTTTACCCGATATGGCGAAGAAGGTTTTGACCGCCGGCGAATCATCAATCCCGGGCAATTTTCTTTTTGCCCAACAATACCACGTCAACTATTCCTAATCATCCATAAAGTATCTTTTAACACCCATTAACCCACATAAACGGCCTTAAAAGATACTTTAACACCTATTACAGGCCACTAATGGTATATTGTAAAATGGAAACCATAACTTACATAAAGCCCGAATAAAGGAAAGAATACTTTACATATGGATAAATGGACTAAAAGATATTTCAATATGGCAAAAGAAACTGCCAGTTGGAGCAAAGACCCCTCTAGACAAATTGGAGCGGTAATCATTGGTGACAAAGGTCAAATAAAATCACACGGTTACAACGGTTTTCCGAGAGGGATTGATGATTCTCCCGAAAGATACGCAGATCGCCCAACAAAATACAAATACGTTTGCCACGCAGAAGCCAACGCCGTGTATAATGCCCTTCATAGTGGAACCTCTGTTTTGGGTGATACCATATATGTTACTGGTTTGCCCGTTTGCCATGAGTGTGCCAAAGCACTGATTCAAGTGGGAATCAAACATGTAGTTTACGATACCGAAATCAAAGAAGGGTTAAGCTGGTATGATTCTTGTAAGCTTGCCATTGAAATGTTCGATGAAGTCGGAGTTACACATAAGTTGGTAAAACCCGAATAAAAGGCTATAGAAATAAGGGTTTTGTTTGATATAATAACACTATGAAAACAAAACTCTATCAAGTCAACTACGCATTCACCGACATTCAGATTGTGTTTCCATCTGATGATATAACGGATCATGCCCACAACAAGTACACCGAGAAGAATGGTTACTACAAGTCGAAGGCAAAAGCGACATTCATCATGCTCTCGAAAAGACTAGAAAGAGAATCAGATCGTTTCCGACAGAAGAAGTTGAAATTGAAAATTAACAAGATTCTGGAAGAAACACCCGAAGTCGCAATTTGATATTAACCTTTAAGGGATAATTATGGAACTTTTCTTTGTAGTTGTGTTGCTTGTTGGTGGTTTAGTTGGTGGTGCTTACCTTTCCAAGAAGTTACAGGGTAAGACAATCGAACCCAAACAATCCGGTCAAATTCCTCCGAAGGCACCACCCCCACCGACTCCCACCGGTCATGTTCCTAAGCCTGCTGCATGGCCTCCTGCACCACCTCCTGTTGCGAAGAAACCCACTCCACCAAAGGGCGAAGTTCGTAGTGAAGCACAAATGTCGAAAAGACCACCCGCACCACCCCCACCGCCTCCAGTTCGTATGGTTCAGAGCCACACAGGTCGAGAAATTCCAAAACCCACTCAACCTGTCGACGATGGTTTCGCAACCAGTATGGCGTTGGGTGCTCTAACTGGCTCAGCCGCATTGGGATACTTAGCTGGCGGTAATCTGGTTGGTGCTATGGTTGGTTCTGCCATCAACGATGACGATACACCCAGCAAACGCACGGAAACTTATTCTGCACCTTCCTTCTCAAATGATGATGATTCGTACTCCAAACCTTCATCTTCGTACGATAGTGGGTCGAGTTGGGGTTCTTCTGATAGTTCCTCTGACAGCAGTTCCAGTTGGAGTAGTAGTGATTAAGATGTAAAAACCTTGCATTCGCTACCTAAATTTGGTATAATAATACCATCTTATGAATTTAATTGAAGGTGGCGAAAATGAAAAAGTATCCAAGAACATATCACTTGCCTTTCAGTCCCGAGGTACATAGTGATGACAAGCTCTGTGACATCAATGATGTAAAACGCATCATTGATGAACAGATCGAAGTGGTTATCAGCGAAAAAGTTGATGGGGGCAATTTTTGTTATCGTTCGGAAGGATTGATGGCTCGTAGTCATGGTCAAGAAACGAGTTGTTCCTCATTCAACTACATTAAAAATGTCCATTACTATCCGAATCTCCAGGATATTACAGAACAAAACCTAATGATATTTGGAGAAAACATGTATGCCATTCATTCTATCGAATATACAAATTTGCAAGATTTTGCGTATGTGTTTAACATTGTCGATCGTAACAAAGATGAATTTATGGCGATTGATGATGTTGTTGAATGGGCAGAATCACACAACATGACGATGGTTCCCGAAGTCTATCGTGGGGTGATTCCATCACTGCAATGGTTAGAGAAATTTCTTGCAGATGAATTGAAGAAGCCAAGTGCATTGGGTGGCGTTAGGGAGGGTTTTGTAGTCCGAGTGCAAAATTCATTTCCGACAGAATCTTTTTCCAACAATGTATTCAAGTATGTTAGAAAGGGTCATGTTGCAACGGATACGCATTGGAGTCGAAACTGGGTTGCCGCCAAATTGAACAAAGGGTGATTTTTCACCCCTTTGTTTTATTGATTGTTTGTTGGTAAAATAGAACCAGACCAACCTGCGTATTTGGAATTTACTGGAGCAGCGTAGGTTCCCCCACAAAGGCATTGTAGTGTAACAGCACACATGCCTTTTTCTTTCGCAAAATCTTTAAGGCCACCTTTAGCAGTAATGCCGGTTAGGAGATATTCTACTCCATCCGGATCAACTAGTTTGAAGGTCTTAATTTTTTTAGCGGCCAACTCTTTTAACAACACTGTATGTTTTTCTTTGTATTCTGGATCTGCCCAACGCTGCTTTGATTGTAGTGATGCTCTTTTTTTGTGTTCTGGACTTTCCCAATATTCCAAAGATTTTGTACTGATGCGATTTCTGAATTCTGGATCATTCCATTGTTCTTTCGATCCTTTAGTCATTCTGTTTCTAAATTCTGGATTCTCCCATTGTTTTTTTGTTTGTGCTGATCTTTGTGCTTTTGCCTCGGGAGTGTTCCACACGGTTTTGTTGATTTCACTCATTCGTGTCCTGAATTCAGAATCTTGCCATTTTGCAGCAACGCCTACACTAACTTTTTTTCTTTGTTCTGGATCTTTGTTTCTGATGATAGTTGCTTCCGATACCATTTTTTTGTATTCTGGATCTTCGTATCTTTCGGCTAATTTTGTAGTAACCTTGGCTCTGTAATTTGGATCGGACCACAATTTTTTAGTTGTTTCGGATTTTTGCTGTTGTACTTCTGGCAGAGAACAACGCAGTTTTTCACGGGCCGAAATTCTTTGCCTCACTTCATCTGTGCGATTAGCATTAAAAAAGCCTTTGGCACCATTGGATCTATTATAGTATTTTGGGTTATCCTGAACATTGAGTTCTTTGTGGATTCTTTCTTCTTCGGCATTAGCTTCTTCTCTAGTTTTCCATACTGAAAGAATTTCTTTGGAAAAATCTAAAGCACCTTGTTTCTTGATTGCCTCATTGAGATATTTTGATGACCCCCAATAATCTCCATCTTCTTCCGGTTTTTGATTACAACTGTGAACGCCAATGTAAAAGCATTCATCTGATTCTGGAAACAGGTTTGTTATCTTATAGATGTAGTGGTACTTGTAGGAGCTGGTTGAATTTTTTGCGGTTGCCATGATACTGATTTCCTTTTCTTTAATCATTTTGTGTATAATAGTAAGGTTAGGGGACAGCCACTTCAATTCCTTTCGGTGGTTTTTTTAGAGTTCGTACCTCTAAAAATTACCCTCCTTACACATAGTATTTATACTGGTGAAATACTTTTTTATGGTTTTTCGCTATATTTTAAAAGATTTTTTAGTTAGAAAAACTGAATAAGGGTTAATATGAGTCCAGAAATGAAAGATGCATTGGAGGCTGTCAAGTTAAAGATTCAAAGTATGTCTCCTGAGGAACTTCGGAAAGAGTTGGATGCTGTCAAATCGACCGACATCACTGAGGCGCTGAGAGAGCTCCAACAATTTTCCGATTTTCTGCATGAAAATGGGATGTGGCCAGATGAACAAGAAACAAATCCGCCAGAACTTTAACGATTCGGTTTTTAAGAGAGATAAGTATAAGTGTGTATTCTGCAAAATAACTGAAAATCTCGATGCCCATCACATCACCGACAGGCATGAAATGCCCAATGGTGGTTACGTCAAAGAAAACGGAATTACTTTGTGTCCTCAACACCACATGGATGCTGAGAAGTTTCACATGACAGAAGGTAAGGAATGGGTTGAAGGGATGCATCCAAATGATTTGTATAAAAAAATTGGATCGAGTTATGAATTGGCAGTGGAAAAATCGGAGAAGTTGAAATGAAAACAAAAGTCGTTGAATGGTTTAAGAAACATTACCCTGATTTGCATAATCAGATGATTTTGTCCGATCACACTCATAGCAATGGTCGTAAGAATCCGTACCATGAGGAAGGAAATGTCTTTGTGCATACTATGATGGTCATGGATCTTGCCAAAGAGGATATTAACCACATCTTCGCTGCGTTACTACACGATATTGGTAAGGTTTCGACTCGCCACGAAAAAGCTGATGGTAAGGTTGCCTTCCGTTACCACGAGAATGTTTCCATGTTCAAAAGTATAGATATTCTCAACCACGCAAAAACCGAGTTTAATGTTGATATTCTATTGGTGTTAAAATTGGTCGCATGGCATGGAACTTTGTGGAGCAGAAACAAAGAACCCATCACTAACAAACTAAAGACGTTTGATGCTTGTTACGGGCATCAGCCAGAATTCCTCAAAGAGTTGATTGAATTCGTTCAAGCTGATGCGTATGGTAGAGATTATGCCGACACCGTTCAGCCGGAATTGGATTTCCTTGACCAACAGTTTGAATTTTTGAGCAATTACACCCCTTACAATACACAGGAATTCAAGCCAAAGAGAAATTTGGATGCTGTGTTTTTGATTGGTGTTTCGGGAAGTGGGAAATCTACTTATCTGGAGCAGAATCCACTTAACGACTGTCGGGTCGTTTCGGTTGACAATTATTTTTACAATAAGCACATGGGTTATGATTCTGTCGATTACGACAAGAACATCAAGAAAGCCCACGACGCCAGTATGCAAGATTTGCTTGGTGCCGTTGAGGATCGCAAAAACATTGTGGTTGATATGACCAATCTCTCCGCAGAGACGAGAGGGAAGAAACTCGTAAAAATCCCAACAACCCAATACAATCACAAAGCTGTGGTTTTTCTAAAGGGCGAAAAGGTAACTTTGAGTAACCTAAAGAAGCGGGATCATAAACAACTTTCTGCTGATATAATAGAGAAACAGATCACCCAATTTGAATTACCAAACTATGACGAGTTTGATTCGATTGAGTATGTTTTCTCCAACTAACCGATTTGTAAAATAAATAATAACGTGTAACACACAGAAATCGAGATGCCGAATGAAAATGTATATTGCTGTATTGGATCAATTTCCAGACTATATGGTTCCAACGCTGGTGGCTCACAGTGTTTTAGCGGCACATCTAAAATTCCAAGAACATTCAGATTACAACGACTGGCTGACCAATTCGTTCAGAAAGGTCGTCCTGCGCGTGAACGCAAAGGAATTTGCCAAAATCAAAGAGCTAGAAAACGTACATTTCGGTTATGAGTTACACACTCTGGAAGGTCGTGAGTCGTGTGCAGTAGTTTGCCCACGCAAAGACCTACCAAACGTACTAAAATTCGCAAAGATGTGGAAACCAACCATTACGGAGGAAATTAAAAATGGATCTGTCTAACGCAACCCAAGAACAAATCAGTAGTTACAAAGAGGCATGGAGAAACAAAGGCTATGTCGTACAAGTCCCATCCAATATGGATGTTAAGGGCAAGGATTGGTGTCGTCATAAGTTGGAAAGATGGTCTTGGAGTATGGAGGCTTTCGCTGATGAAGGGCATCACGAATTTGTTTTTGAGCATGAAACAACCGCAAATCGTTTCGCCAAGCAGTTTGATGCTACGGTAGAAAAGGTTTCGGAAAGACAGGTTGCTTAATCAACTTTGAAAGAGAACGGAGTTATTGATGTTTGTTGAACCACTTTTGATTTACCCAAAACTCTACAGCGTCAATCCTTGGGTTCATCCAGAGATTGATGATCTGGTTAAAGACATGGATGAAGAAGACGGGATAATTACCGGTCATTTGATTAGAGCGGATTTAATTTTTGATGACGGTATTGTTGTTCATATCATCTTTGCCACAGATTATGAGGGTGTAAAAGAGGTTATGACGGAAGATGGATCATTGGAGTATTTGGGCAGATTGTCCTTACTCCTGTCACAACCCGTTTGGGAGCCAGGCGGAGAAACATTCTGTGAAACAGAGTATGGAAAAGTTTTCCAGAAACTATTCCCATTGTTTGATGCTGATTTCAAGTATGCTGTTTCTCCCGATGTAGGACTGGCAACAGATGGTGAAGAATGGTGGTTTGCTGGTCCAGATGATGACGAGGACGACGAATAACTCTGATAAAATAGTAGTAAGAGAATGTAGTTTAATTGTAGTTACATAAAGAAGGAGATCACTATGAACTATCATATTACAGGCAAGCACATGGAATTAACACCATCCATGAAAGAAGCAGTCCATAATGCTTTGGATCACTCAAAGAAAATCAATGATGAAATTCTGGATGTTCATGTAACCCTAACGCACGAACACCACGAATATATTGCGGAAGTCAATCTGCATGTTGCTGGTAAGATTGTACATGTCAAGAGTCAACAAAAGAATATGTACGATGCCATCGCAGATATGGGAGAAAAGGCAGTACATTCGCTACAAAAGGCAAAGGGGAAACAGTCTAGATTCAGTCATCGCACTCTGAAACGAGAATACCAAGAAGAGGTTTAACAAAAATAGCCCCGCAAGGGGCTTTCTTTCATTGCTTCGTAATAAATAATATCAAAAATAGGAGCAATATATGAAACTCAAGGATCTGCTTGTTGAAGAACCAAATGAATTGGATGAAGGGTGGCGTGGTGTATTGGGTGGTATTGCCGTCGCAGGAGCAATTGGAGCTGCCGTGGTGAATACTCCACCGGCTTATGTGAATGGTGAGCGATATGAATACGCAACCGCTTCTGCTCCAGCCAACGCAAAACTGGTTAAAACCGATGATGGCAAAAAGATCAAGGTGTGGACTTCTCCACGGTTAAAACATAGTGCAGGGAACACTAAACCGGATAAATTGTACAGACCGGTAGATTAATAAAAGCCCCGCAAGGGGCTTTTTCAATAGTAGGCAAATTGTAAAATAACAGAATAATAAACCGCAGAGGTATTGATGATTTTAGACGAAATTGTTTCCATAAAAAAGGTTGGCGTTGAAAAAACTGTCGACATTGAGGTTGATGGTGACCATCTTTTTTATTGTAATGGGATATTGACCCATAACAGTGCTGCCGGTGACACGAATGACATTACCGAAGAAAACATCCAGGGTGGTATTTCCAAGATTCAGGCAGCTGACAACGTGATCGGTTTCATTCCAAATGCCCAATCCCGTGAGGTTGGTGTATTGCGTGCGAAGTTCTTGAAAACCAGAGATTCGGGTGGTGTTGGTAGTTATGTCGATTTCAAAACCGATTGGAGAACACTCACATTCGAACCATGGAGAAAAGAAGATGGTGGTGGTGCACCAAATTGGCAATCCAATGCACATTCAAACCTGCCATCACAGAAGGGTTCCAATGCCACCTTTGAAAAGAAACCGGCACAGACATTTAAGAAACCAGCAGATGAAAAACCAAAGGCACTCGTCAAATCAGATAAAGAGGATGTTGATGCAGATTCCGATCTCACCAACAATGATGATGGGGAAAAGAAATCTACGGCGTCAGTTATTAAGGGTATTAAGGGCAAACCAAAGTTAAGCGCAAAGAAAATAAAATTACAATCTATTTGATATAATAGGAATATCTATGGCTATTAAATTGGAAGACTGGATGAAACAAGACCCATACGGAAATGGTACTTATACCGCAACCGTGAAAAAACTGGACAATGATTGGAGTTCTATTATCAATAGCTTCAATGATCTTTACATGAATGACACCATCAAACAACAAGTGTTGGATACATGGAGTCGTGAAAATGTATTCGGTGATAAGCAGGTTGAATCCGATGAAGATAAGGTTGCACGTATTTTGAAAGGTGACTTTGAGAAGAAGTTTGGTATGACCTTTGAGAAATTCATTGAAGTCTATCACAGAATGTTAGAAAACAATCCAGAAAAGTTAATATGATGTCTTTGTCTGATATTCATAAAAAGTATCTTGTAGAAAAATATCTCCAGCAGGAATTGGAGAGAGAAAAACAAGAGATTGAAATGTACAAGTGGAAAATGATGGAGGAAATGACTCGATACAAAGAGACAGATGATCTTCTTATCGACGAACTTGAAAAATACATGAAACCCAAAATAGAAACTGAGCATGAGAAAGTAGTGAGAATTCTCAAAGGGGATTTTGAGAAGAAATTTGGTATGACCTTTGAGAGATTTATTGAAGTTTATCATGACATGATGGAACAACATCCAGAAAAACTAATATGATTAATGAAAAATTCAAAGAGTGGTATGAAAAGTCGTGGCTTGGTAAAAAGGACGACAAGTATGAATGTAAGAATTATAAGAAGGAAAGCATTTATGCTGATTACGCAAGCCGATACAATACCAATAAATTGAACGCTGGTAAGAAAATTCTGGATGATATAAAGCGTCGAAACCTTCAACGAATGAAGGAAGAATTTGCCAATCCTCGCCCACCAAAGACTGAAAGTGATGAAGATAAAGTTGTTCGTATTCTGAAAACGGACTTTGAGGCTAAACATGGAATGACATTCGACAAATTCATTGAAGTGTATAACAAAATTCTAAAGGACAGTCCGGAGAAATTGATATGAAAGTATCTTTGAAGAAATATCGTTTTGAAGACGAGGATGAAGATTACGAAAAAGAGTATGAATTATCCGATATGGATATGGAAATCATAACTGATATTCTCGAAGAAGAATCTGACGAATATGATGATTATGATTGTAACAAAGAATACTACGATGAAGATGAAGATTGTGAGGATTACGATGAAGAACCAGTTCCAAAACCAACTACCGAGGAAAAAGTAATCGACCTTCTGAAAGGTGGATTTGAAAAGCGTTGTGGTTTGTCGTTGGATGAATTCATGGAAACTTATCATAAGTTGCTCGAACACAGTCCAGAGAGATTGATCTGATATGGCATATATTGGCATTGAAAGATTACACCCAACGTCACTTAAACTCGGGAAGAAACTAACAGAATCCGAACAACAGTTAGTTATTCGGATGATTAAGGGTGATTTCGAGCAACTTATTGGAATTTCATTTGGTAAGTTTCTGGAAATCTATAAAAAGACTTTAGAAGAAGAACCGGAAAAGTTGATTTAAATGATAATTTCAAAAATATTTGAATTGGACCCTAATGCTACCGATGCACTGGAGAAGTGCGGACATACTATTGACCCCAATTATGATAAACATAATTCTCTTATCGGCTTAAGCAATAAGATATTCAAGTTTACTGATCCAGAACCAATCAAAGTCGAAACGGAACACGACACGGTTGTAAGAATCCTCAAAGGGGATTTTGAGAAGAAATTTGGCATGACTTATGATAGATTTGTGGAATTATACAATGATATCTTAAAAAACAATCCGGAGAAATTAATCTAAAAATGGTATAATAACATATTATCCGTTTTGGAGGGATGCCCTATGAATGACAATGATTATCTCGAAAGTTTGCTGAAAATTGGTTCCAAAGATTATCTTACTCAAAAGTGGGAGTGGGATGTTAATAACACTCTAAAAGCCGAGGATTTACTGAAAATCGTCAACGATTACAGTAATTGGGAAAAGGATGATGGTTGGTGGTATGAAGATGCTATCACCAATAAGAAAAAGTCTATTCCTAAAAAGCCGGTTGAAACCAATGAACAGAAGGTTATTCGTATTTTGAAAGGTGACTTTGAGAAGAAGTTTGGGATGACATTTGAAAAGTTCATTGAAACTTACAATGGTATCTTGGAAAACAGTCCAGAAAAGTTGATCTAACATGATCCATATAAAACCCCAAAAAATAACAGTTGATGATTTTTGGGCTGACAGTGTGCATGATAGTATCCATCAATCCATCATCGATAGAATGGCGAAACAAATCGCCAAAGATATCGATGAACAACTTTTGGGGAGCATCATTTCCGGCTCGTTTATGAATCATGAGCAAAAGACGGAATGGATTGTCAAACATGGTATGGAAAAAGAGTTCGGAATGACCTTTGAACAATTTAAAGAGGCTTACGAAAAACTGGTTAGAGATAATCCGGAGAAATTGATATGAGTGATGGAATCAAAGCGTTTTATGATAATATGTTCTTGGACAAAGTGACTACGCTGGATAAACTTGCTGGTATCCAGCGCATTGTTGAAACCGACGAACAGAAGGTGATCCGACTGATGAAAGGTGGGTTTGAAGCTACAATTGGAATGACTTTTGAAAGATACTGTGAGATTCGTAAAGACATCATAAAAAACCATCCGGAGAAATTGATATAATGGCTATTTCCTATAAAATTCAAGACTTGCGGTTTGATAATCTGAATAACAACTATGGTATTGTTTCAATAGATCCTGCTGGTAAGATGCCCACACAGGCCATTGGTCGTGGGTTGCGTCAGAATGGCATGAATGTAAAACCAGAAACCAAGCAGGAAAGGGTTATTCGTCTGCTGAAACGAGATTTTGAAGAATACACTGGCATCTCTTATGAAGAATTTGAAGCAATTCGCAGAGATTTGATTGAAAACCATCCTGAGAAGTTGATCTGATGTTAGACCCTGGCTATAGTTATTACAACAAGATTGAAGTTGATGAAATCGTTTCTTATAGTGTAGAAACTGATGAAGAACTCGTTATCAGAATGTTGAAGGGTGGGTTTGAAAAGCATATGGGTATGTCTTATCAAAAATTTGCCACAATTCATAAACAACTGTTAGAAAATCATCCCGAAAAGCTGATTTAACATGACAAAACACGATATGCTCATAGCCAAAATTGCGAAAAATAGTGTTTATGGTGCTTTTGGATCATTGTCTAAGCGATCATCCGAAACTGATGAAGAATTTGTTATCAGAATGTTAAAGGGTGATTTTGAAAAGCATATGGGTGTATCACATTCTACATTTGAAACAATTCGTAGAGATTTGATTGAGAACCATCCAGAGAAATTGGTATAATGGCGTTAATAAATGCCGTCGAATATTTGAAAATGCATGGACTTTATGTAAATGAGTCCAATGAGGATTTCGTCGTCAGAATGTTGAAGGGTGGATTCGAAGAACAGATGGGAATGACATTTGAAGAATTTTGTAGAATACGGAATGAGATTCTACAAACAAATCCAGAGAAATTGATTTAATGAGAAAAATTGCTTACAACTATTACTTGCCATTCAGGAAACTATTCCGATTTGAAGAAGATATTGAAAAGTTTGATAAATGGGTGGATTTCAGAAAACAGTGGGATACTGAAAGCCCACTGATGGTAATTCTCCCGCTCGGTGTTTTTGACCTGATCGGTTTGGACATTCGCTTTGTGTTTAGAGAGTTTGGGAGAAACGACAATGTTCGTTTCCTTCTTGTGGGAACCAGCAAGCAAATTGAATTTGCCCTTTCTCAGAATGAGAAGTTTTTGGGCAACATCATAGAACAGGTTGTTCTTCCAATGGATTTTTCAGTGCTGGAACATGCCTGTCTGAAAAAGATTCAATCATTGGAAAAGCAAACGAAAGGAAAATAATATGATTGGCTGGCTTAAAAAGTTGTTTGATAGATCTGATGACCCTGTTTATAGTTGTAACCTACATACTGAAAGCGGATGTTCCCATGTAGACGGTCCACTGTGTGACTTTCCGTACTGTTCTATGCTTGTGGATTATTTAGAAGGTAAAGAAACAGAAAATGTGGAATGAAAAAGGAACCAATTGGTTCCTTTTTCATTTACATTTCAAAAGAGCTTCCACAACCACAGGTGGATTTCACATTTGGGTTGTTGATTACGAATGCTTCTCCATCTAGACTCTTAACGTAGTCTACGGTTGCTTCACTCAAATAACTAAATGATAGTGAATCAACAACAATACGAGCCCCACCCTTTTCAAACACAGTATCATCTTCCTCAACTGTATCTGTAATTTCAAAACCATATTGCAAACCACTGCACCCGCCGCCAGTAACAAACACCCGCACGCTGGCTGTTTCTGGAATGTCATTTTCCTTGTCATTGAGTAATTCTTGAATTCTTGTAAAAGCGTCATCCGATACTTGCATAGTATTATCCCTTTTTTGTTTGTTGTTTGAGATTATTTTACATTGGAAGTTTCCAAATTGTGAGGCTTTGTAAAATAAATAACCTTGACAATTACTTATAAAAGGATACAGCTTGTTTTCACCATCAACCATCATAACCGTTTATTTTGCCCCAAAAGATGCCTACGGCTACACTTTATTCCGTGAATGGCATGAGAGGACCAAAAGACGTTGGAGAGAGGCAGATGTATTTGGTGCCGACGAAGTCAAGATTATGGAAAACAACAGACGCCATGTTATCAAGTACATGCGTAAGTTGAAAATCTTTGGATGGTTGCCAGATACCAAAACCTATGCAGATGGCTCAACCTATGAGAAAACAGAAGCGGTTTATTCCGATGTTGTTGGTGATCCCTACTTTGATTATTTTAGGAAATTTACCGGATACATTTTGGATTGGTGGGGTGTTGGTGGCAAATTCACCAATAAAGCAAAGAAGTTGAGAAACAAGACTTCTATTCCAAACACACCAATGCTTGATGTTTCGATGTCACTCGATGCTAACTCTTTGATGGAAAAGATGTATTTGAAAGGGATGAGCTACGATGAGGCAACAGAGACAACATTCAAAGGTCGTCATCAAGCTGCTGAATTGATTCAGGAATTGACGGCTTTCAATAAGGCAGATGGTATGGATGATACAGCCGCTTACGCAGAAGCATTGAGAGTAGTTGAAATCGTTCAAAGAAACCTAGCCCTCAATAACAATTCACCCACCACCAACGAATACAATTTCATGGTGAATTATTACAACAGATTCATCGACAAGAAAAAACGTGAAATGATGAAGGTGGATATAAACATTTGGTTCCTAAAAGAGTTTATGTCCTATCACCCAAATGTCAGTCTTTATGTTCCAGGACCATATGGGATGTTGTATAGAATTCACGGACTTGTTTCAAAACGAGATCAGAATGTGATTCTCCAGATGGAGGCAATCACCAATACCAAAAAATACGTGCATGAATACACTTACTCGGTTGCCAGAGACACATTGGTTAATGAGGCGGATAAGGGTTACATTCCAGCTAAGAAACTCACAATGAGCAAGTCGAAGATTCTTAATGCAATGTACGGTAGGAAGAAATTGTCCGTCGACCACAGATACAGAACCGAAACCTTCTACGATTTGGTTTTGGAAGGGAAAACCACCAATGGAAGATTCCCCTGGTTTGATGCACACCACAACTGCTGGGTTTCACCCGACTATTCAGTTGCCAAAAATCTTCAAGATCTGGACATAGTGTGCTAAAATGAGTTTTAGCATCGACAACCTTCTCAGTCAGATTGATTCCTTGACAGATTTGTTGAGGGGTGAGAACTTTTACGTTATCGTTTTGCGCGAAAATTACACATTGGGACTGTATAGAAAATCATCTACTAAAATTGCGAGAACTATCCATAGTAAAGATATGAAAAAGCTGTTTGAAATTTATCTGATTTATTTCGGTAATGACCTTCGAACCCAAAGAACAGACAAACTACATTATTCTGAGGAAAATTTGGGTTGTTGGAGTGATGTTCATGGTTTCAGGACGGAGATAATGCGATTGTATAAGAAAATTTACGCCAAATACCCCGAAAAACTTATTTGAAAGGTCTGCCATGTGTGGTATAATGAATAATGTCTGGTCTAGGTCGAGATGGGTTATCAATATGGACAAAAACAAAACCTATTATGGGTTTGAGAATGTTGATGGTGAATTGCGAATTAAAAAATTCACATCAAAAAATAGCTACAAAATGAAAAGTCATCTGCTGCGTCGAGAATCCATCAACGAATTGTTTGCAGGTTATTTTGAACACTTTCGCAAGTTTGATGATGACATGTCTAGTAAAATAATCGAACGTCATGCACTCGCCCTGGATATGGGCTATTATGAATTCATTCGTAAAGCGGAAGTCCTCTACAGATCCATTCTTGAAAATGAACCCGAAAAACTGATTTAATGAAATAAATAATACAAAACCGTTATTAACAGGGATCGATTATGTTATTCAAGAACTTAAAAGCAATTATCAACGAGGCTGATGAAACTACAGCACCAACACCGGCGGAAGGTGCTGCACCTACAGACGGAACAGTACCAACAAATCAAACACCTATCAAGAAATCTAAAGCCGATAAGGTTGCCGATTCACACGCGGATGGTATTGGTGGAGAGATTTACACTATCATTACAGAATTATCATCAAAAATTGAAACACAGTTGAAATTGGCATTCGCAAAAGACATCGAGTCATTCGATGTTGGAAATAACATCATTACTGTTAAATTAAAACCAAACAATACTGCCGATGCAAATGGTATTATCAATGTGATCAATATGGTGTTTGCTCCAAACATTGACCCTTTATTGCTGAAAAGATTCGAATTGCTGCCACAACCGATCACCAATGATATTTTGATGATTACTGTAGAAGAAAAAACAGTATAAAAAGGTAAACTTTTAAAAAGGTGTTATTTTCTTTAATAAATATTTTTCGAAAAGTATTTAAAATTAAAGAGGAATAAGGATGATTGATGCGTCTACCAAAAAAATTTGGTATAACACCTTCTTGGAAAAATACAGTTCTGCAAATATTGAAAAACTTTCAAAGGATATGGAAGAAGTGGTTTCCATTATTGAAACTAAACAGGATTCCTGTCCAAAAGAAGAATATCAGAAACTCAAGGCATTGCACAGAAAGAAAATAGCTGATTTTCTTTCAAAAGAAGATTAATTCTTCTTTCCCTCCTATCAACAAATCCCCAAGAATCTCAAACTTATTGTATAATAAGTGGTAGTATTCTATCGTTCAAAGGAAAATATTTTGTCAAAAGGTATCGTGAAAGTAGAAGGGATTAGGTGTGACAACCCATCCTGTGATTATGAGAATATTGATGTTCAACCACATCAGTATCAGGCCTGGGTCAATCAACCATGCCCCAAATGTGGTGAAGTCCTTCTAACGGAAAATGACTTCAATCTGTATAAGCTGTTGATGGCAACTACAACCATTGCTAACGGTCTTGATTCGGATGAAGAAGTTTCATTGCCGACAGAAGTCGAAAAAGTTTATACCCCTCATGTGAAAAGTCCAAATGAATGAACGTGAAGTCATAAAGCTTCTGGCTGAGAGATATGTAAAGATGCTGGGTTTTACAAAAGACCAGCATCTTCGTAACATGTGTTTGACCATCATCGACAAGTATAACACTTATCCAGAAGGTAAGTTGAATCGGTGGTTGGGATACATCCAAAGGGGTGTAATCGATCTCAAACTAACAACACTAGCAAAAGAAAGTAAATTTGCGAAGCCTCTGTTTGATAATCTTTATATCGCCCAACAACCTAAAGAAGAACCACAACAACCAAATGAATAAAATTGTCCTTTGTCTGGATATTGATGATTGCATTATTCCAGCAAGCTCCACCTACTTTGGTAGGTTCGATGATACCCTTGACATTATGGCATCCAACATGAGAAGAATCAAAGCCATGATTGAAATGTTCGATATGGGTGTTTTCATTACTTCATCGTGGTATTCATCCCTCAAAATCAAAGATGGTGTCCTTCAATACAACCGAGAGCATTTTGCTGATGAAGAAAATCACCTTTACAATGCCTTCAAACTGCTCCGTGACGGGGTTGGAAACCGTGCAATTGGGTTGTCCTGTGGCGATAGACGCAAAGATATAATAACGTTGTTGAATAATGGATACAAAGTAATAGCAATGGATGATATTAATTTGAGTCGGGATCAGATTATACACGGTTATACCGTCGATGATGAAGTTTTGAGCAATAATTATCTGTTTTTACATGTTCGTGGTTTCATTACTAACGAACATACTTTTATAGCTCGTTCTTTTTTGGATAAGGAATAAACATGAATTGGTATGAACTAGATTGGAAACTACAGGATAGCAACACCATTTCGCATTCTTTGGATGGTTACACCAGAGATAGAAATATGCGCGAAATTTTGACTTTATTCAAACAGAAAATTACAGAAATTGAATGCAATGGTACTGTGATGCAATCTTCTATGAATGGTTACATTCAGACGGAACTGAATAACTTGCGTGAAGAAAACGAACTGATGAAACAATTGCTTGTCAAGATCATTCAGAAGGATTATCCGGAGATTGTTCTTGAACAGCCGGAGTTCATTTCCGCAAATTTGGAAAAGCAGGCATTGAAACACATCACTCAATTGGTATAAGGGGTGTAAGATGGAATGGTTTGAATTGGATTGGAAACTGATGGACACTCAGCTTGTCTCTCATTCATTGGATGGTCCGACTCGTGATAAAAATCTTCGTGACCTGTTTGATGTTATGAGGCGTAAAGTAAACGAGGTTGATACCAATCGCCAACTGGCTGCAAACTCGATGGATACTCTCAGAACCTATGTCGATTCATTGAATTATGAGAACGCTATGCTCAAAAAGCTGGTAGCGAAAATGATTGTAAAGGATTATCCCGAACTTGTGTTAGAAATGCCAGAATTCATTGCTAACACATTACCCAAAGAACCCCAAAAAGAAGAAATTTGATGAAACTTTATACCTCATTTTATGGAAATTTGAGGAACATCCCATCTGAGTTCTTCATTGTTTCGGCTAGTCGTGGTTTGACAGAAGAACTAAAGATGACTGTCGACAGTTGGGATGTTGACCTGGCACCGACACAATCAATTTTCAATGATTACAAGACTGATGGTGACTGGACAAAATACGTTACCAGATTCAAAGTCGATGTTCTTCCAAAAATAGACTGGCTCGAAAAATTGGAAACATGGGAAGAAAAGGCGAACAAATTGAACAAACATCTTGATAATATCGTTCTTTTATGTTATGAGAAACCTGCAGATCATTGCCACCGTCACATTCTGGCCGAACACTTTGAAAATGAGTTCAAAACGGTAGTGAAGGAATTTGGACATGAGAATATGATCCGTGATAACTACAAATTGATTCTCGAAAACAATATGGATATTCTGTTTTAAGTGGTGAAAATATGGAAAAATTAATGAATTTCATTCAGATGTTGATTGCCGAGAAGGAATTTGAACTTGTCGGTAGTCATTTAATCAATGACCTCCATGCACGCACAGAAGAATTCATTTACAATAACTTCCCGAAAATCAGACAGCAAAAATATGTTCATTTTGAATACGATTTTAGGGATAGAATGATTAAGTGTGATGTGTCGAAAGAATTTGCTGCAGAGTTAGATATACACTATCCAGAATATTTGGTTTGATGACTCGTTCCTTAATAAATAAAGGAATATAGTGATGGGGAAGTTATGGGAACAATAATCGCACACGGTAAAAATCAATGGGGAAGATCCACAAAGAATAAAAGGACTGATTCCGAATTGGAAGAAGAACTTACAGCAATTGAGTCCCCAAAGAGTATCGTGACCCAGGAAACCATCATTCTGAAAGATATTTCCGACCAGGTTAATGTTGGTACTAAGGTTGTTAAAAAAATTGACGACTCGATAATTCAGAATGGTTTTTCTGAGATACAAAACACAAAAATTCATCCCACAAATTCACCTACCATCAGTCATCAGTCATCGGTGAGTACAAAAAATTACAAAGCTCTGGATATACCGGCAGAAATAGTACCTGATGAACCTATGAGAATAACAGAATCGCCAAAAAAAGGTAGAAAAAATAAAAAAGTATTAGTAGATGAAGAATCAACTACAACCTCAGACACACCATTTAAGTAGATTGTAGGGGATAATTGTGCTAATCAGACACGGTAAAAATCAGGAACAAATCGTTCAAAAGACTGTGGAAGTAAAACATGGTTATATTCAACACACCAGACAGCCAAGGGTGCAGGTTGAAATCCCAACCATTGTTGTTCCTCAGGTAATATCTAATCCGTTACCACCAACAACAACTCCTGTGGCACAGGCAGTGATTTTTGAGGAAAAACAAACTGTTGTAGAAGTCCCAAAATTACAAGCTAGACGCTCGACCGTGTTGGAACAGGGGTTTATTATTCATGACAATGCCTCGATGACTCCAGATATCAATCGCACCAGAACATTCCATGTTGATCCCGATGTCCCACATGTTATTCACGATAAAAATGTATTGAATAAAAATTACAAACAGATTGTGTTTCCACCAGTTTCAAAAGGTGATGAGAATGATGTTGTTTGTACGCATTCTCCACCCAAGACAAAACTTCGTTATTTGACCACCACTAATTCTCACACAGCGGAAATTAAACCAGATACAGTTGCGGACCTCGACAGATTATTTGGTGGTGATGTAGTGCTTATTGTTGAAACAATTTCCACTGGGAGAATCAACTTTGAGCATTTTTCTATTGAATTTTCCAATCCAAAATTTGTTGTCGTTTCTGGTGAAGAAGGTATGGCGCCGGCAACCCCAACAACTCCATTCGTTTTGAGAACTCCTTATGCAATTGCGGTGTCATATTTGTTGAATACCATGGTCGAAGAATTCGAGAAATTGAATCTTGATTGTGGGCGATTGATAGAAGTTCTCATAGACATGTTGTCTCATTCAACAGGAGTAAAAGATTGGTTATCCCAAATAGCCTTATTATGGGTTGAGATACAAAAATAGTAAATCTCGAATTTTTTTGTATAATAGAGTATGAATATAGAAATGATTAATTTTGATCCGATAGATTTCGATAGAGCAACTCGGTTGATGACATTCTTAGAATCGCTACGAACCGAAAAGACTCTTGACGAAATTCTTATCACACACAGTTTTCAGATGGTTTATGAGATGGCGAAGATGATTGCTTTTGAAGGAAGAATCAGCAATAACATGATCAAGGATGGTAGCATGGTTAAAAAACATGCTGCTGCTATCTATTCCGAAATCCAAACCAAATTCCCGATTGAAACATTCCCAGAGAAATACATTTGATTTTGTGGCAAATGCTACAATTTTTGATATAATACATACATTACAAACAAACAAATGGATGGACATATGAAAATTGCTTCTGTGTTGATTGCTGGGTTACTCGCAAGTACAACAGTTCATGCTGAAAAGCTCCATGAAGTAAAAACAAGTGGAATGGTTATTAAAGATACTCTAGAGGTGCATGCTTTTGATGATCCCGATATCAAAGGTATCACCTGTTATTACACGCTCCCGAAAAAGTCGTTGAGTGTTGAAGATCAAACAGATTCAAGTGTTAGTTGTAGGCAGGTTGGTCCGATCTCCGGCAATCTTTCTACAAGAGTAAGTATTATGGAGGCTAGCAAGAGTTGGTTCGTGAAAGAACTTCGTCTTGATAGAATCTATGATAAAGGCAGGAATGTATTGGTGTATCTAACATATACCAAGAAGATGTCAGGAGACAATGCCAATAATTCTATTTCGGTCGTGCCACTTTATGTTGCCAAGTAACCAAAACAGAAAATCGGAAACTGTCACCTGTAAGCGTTCCGACCTTGAGGATTTATTACTCAACGTAAGTTGGGCTGTAGAAACTCTAAAGGAAAACGGTCATCCAGAAACTGCACAGGCAATTCTTACCAAATATACCAAAATTGCCAACTGCATTGGATTTACCGGTCGTTTAAACGTGTTTAACAACCTTTTAAGGAAATAAAAAATGAACGTTATCAAAGCTATGATTTATGAAGCCGAAACCAAGAAGAACCAATGGGCGAAGAAGGCAGATGATGCTGATGCACTGGCAGCTGCTAAGAAAACCCGTGAGGAAGCTCTTGCGTTGGCATCCTACTTTGAAGGAAAGTACGATGCTCTGCTTGAAGTCATCAAGGTTTGCGATTGCAATACCAGCGACAACAAGAAATAACCAACTAAAAGGATGATGTCACCCCACAATCGTTCGGTAGTTGGTTGTGGGGTGGCGGAACCTCAACCGATCTATAGAGGATTTTAAAGACAGAGATTATCATGCACTATAATTTGACAATTAAGAAACAACGTAAGTTGTTTTGGAGAGATTGCGAAAAAGCAATCGCTACCTGCGCAATGCCAGAGGATATGGATCCCGAATACTACAGTTGGGAAAACGGTAAAGATTTATCTCCTTGGGAAATTTTGGATTTTTGGGATAACGATCAGGTTGTTAACGATGATCCGAATTTCGCAGCCAACTTGTCAAAGAATGCGTTTGATACTTTCGAATACTACGATGATGAAGGTATCGAAGAATTGGACAACTATGAAAATGGCGACGATTCTTAACCTGTAATCGTAGTAACATTGAGGACTGAATGGAATGGGGATTGCTGTCGTTAGTTTCCATTCCATTTTTTTGTGACATTAACTTTTGCAACTGGTGGATAATATGAAAAATAATAAGAAAACTCTGATTAGTAGTATGGTTCTGGAACGATTTATAGACAATTATTCGGAAACCGAGTATCAGACTGCGTGGGAAAAACTACAAAAATTCCTTACTGATAACAAAGATAACCCCGATTTGTATCGTGAATCTGCGTTTGATGCTGAATGGCTGAATGAAGTTTTCTGTAACATTCTTGGTTATCCGAAGAAACTGAAATCTCGTGAATACTGGACTGTCAATGGTGCTGGTAAGAAGGAAGAACGCATTGATGGTGTATTTTACAACCAAGATGGTGAATCTGTCAAGATGGTTATCGAGTTAAAGGCTCTCGACACACCAGACCTGTTTAAGAAGGATGGGAAACTTTCACCAATTACCCAAGGCGCAAAGTACCTGTTCCAAACACCAAAATCCGAACTAGCAGTTGTGAGCAATTTTGATGATGTTGTAGTCTTTGATAGAAAAGAAGAATTCCGCCAGTCGTGGTCGTTGTTTGAAATGACCTTTGACCAATTCAAAGAATTCTACCTAGTCCTAAGTTTCAATAGCTTCTATGGGAATCTCACTGAACTGATGATTGACCAAAGTGAAGAATCCGACAAAGATGTCGATGAAGATTTCTACTCGTTGGTGGTCAGTATTCACAAATCACTACACAACAAGCTAAAGACGGAATACGCCTCTGATCTTTTTAATAAGTTTCTGGCGATGGCAATTTTGGAAGATTGCTCAAAGCTACCACCAATGCTTATTAAAACAGTTTTCAATCGTAAGACTGACTTCGATCACAGCCTCAAATCCCATTGGGATGTATTCACAACTTTCTTCCAATCAATGAAGAAGAGCAAAGCCAGCAGAGAATACCTTAATATAAATGAAGAAATTTCCGCCTTACCCGTATGGGATGATATTTCGTATTTGGGTCGCATTAAGGTTCCCAAATCCATCCTCGATCAAGTTGTTTCCCTCAGTGAATACAATCTGAAATCCGTACCACTCGACCGCCTGTTTTTCAACATCGCTAAAAAGATTTATAACCCCTATGATGGTATCAGTTTTTGGGATGATGGTGGCGATGTCAAGCAGTTTGAATTCTACTCCAAGCTGTTAAGTAATGAATACAAACCAGTCGATATCTGTTTGGGTTTCGCCTGTGGTCTGGTTGATAATGTTGATGACCCACTGATTAACCTGTATAACCAGCTGTCGCCTGTGAAGGTTGTTGAAGGTGGTGACCTCAAGAAGTTTTCCATCGATCCAGAATTCGTTGATGATGTTTGGTACAACATTGTTGAGCGTGAAGATTTAACGGATGAAAATACTGTTAAACAGATTCTAGGATATTTGGATTTTGTTGGGATGATGGATATTGATGGTGATGATTATGCACTGTTGAGATTGTGCAATCTCCCCAAAGAATCCTTTGACATTGAAGCAGATGGTGTTACCACAAGCATTCAACGTGCTTCTGTCAATACAAAGATTCGTGTCCTCAACGCAGAAGAAAAAGCGTGGTTGGATACTTACAACAAAGGTAGCAAACCTTTCTCTGAATTCGGTGCTGTCGTCAAATCCCATGATGCTGATTTCAAATTCAATATGACCTCCGGTCGTATTACCGAAAGGGATGAATTTGGTAATTGGAGAGTCGAGGAAGAATTGTATGAATCCAACGCAATTGAACTCTACATCAAATCCAAGTCTGCTGATTTGAAACTGATTATTTCATCTGCTGATTTCCTACAATACATCGACTACAGTGATTTGATTACATTGGACAATGCCAGAGTTTCCAGCAAACTTCTAAGTGATGAATTTCTAACAATGGCAAAATCGCTGAAACAACTCAAAGAACACATTGGGTTATACGAATACAAACTTCAAAAACTCATTAACGATCATGCTGATGAAGTTGAAATTTTCAGATTGGAACGACATCTTGATGAATTGTATGAAAAAGAGCGAGGATTTTCCGGACAATAAGGTATAATAGTATTATAATGGTATTTTATTGGTGAATGAACATGTGCGAAAATAAAAAAGATTGTTTTTGGTCGGTGATTCTTTGGGGATTCACAATCCTCGTGGTTGTGGTGTCGGTTCTCGCCACTCTCGACAATAAAGTTCATGTTCTTTCACCGATGGAATACGAGGCATTGAAAAATATCGATCCCATGAAAAAAACTGTTATTAAGGATCAGTCGAAAACGGAATCGACTGATGCGAAAAAGTGAACGACTGTGGATTTAATGTTAGGAAAAACTTATTGGGTTCTAACAGATCTAGAACATAGGTATGTTTTGGGCGAACGAGAGTTTTATGCATTGAAAAAATGTATTCTCCAGCACTACATTACAGTCGATCATGACACCATTAAATATTGTTTTCATGTATGTAATGGTGTCGAACCCCATACGGATATAATGGGTGAGTATCACGAGATGTATGATTGGGAATGCGAGCAAATGGTTTATTTTTCAATTGACGAGTATCTTCACTATCTTGTGAGGCACGTTGACAATCTAAATAGCAACATCAACGAAGAAGGTAAGATTCACAGTTTTGATGATTTTATGAAACAGAAGATAGCATTAAGTCAAGAGCAGCGCCCCGAAATTTGGATTTGAGAAATTATGGAATTCATCAAAAACAAAATTTATTATGTTGTGCGAAATTATTCAGTTTCCAATGTACTATCGGAATCAGATTATCGTGAAGTCGTTAAATGTGTTTATTCTGGTTCTGATGATACGGGGCTTTACGTTTTCAATCCAACGGATAACGCATCCCCAATGATACTCGGTAATGGAGATTTCATCTGTTTTGAATCCATGGACGACTATCTTATCAGTCTTTTTCGAGGCATAATGGATATAAACGAAACCGCTGAATTATCGGAATTCGACAAGCAACCAGAAATCTATGGTTTCGATGATTTTATGATACAGAAAATTTTAGAAAGTCAAGAGCAACACCCCGAAAGATGGATTTGAAATAAAATGAGCAAAATCTACTTCACCAGCGACCTTCATTTTGGACATGATTCTCCCTCAATGATTCAGACCTTCCTAGCGAATGGTCGTCAAGGTGCTACCTCAAAGGAACACGATCAATGGCTGATTGATTCGTGGAATTCCATCGTCAAACCACATGACGTAGTTTGGGTATTGGGTGATGTAGCAATGGGTCGTCCTGGCACAAAGGACAGACCAGGCCTCGGTGTTAAGAATCTCGCTAATGTTGGGAAACTGGTCGGAAACAAGAAAATCATACTAGGCAACCACGATGACCTACCCGTTGAATTCTATATGCAATATTTTCATGTGGTGAGAGGTATTTGCAAGTTCAAAGGTCAGTGGATTTCCCACGCACCGATCCATCCCAACGAACTGCGTGGCCGTAAAAATCTCCACGGTCATGTGCATCACAAGGATGTTACACTTGGTCATATGCTGGATGATCGATACATCAATGTTTGTGTCGAAGCCAACATTCGCAGAAATGGTACCATTCTCGTAGAATGGGATGAACTCAATATTGATACAGTAGCAATTTGGACAAACACACGCAATGAAAGGATTAAAAATGGACAATGATTTAGGTGGTTTGATTGACGCAGCAGTACAGATGCAGGCAACTCTGAAAACTCCCCCACTGTTGGAGTTCTTCAACGAGCAACGCCAAACAATTGGTAAGGTTGAAATTACTGAGGATGGGTTTCTAACCTTTGAGGGTGATGTTGATGCCTCAGCCAAAAAGTTCTTTGAGGCAATCATTACGCATAACAGTCAGAAGGTTATCGCCTATCGCAACGCCTTGCAAGAAATCAGAGAAAAGTCGAAAGAGACTGGGGTACACGTCATTCTCGATAAGGTAATTTGATTCTTTTTGGTATAATAGAAAATGAACGAAAAAATCAAACAACTGGCTGAGCAAGCTGGTGGTACACAGAAGTATGTTCCATCACCTGGTGTATGGCAATTCTTCGATGATGAATTGGAGAAATTTGTCGGGCTGATTGTTACCGAATGTGCCAACGCTGCGATGAATAAAGAAACTGGCATTGAAAATGGACTTTCTCCAGAACTGGCATTGGTGCTATCTGGAAGAGCACAAGCATACAAACAAATTTTGAAACTATTTCCGATTGGAGAAAAAGATGGAAAATCAACACAGACAGATTAAGGGATACCGTGAACTCAGCCAACAAGAGATTGATTTGATGAATGAAATCAAATCGAAGGGTGCTGAGTTGGGTGATTTGGTTGCAAAACTTCGTGCTGCAGAAGGTCTCGATCAGCGTTGGGTGAGTATTGGTGCTACCGATCTCCAAACCGGTCTGATGGCTCTGACTCGCAGTGTTGCTCAACCTACATTCTTCTAAGGTGTGAAAATGGATAGAACGAGTGGAGAGTGGGCAACCTTTTTTGATGTTATTGTGCTTGATCCTGATGGTTGGGATCGTACAAATTTTGATGAATCGTGGAATGAGTTGATTAGTGAGGAAGTTTTCAAAGCTCGCCTACAACGATCCACTTCAATGAGAGTCCCAAAGAAACCGGAGTAAGCCGTGAACGAGCGAATTCGTCAGTTAATGATTAAGGCAATCTGCGAAGTCGATGATTGTGGTGATCCAAAAGACAAAGAGCTTCAAAAAGATTTGAAGCGAATGTACATCCCTAATGTCTTTGCGGAAAGATTCACAGAATTGGTGTTGCAAGATTGTTTCGACATTTTGAGTGGTTATACCGGATGTGAGAATTTGGAAACAAACCACAACCATCCTATTTTTGAAATCAAGAAACATTTCGGAGTCTAGTATGACACATAAAACCTATGCCGTTACACTGAGAAAAAAGGACACAGGTGAAATTTTTGTGGTTCCCGTTACCGCTGAAACCGATGATGAAGCAGTTCTGAAAGGTTTGAAGTGGATGACTGATGGACAGGAATTTCCTAATCCATCGGAATATGAATTAACACAGTTGGAACGAATTACATGAGTGGAATCATCAAGTCACCTGGCAGACAGGCAACAATGATGGAGCAATTCATTCTCGGACCTGTCGCCCTAAAGAAAATTGGTGGTAGAAAAGATAGAATCGTAGTCCATCATATCACAGAAAATACTCCACATCGACTACAATTGGAAGTGGAAGCTTACTACGGTGGTAATGTTAGCTTCCATCGTGTTATCATAACTTAATCGAGGATTTGAAAATGGGAATGGCAATGTATGTTTCAGATGAATACAAAGCACCTGCATGGATGAATGGGTATAAAAATCTGGCTCACTGTAAGAACTGTGATGCTGTGTTTAACAAGACAACAGAGTTTGTTCGTGGATACAATATTCAGAATGGAACAATGCCCTCCCAATTCGTCAAGGTTGCTGATTGTAAGAAGGGTTGTTGTCCAGTTTGTAATACTCCGATTGAATCGGAATAAAAATACCCTAAAAATAAGGGGTTTTTCCGACAGTTATGAATTTTAGAATAATAAATATTTTTACATAAAAAAATAATAATGGGATGGGTTAATAATGGTTAAGATGGTTGGTGGTAAGAATTGTACATGTGGGGATGTTTTGAATGTTGGTGTTGTTCATCATTTTGATGGTACACCATGTTATGTTGTAACTCCAGAAGACTTCAATAACATTTTGAATGGTATGATGGCATCTGTAGAAGAATGGTATCACGAAGATAAAGATGAAATCAATGATGTTCGTCCATGTGACAGAACATTCAAAGATTCAGCTGGCAATGAATGGAATCCTGAGTTGATTAACAAATATGCAAGCAAGCCAGAGGCTATTGCGACCTATATTTGTGAAAATGCTCAATATCTATCAAAAGCGGATATCGTCAGCATTTGTGAAGCCATAAGAGATAATTGGAAACGCTATTGGGCGTCGTGCTAATATGAAATGGTTTAGAGAAATTAAATCTGTTGGGTTAAGAGACTGGTTCTGGTTTGTTATCAGACTCAGAAGAAATGAATTTCATCGTTCGCTGGACATAGATAAGTGGTTCGATAAAACAAAACCTCATGGTTATGATTCTATTGGACTAATGCGTGCTCGTAATAGGGCACACAACATCGACAATAAACTGTCGGAAATTGTATCATAATATGTAACATCAATATTTAGGATCATCGAAAATGACTATACACATTCGCTACACATTTGAAAAACATTATGGTAACAATTGGCAACCAGTTGAAATGGAAGATATTCATTTGGGTGATACCATCCGGTTTTATGATGCTGGTAATTTAGCATTTCATAATCAAACGAAATCAACAGAATGGTTTGTTGATGAAGATATGATTAGATTTGTTGCAGATTTGATTGAGGATGTTGGGTCGAGTGGAGAAATCCCAGTAATCGAACCGTTGGGTACAGAAATCAGTGCATCCAGTTACAAAGAAGCCTTTGAATGGATTATGGCTAGGATGCGTGACGGTGATATGGAAACCCTCAATAAGCTTTATGAATCTTATGACCCTGCAAAGCATTCGGCCGAATTCATGTCAGGTTTGTTGCGTTGTGGTAACAGTCAAAAGAGAAGATTACCTGCGTGGCTACCGGCACTGAAAAAAGTAACAGCGGCTTTGGGTGAAGAAGGTAAGGGTGCTTTGATTGGTATGGATCCTGAGAAGATCGAAAAAGAATTAGCGGCAGAAACCAAACCAGATGAATTGGGTTCGATGTTTGATCGTCAGATTTTGAATGTGCATCCGAATCTAGTAAGAGGCTAACCGATGGCGCATTTACCAAAGAACAAAGTCGTCAAACTTTATATGTGTGGTACGGATTACGAGCACGAAATGGGTAACATAGCCGTAAAGATGTATGCTTCAATCGAAGAACTAAAGCGTGACAGACCATGCATACCGGAATGTGGTATTGTTTCGGTCAATGTTGAATTGGTAGAATGGGTAGAGAATGGGATGCCCTATTCTCAAAGGGGTGGTAAGTTGTAAAGAAGTAAGAGGTACAAAAAATGGGTTACATTGGAAAAAATAGTTTGGTTTGTGAACATGGAGACGAACAAAGTAAGTGTCCATTCTGTTATGATATTTGGAAAGAAACCGGAAAATCACCAGAACCAGTTGGAACTTATGGTGAGGTTCAAAGTAGAAAAAACAAAAAAGTGGTTAAGGGTGGTGTCAAGCAAGACTATGAAACACTCAAGCTGAATCGCCAAACGAACAGATTACTAGATCAAGTGATTGAAACCATCAAAGATACTGAATGGCCTGCATGGGCTGATCCTGCTGATTGGCGAATGGTTGTCATCAATTCAATTGAAAAGCGTTTTGGGAGAGAATAGTGGAAGTTTATTACAGAGAAGGTGATGAAGTTTGGGTTGGTGATTTGACATTTCTAAGATTGTCCGAATCGGAAAGGAAACTTTCAGACTTTGATAGAAAACATTGGCCCGAAAAATTCACCGCTGAAATGACTCACAAACCATACAGTTCCTTCGTAACCTTCGACACTGCGTGGAGAAAGACATGGCCTCGCAAATCTGTCCACTTGGAAGATCCTTACATTGAGAGCATTGGCTCAAGCAGAATTGTCATCCAAGACAAAGAAGGTAACACCTACAAGTTCTACACCGAAAAACCAGAGTGGGTTAAAACAACTATTTCGGTAGAGCGTTGGGCAAAGGAAAACAAGAGTCCAGAAGAATTGGCTGAGGAACAACAGGAACGTGATGATCTGGACATGATGTCCAAAATCTTTGGTCGTGTAGCTGATGATGTTCTTGCAGAGGGTTTAGACGATAGCAATCAAGGATGAAACCATTTCATCCTTTGCTTCAATAAGTTTCATAACAGCTTCATAATGATTCTTATATTGAATCAATTTAATCATTTCTTTTTGAATATCTTCTTCGACACGATCCGCCTGAGCTGATTTCAGGCGGTTTTTTATTTCCCCAATAGTGTCATCATAATCCTGATTACCACTACCAAAGGAACTATCTATTGGTGGATAAATCTCTCCTAGTGTTCTCGCATAACCATCTCTTTTTGCTGAGATTATCCTAGCCTGTAATTGTAAGTAACTAATCTGCGCGGCAACATCAGAACTATCTTTTTGTTGTGTAAGTCTTTCTATTTCCTTACCAATCATTTCAATTTCTTTTTCTGCGGCGGCAATATCGGCTCTCAGTTTTGATCGGGAACCATCAAGTTCATCTTTATTTTCTTCATCTGGTTTTCCATCAAATACCTTAATAGCATCATCCATCGCTTCTTTGTATGCCTTTTCTTCTGTGTATTTGAATAATGCTTCGCGATGTCGAAACTCCATTATCATTGCGTCTATGCGATTTGCGTTTGGGACAGCCTGTTGAGTTAATGGAATATCCTGGAATTTTGTTTCTCCGATAGCTGGGAAATTTTGGGCAACAGTATTCACACCCTGAATAGGTGGTGTATTAAAACCGCCGATATTGGATATGAACATTTTAACCCTCCACGAATTAATTCTACAAATTGGATATGTTATCTATTTAGAGAATCATCCATATCTACATTATCTGTATTTTTTAAGAAAACTTTAGGGCAAATTCAAAACTTTTTTACATTATATCAAGAACAATGTAAAATATGATATAATGACCAATTAAATAAAGGGGTTTGGGGATGAATCGAGAAATCAGTGAAAGGATTGACAATCTGTTTAACGAGATTGTCAGTTTGAAGATGAAAGAGGCGCGAGGGACACATCTGGTTCCAAAAACAGTCGAGATGTTCAAGGATAGATTGACAAAGATTTATTTGGATGAATGTGAAACTGCACTCAGTCCAATGTTGCGTGATATGATCAGTAGAGGACAAGCGGTAGATTCGATTAAACGCCATTTTGAGGGTTAGGAAATGTTTGAAAGCAAGCCAAAACTTTGTATTACCTGCAACAACCTGTCCAAAGGTGGATTTGGTTTATGTTATGCTCCTGAAAATGGTATCTCCCCTGTGACTGGTGAAATTCAACCATTGCTCGCTGTTTCTTCTAGATCCGATTTTCGTAGATTGAATGGACTATCAGATACCGGCTGTGGTCCAGAAGGTAAGTTTTATGTTCCAATCGTCTATGAAGATACCCCAACCTTTTGGCAAATCATTACCAAACTTTTCAAAAGAAAATGATATAATAGAGTATCATTAAATTTTGGAATCGACCATGAACGACAGAATTAAAGAACTTGCCAAACAAGCTGATTGTACCATTGATGGTATGGGTTTTGGTGAGGGCAATGTTGAAGAATTTGCCAAACTGATTATTCGTGAATGTGCCGAAGTAGGTTTGGACAGTGTTGAAGATGGTGATGATGTTGATGCCATTATGAAAAGAGTTCACAACAACATTCTGAAACATTTTGGAGTTAAAGCATGAACGACAGAATTAAAGAACTTGCTCGCAAGGCGAATATGGTTGAAGTTCGCTATAGTCCTGGTTTCCCAGATATTCGTTATCCAGAAAACTTTGAAAAGTTCGCCGAATTGATTGTCAATGAATGTATCCAACTGTTGACAGATGAACAACTGGGTGCTCCGAAGCCAATCGCTGCTGGTATGAATTTTGGTAAAGTCCTCATTCAAGAACATTTTGGGGTTAAGTGATGAATCAAAATACTGCAACTATTCTGGCTCGTGCTCAAACAGAAGTGAATACATTGTACGATGCAATGGAAACTGAGCCAGAAGGTGATTTCATTGATTGGTATCAGGCTCAGATTATTGAAAAATTCACAGAGTTGATGGTCAAGGAATGTTGCTTAGTGATGTCGGCAACAGCAAAACGTGCTCAGGATCAATATACCTACATGGGTGATGATGTTCCTACCTCTGTCCATCAATGGAACCTTAAAAAGCATTTTGGAGTTGAAAAATGATGATTTATTTGATTTGTGAAGTTGTTGATTTAGGATACCATGTGGTATCCGGTTATACTTCAAAAGATCGTGCAGAGGTTGAATTGCAAAAGGCAATCGACAAAGCAAGAAATCAAAGAATTGAAGATTTGAAAAAAATCAACTACACTCAAGAAGCCGCGGAGAAATTCTGTGACAGTATTGAGTTTTTTGTGTTGGATACAGTCGAGGTTGAATGATGAATAAGCGTATTGGTGAACTCATACTTCAAGCCGGATTCGACAATGATGGTGATGAATTTGAGTATTCAGTTTTTGATGGTTGTGAAGTTGCACACTGCACCGAACCACTCCACAACCTAATCAAGTTGGTGGTTCAAGAGTGTGTTAAGGTTTGTGCGGATCGTGGTGCGATGCACGATGGTCTGTATAGTGCTTGGGCAGAAGATTGCTCCAAGCGAATTGAAAAACATTTCGAGTGATTGATAGTGCAACAAATTGACCTGATTCAACATTATCTTCTGAGATTCAAAGCGAATGATAGGGCTTACAGTCCCGAACACGCAAAGAAGAAAAATGGTGACATTCGCAAAATTGTGATGACTGATGGTCCGGAAGAAAAGCGTGTTGCCATTCAGGCTGCGTGGGATAAACACTATGAGGTAAAGAAGAATGAACGGTCATCATATTTGGTGTAACGCTGATTATCGCAAACCAGCCAATGAGTGCCAACAGTGCGCTAGGCTGAATGCGTCCTATCCAATGGAAGGTATGTCGGGTGATGAACTGGCAGCGAAGTATTTCCCAGATGTCATTAAAAGGGAGAATCCAAGTGAAAAGAGCTAAGCGATTCAGAATGCACAAGTATGATTGGGATTTGCCAGATGGTTCTCCCAAACATCGTTTTATTGAAATCGAGAAGATCGTGGTAAAGTCGGAGTGGGATAAGGAACAACTGTTGCTCGCCAGTGAATACATTCACGGTTTGCGTAATATTGATACTGGTTATACCGGTGCAAATCTGCTGGCTCACCTTTACTGTCGTCCAGATTTGATTGAAGTAAAAGAAAACAAATAATTGAGAAGGAATAAAATATGGAAGCACAAGTACCAGCAGAGGGAATTTTAAAGCAGAGTGATCATGGTGATTCAAAGTTCTACAAAATCGCATGCACGTGCGGTAATGAAGATGATGAAATTACTATGGAAGTTGAGGCAGATGAAACCGGTGTAACAGTTCATTTTTGGTCGAAAGTGAAAACTGATTATTGGAATGAGCGTTGGCAGAAGCGTTATGATATTGATAATGAAATTCTCCAAGATGCTCATTGGTATTGGATTGGTTTTCTTAATGGAATTTGGGATCGCTTCAAGTTGACTTGGAGAATCTGGACAAAGGGTTATCTGGAAAAGGAATCCTGGACAATTATGACAAAGCAGCAAGCTTTGAATCTTTCCGAAGTGTTGAAGCAATCCATTGCTGATGTTGAAACTTTCCGTGAGCAGAGAAAGGAAAAGCAAAATGCCAAAGGGTGATAAGAGCGTAATTATCAAAGACGTTGAGTTGGTTCCCTACCTTCACATGGTATGGGAAAACAAGCGCATGGAAAATGGTGAATTGCTTTACAAGCGTCATCCCGAAGGAACGTCGGAAGAAATGATTTTCGACGAGAACGAGGCACTGGCTCACCTGTTGGCATCTCAGCAAGTGTTTCTTAACAGCCATTGGTGGATGAAAGAAAAGGAAATGGATGCCTCAGAGAAGGATAAGGCTTGGCCTGAGGATGCGTGTAAAACTTTCAGCATTAATGTCAATTGTAATGACGTTTTCGCATGGGGGTGCGCCGATGCCGAAGAAATGAATTACGATGAATTGGAAGATGTTTATGAACACTTTCACAAAGACCCATCGTGGGGAACGGCAATTTGGTGTTTGAAGAAGCGTGGTTTTATGCCCCAAAAGCCAGTCGAAGAGGCTATTCGTAAGGCAGGTATTTGGGACTTGGATTCAATGGGTTTGAAAGAGAATCCATCAGAAGCATACTACCGTGAAAAGCGTGAAAAGGAACAAGCTGGTGAATAAAAACATCAGAGAGTTGTATTATCAATCGTGGTCTAAGGTCGATCCAACGGACCCGAAAGAAACTTTCGTAAATGCGTTTTCTTCCCTTATTCTTAATGAATGTTTTGATATAATGGAGAAGAATTTCGCTGGTTCTAGTGGCACGGATGGGGATAAAGATGTTTGGGGTCCATCATCTGAGGCATTCAAAGCTTGGAATACTGCCATCAAAACCAGCCGAGATAAAATCAAAGAACATTTCGGAGTCAAGTGATGAAGGAAACCAGCAAGTATTACAGATCATCCTTTTACAAAATGAAGGAAAGAGGTTGGACTGTAATTCCTTGGGATCCAGGCCAACCCAATCAGGTAGAAGTGTTGGAATGGCTGCGTGATAATGGTGATGGACAATTCTATTACTCGGCAGAAATCAACAAATTGAATTTCAGTATCGTCATTGAAAAACCAGAAGATGCTGAGAAGTTTAAGAAACATTTTGGAGTCAAATGATGAAATCAAAATTTATTGAAACGCACAAGAAAGATTGGGGTCCTGAGTTTGCCCATGAACTCAAGATTGAACATACTCCCGAAATTGATGAAGTGGTTTCAATGAGTTGTTATACAATGCTCTACAAAATCGCAGATGAATTTGCAGATGGAATTTATCGGAAAGAAATTTTGAAACATTTTGGGGTGAAATAATGTCAATCAGTGATGTAGCAAACGCAGCAGCAAATGAAATTGCCGACCAGTTCAAAACTGGATTTTTTGATGACCGCATGGTGAATCATGTTTCTGTTATCATTCAAAAACACATCGCTTCATTGGGTGTTGATTGTGCCAACATCTGTCGAGTTGAAGAAGAAGCCTACAAACAGAAAAGAATCAATACCACTGATTTTGCTCAAAAGAATCTATTCTCTGAGTCGCAGATTACAGCAGCCAGAATACGTCGTGAAATTCAGAAAAAGTTTGGAATGAAAGATGAATGAAAAATTTGAAGAACTGTTAGAGCGATCCAAATTCGATAGAGGTATCGATTTGGAAAAATTCGCTATTCTGATTGTTACAGAATGCGCCGACCTGGTTGACGACTGTGATGATTCGCATCCTTTCGCAACCTTCGGTCAGAAGATTAAAAATCATTTTGGTATGGAGCTATAAAATGTTTGAGGTAAAGTGGACTGGTGGTTATCCTAATTTGTGTTCTGGTGAATGGATCATTTACAAGAATGGAAAGCGTGTAGAGATTCCCGAAGATGTTCGTCATGAATCTATGGGAACCTATGGCACTTATTCCACATGGCACTTTGAAGATTGGAATGAAGTGTTTGAGGATTATGAAGCCGGTCTTGATTTTGAGGACTGGATCAATGCCAATCCTTGGGCGAAAGAGATTGCACCGACTGTTCCCGACCAGCAAGAACTGTATCTAAAAATCTCAGATCAGGACTGGCGCCACAACTCCTGTGGAGGTTGTATCTAATGAACGAACGTATCCAGCGGTTAATCAATGAATCCAAACGTGTTGTCGGGCATACGGATGGTGGTTATACTGAAATCAAAGCTGTCGATCCAGAGCGATTGGTTGAATTGGTAGTGAAGGAATGCGCCAATATGATCGATGCAACCTCTGGAGAACAGGTTTTTACAGATCCGGCATTCAACAAAGGTTATTTCTGTGGTCGTGGTGATGCCGCTGCACAAATTCGTGATTTATTTGGAGTTTGAAAATGGAAGCAGAAATCTTTGAGCGTAACCGCAGAATAATGCAACAATATCATCTTAACGATAATCTACAAATTGAAGTTGATAGTGGTCGAAAAGAATTCGGTATTATTACACATTTCAGATTCATGAACAATGATAAGAAAATCTATTTGGGTGTTACTGTTATTTCGGTAACTGGTTTGAGAGACACCGATCCTCCAGCTTTTTGGCTAATTGATCCTGACAACACAAAGGTAGAAGTGCTATGAACGAACAACTGCTTAACCATGTAAGACGACTGTATGAAGAATCTGCCGGTCAGTGTTTTAAAGGCACCGCTTGGGAATGGGAACTGAAATTTGCAGAAGTGATTATCAGAGAGTGTGCTGAGATTGCCCTACGAGAAGATCACGAACCAAGCGAATGTATTCTTAAACATTTTGGTTTGAAATGATATAATAAGGTATATCAACCAAGTGGAGTAACATCGTGAAGAAGTTAATTGTTGGCGGAACCTTCGATGAGAATGGGGGAAAGCCCTCCTACTTCGTTTCACAACTCGCAGAATCGCTCGGTACGGGGTGGGAATGTGTCAATGGAGGTCATATAGACCTCATACGGGAATTCACCCCTGTAGGGTGCAATGTGCTGCTGTGGATGCCCAATGTGTCGAATGATGAAGCGAAAATCATCGACAATCTAAAGGTTGTCAATCCACGAATGATTCTGATTCAATCCAAGAGAGTGATTGAAAAGGATTATCTACCAGCCGATGTGGTTGGTCGCCTGCTAAAGTCCCATTCCCTGCTAGGGATTATGATTACCAAGCATGATAGTGTGTATCGCTTTGATGTTCTTGATCCTTTGGGTAATGTTTGGGTATCGACCGATGATGTTAAGAAGGTTGGTGAAACCATCAACAACCGTTTGGATTACCTGCTATCTCTGTCGAGAGTAGGGTCGATTAAGTCTGATCTTGGTGTAACCTATTCTGTTCCCGAAGAATTCGTGGAATTAGTTCGTGAGTATGGCACTGAATTTGCCAAATTTATTAAGGCGTTTAATCCCAATCGCCTGCTAGGCAATGCTTCTACCCGCTGTGCGAAGGGTTTCCCCGCCATTCGGATGCAAGATCACATCCTTGTTACCCGTCGCAATGTTGATAAGGAAACGCTATCTCCAGACGACTTTGTGTTGGTCGATGGTCACATGAATAAGACCGTACACTATGCTGGTGAGAAGAAGCCCAGTGTGGATACTCCTATCCAAGTCAAACTCTTTGAATTCTATCCAAATGTGCATTTTATGATTCATGGACATGCGTACGTTGAGGGTGGTGCATTCACCAGCAACAAAGTGCCATGCGGTTACGTTGAAGAATTTGATGAAGTGAAGGAGCTGTTTCCGGATCCAAATCAAACCAATTTCACCATCAATCTAAAGGGTCATGGATGCCTTATCCTCAGTGACTCGTTGGACTATCTACGGGCGCAGATGCCTAAGTTGTATTCTCGCCCACTACCGGAGGCTTAATGGAAAAGCGTTGTATTGATTGTGGGAGACATACTGAACATGGTTGTTACCGTGGGATGTATTACAGTCCTGAAAAAGGTAAAATCGTTATTAACTACAAAAACATTGAGGAAGAAAGAAAACCCAATGCTTTTATAAGTTTTTTTACTGGGAAATGTGGAAAAAATGGAAGGTTTTTTAAGTGGAGAATTTAAATATGCGACTGATTAAAAAAGAAGTTAAGATGGATCCTGATACTTTTGCCCCAACAATGCAAGTTACGGTAGAATTCCCACTGGAACTTATGATTGATGGCATAGCATTGATGGGTGCTGAGGAAGTTAAGAAGGTGTTGGGTATCGAACTTTACGATTTGCTGAAACCGGCATAATGTCTAAAACTATCATCGATCAACTTTTTGACAAGGCATTGGATAAGGCTGTTCCTGAAACATGGACTACCCTTGAGTATGACCAATTGATGCGGGTGAAGAAGGTCTTTGCGGAACTCCTAATCAAAGAATGTGCCAGAGCAGATAGTGAGGCAAACAATCCAGATCATGTGGATGGTCAGACATTCAATGAAACAATTCTGGAACATTTTGATATAATAGGATATGGTAAATTACCATATGCTGAATGGAGGAAACGTCATGGTGCAATGACAGTTCCCGATGAAGTTCAATCTGGATTGAAAGCATTTGGTGTCGATGCTCGACAAGAGGTCGAAAATGTTTTGAAAGAAGAATACTGGGATTACCTTACACGTGGATGGATGAAGAATGGCGAATGATTGGGAACGTCTTCGTGAAGTTTGGGATAGGAATACATGGCCAGAACGAATCAAATGGGTTTTGAATTGTTTGTGGTTAGCACCTGTGTTGATTGTGATAATTTTTTGGTATGATAAGGTTTTACCTTTTTACGATAAACTCTCTTTGAGGTTCAAAAATGCAAGAAAGAATCAAAGCCCTTCTGAATGAATCACGCCTGTTCTGTTATGATGATGGAACGGTTAGTTTGTTTGGTGAAACCCATGCTGGTCAGGAAGAAATCGAACACTTTGCCAATCTGATCATCAAAGAATGTATCGAGATTGTTGAAGATCGTGCATGGGGTGGTTCTTACCCAGCAGTCCAAAAAATCAAACAACGATTTGGGGTGGAAGGATGAATCCCAAAACCACAGAACTGTACCGAAAAGCATTGGAATTCAGTGGTAACACCGGAACGACTCATTTTGAGTTTATGATTTTCGTCGAAGAATTCTCCCGATTGATTGTTGAAGAATGCACTAATGTTGTTATCAATGAAGGTAAGAAGGTTGCTGATTCAATGCCAAAAGCCAACAGAGAGAATTATGTTCAAGTTGCTGAACAAACTGGAATGGTTAATGCTTCTTTGAATCTGAAAGAAAAAATCATAGAGCACTTTGGAACCGCCACAATTGGTCGTAACCGTGCATCCGCCAGTTCCAGTTGGGAAGGGCAAGTTGATCGTCAAAGTGGTGCCTTCACCCAAGAAGAAATTGATAACTCTACCGCCTGGAGATAATATGAATAAACACGCACAAGCACTGTATTCCGAAGCCGTCCAATACGCATTCGACCAACGATTCACTGAATCTCCAGAAGGTCCGCGAGAACTACAAGAAGTAATCAACGACAAGTTCCTCGAACTGATTGTTGGTAAGTGTGCTGAAATGGTTGATAAAATTGATAGTGGTCGCTCAGAACAATTTCACCGAATGAATGGTGAGCGTGCCTACACCGGTGATACCCTCAAACTATTTTTCGGAGTTGCACAATGAATACTCGCACCCAAGAACTGATTGCAGAAGCTCAGCAGATTACTCAGGAAAAATTACAAAACACCATCTACACTCAATTCCATCGGGATAATGTTTTTGGTGCCACTCTGGCTGATTTGGTTGCCAAAGAGTGTATTGATGTTGTAATCGTCGCAGCCGACAAACCCGTAGAAACACTGCAGCCTAATCTGGCATCAACAATCATTTACGATATCAAAGATCATTTTGGGTTCATGTATTGAATACCTAATAACATTTTGGAGTGAGACAATGACAAAAGAAAAAGTTGAAGCAGAAATGCGCCTCAGGAATTTTCCTGAGCCTTTTAACTGGCGAGATAATGATCCACAAACATATCAGTTTGTGTATGATTATCTTATGAAACATCAAACCCTTCGCTACAGTGATTTGGTGGAAGAAAATCATGGGTAAGTATCTGACACAAAAAGAGGTTAATATTGCTAGACATGAGCAAGAGATTTGGAACTCAATGCTCAAACGTGGTCTGATTGACCCCACAACCTTTGTTCGTACTGGTTATGTCGTTTGTGGGTGTGGCGCAGAAGGTTGTGGATTCATCACTCGTTGGGTGAAGAAGTGGCCTGATGGTACGCCTGGACACCTTGATCTGGCAGAGCAGAAGGCTTTGTATGAACAGTGGTTGGAAGAGCACAAAGAGGCAGAGTGATGGCACAACCGAATGATGATTTGGTTGGTATGAAGTTGGTTTCGTTGGGTGATACGTGGGCCGACGTTTGTCACTGTGGTAACAGAGCGTATTTTGGTGCTGCATCATGCAAAGGTCCTGAGGGTTGTAGAGAGGCGGTAGAAAGTGGTCGTGTATTTTGTGACGACCATATTCCTGCTGTTTTAACTAACATTTCAATGGCTGAATATCTAGCTGATTGTACTTATGAAACAGAAAGGTTGGATGATGGAAGAACACAATGAAGTATTAGGTGAAAGTTGTATTGATGGTGGTAAGTGCCACCACAACGGTTACTGTACCGGTGAGGGAAAGTGTTTCAGACGTGAGTGCTGCTCACCCTTCACTGGATACGAAGGACCGTGGAAGTATGAAGAAGAACCTGAGCCTGTTGTAGGCACTGGTATCTACGTTGAAGGAAAGGTTGTTGCCTGGTTTGCTGATTTCACAGAAGAAGCAAGAGAATGGTGCACCGAGAATCATTTTGGACAATGGTTGGCGTGGCGTTCCACACAACCAACTTACATTCCAATGACGTTGGAAGAAATTGCTGAGGCTGAACGTCTTGGTGCCGAACTTGCTGCTAAACTGAGGGTTGAATAATGGGCGTTTCTACTAATTTTTATACGATGTGCGGTATCAAGACCGAATGGCTTGATGATTTTGCGGAAGCTTACGATGAAGTTTACGATGATCCCGATACTCCATACGTTCTGATGGATGGAATGGGTGGCGAATACTTCATTTTTGGTAATATTCTGTATGACTCTGGTGATGCTCGTTGGGGGTTTGAGGATGGTGATAGCTTTAAAGAGATTGATCTTTCCACTTTGACTGATCGTGAAGAAAAATATAAGAAGGAATTCATTGCGAAGTTTCCAGAATTCGCACACCTGATGGATCAACCTTTTAAACTCATGTCATTCGCACACTACAGTTGAGGATTGTAAAATGACTGTTACCACTGAGCTAACTACCGACCAATCTCGAAAGATTTGTTTCGATCATATTGCTAATCACATGATTCTTATGAAACAATATCTTGATGTGGATGAATTCAACCACTACAAGTTTGTTTTGGAGAAAACCGGTTCACTGATTGAGTTGGCTCAGGTGGAAAGGGATTTTAACAAAGCATGGCCGCAGGATTTGGTTTGGGATGAACTATGAGAGAACAACTGACAGAGGAAGATTTGAAAAAGGCACTACAATGTGCTGATTGGGTTTCCTTTTACAAAAACTCTATGGCGAAGGAAACTCACGACATCATCCTCAAGTTGGTCGATGAAATTCATATTCTGCAACACAATGCCAAAACGGACGCAGAATACACAAGTACATTATTGACAAGAGAACGATATCGTCAAGAGGCCGATGCACAATCATATCAATGTGGGGAATTATGAACACAAAAAGAAATAAGTTGAAAATTGTTGCTAACCCTGTTGATTTCAATGGTCATAAATTGGATACCACTGTTCCTGATGGTTCCTACAAGGCAAAAATAACTGGACACAGTGTAGTATTCAGATATTCAATTTTTGAATACACCCTTGAATCCGACGAAGGTGTTCGTGGTATCAACATTCCATGCACTGTGGTTGTTGAATCCGGTGAATTTTATTTGGAGTGGTGAAATGTCAGAAAGAATCAGTGAGTTGGCAGAAGAAACCGGTATGACGCAGTATGTTGCTGCAAACAACAAGTACCTTGAAAGGTTTGCACAGGCAGTAATCAAAGAATGTATCGATTCCATTGAAACCTATCGAATCCCAGTTGGTAATAGTGCCGCTGGAGAAATGGCGTGTGAATGGACTTACGATGCTCTCAAAGAAATTCGTGAT
>JACCDW010788194.1_pt1 | contig 50858 bp, 50 predicted proteins | sample 7449781 | NCBI WGS metagenome assembly JACCDW01 (sample SAMN15323449, study PRJNA562643) | freshwater metagenome | isolation source: river surface water | place: USA:Blue River Watershed | collected 2017-08-18
AATCCAAACGGGTCATTAGATTTTCGTATTCATCTACTAACCCAACCATATCAGGAATAAAAGCATGAACGAATGTTGTATGGATTTTATGTAAATATTCTTTTAATAAATCATATGGTTTATATGGATGGTGTAGTATAACTATTCTATCACACTCATCAAATATTTTACGAACTTCTTCATCGTTTTGATGTGTGTAAATAGCACCTTCTTCTGGAATCAATGGCCTGCCAACTACGACCATTTTGTAATCTTCTTTTACTAATGGTAATATATGTTCTACAAAGTTATTGCACCAAATATCAGAACCACCAATAACATTTTTTCCGTAACCTGTTGTAATAAATACTATCATATAGAACCGCTTACTAAATTTTTACTATTTTTCTTTTTTTCCTCAATATATCTTTCATTAAATCTTTCTGTTCTATAATTACCATATTTATCATATAGTGGTGATTCCGTTATATCTTTATCATTTCTTTCGGCAACTACCATCCAACTTACTATATCCGTTGATTGATTGTTTTCTGAATAAATTTCTACCGAACCACTAACTACATTTCCTTTTAATCTATCGAATCCAGAATCGTTTTGTAAAAATAATTGTGGATTTTTTGTAAAACTATAAAAAGTTCCTTCTTCCATTCTAGATGCCGAATCTATTGAACAACTTGCAAATCCTTCATTTAATTCGCATACTCCTCTATAAATTAAGTCTGCTCTTGGTGATTCTAAAGCAGTATGATATAACCATTTATCAGGATTTTTTGGGTGTTGTATTTTAAATTGTTTTCCTTTTGGTACGGTTAAACCACTTGAAACGGATAAAGAACCTATTATTCCAGATTTACCCTTAACTTCAAAAAAGTTTACGGCTGCAGCTGCTTGTTCATCTAACCCGACCGACTTGTTTGATACATCGGCTGCATTCATATAGTTTTTAAATCCTTGATAAACCTGTATACCACCAGGAGAAAATATAGAATAACCATTACCAACTCTACCAAATTTTACCTGAATCATATCGCTTGGTCTACGAACTGTTATGCTTGAATATTGGCCTAATGATTCTATATAGTAAACTTGTTCAATCTCAACTCTATAAATCTTTGCAGTACCCTGTTGATTAATTCCTCCACCACCCGGTGCTTTAATAGTACCACCATATATGTTGTTATATTCGATAGGTGTGTATCCAAGTTCTTCATAAAATGCAGAAGCTATTAAAACACGTTCTTCCCCTCCAAATCCATATGTAGTATCTAGATTAGTTTCATTTATTGCATCAGTAAATGTAGGAAATCTTCTAACTCTCAAATAACAATCCCAATAACCAAACACATAATCTCCGTTTGCATTACCACTCAACACACTTGTTATATTAGGGAACTGTTCTGCTTCAACAAATATCTCTTCAGTACCATATATCAATCCAATGATACCAAAATAACCAGTACCGTAATCACTACTACCACCATCACCCAACACAGGACCATACTGACTACTTATATAACCTGGTGGGTCATTACCAATAAGTTGAGCTATTACTTGATTATTATTTGAATAGTTAATTGAACCCGTATCGGTAACACTTACTGCTGGAATAGTTAAATCTGCGTTAATCCTTAATCTATCAAAATTTTCCGTACCAACTGTTTCTGTTATTACCAAACCAGGACTTGTTGCTGTAGAAGTTAATTTTAAAGTAAAACTACCTGTTGATTTTGATAATGCATTTGGTGCCAATGACCACCCCGCAATACTACCCGCTTCCGCAGTAACTGTTCCTTGAAATTTTGCATTACCTGATGAATCTATTAAAAAGTTTTTTGAACGAATCAGTCCATTATCTAAATTTATTTGAGTTCCTGTTGTTGAAAAATCTCCAGATGAATAAGAATATCCGGTAGATTCAATAACACCTGTTCTAATTTTTCCACCACTAATTGTTGTTACGTTTGAATTTACATCTGCTGCAGCACCTCCTGCAGTAATTTTGGTATTTGCTGTATTTTGTGCATTGGCAGCTGCCGTTGCAGCACTTGCTGCAGCCGTAGCTGCACTATCCGCTGTGCTTTGTGCAGTATTTACTTGAGTTGTAGTAGCAGCATTACCACCGGAAACCGTTATATTTCCTGTTATAGATAATGTAGTACCATCCCAAACTAATTTATCTTTTAATGAAAAATTACCAGTATTATCTACATAAAATGATGTATTTGTGTTATTATGTGTACCGGTTCCTATATAAATTTTTGTTGAAGTTACTGTTGTACCACCAATAGCTCCGACTGCTAATTTACTTGTTTCAATTGCTCCCGCAGTAATCTTTGCTGCCGTAATTGCACCTGCAGCAATGGTATCAGCCGTAATTGCTCCTGCACTAATTTTTGCAGTTGTAATTGCACCTGCTGCAATCGTGTCGGCTGTAATTGCTCCTGCAGTTATTTTTGTAGTTGTAATTGCACCTGCTGCAATCGTATCCGCAGTTACAGCATCTGCTGCAATCTTTCCGGCAATTACTGCATTTGCTGATATTTTACCTGAAGTTATTGCATTTGCTGCAATTTTACCAGCTGTAACGGCATCTGCTGCTATTTTACCTGCAGTAATTGCATCCGCATCAATATGTGTAGATGCTACCGTATCTCGTGTTGCCAAAACACCCAATCCTGTAACCTGACCTGTTGTTACGGAGTTTTGCGTCGCAAGTGCACCCAACCCTGTTACAGCTTCATTTGGTACAGTACTACCAACAGAAATATTTCCTTTGATAATTAATGTACTACCATCCCACAACAACGCATTTCCATTAGCACTACCTGTTAAATAAAAAAGTCCGGTGTTATCCATATACGTTTTCCACCTCGCTCCATCATAATATCCCAAATTTGTAGAACCCAAATATAAACCAGATGTAGTGCCGGTTGTTGGTGTTTTATTTATTCTACCAAATGCATCGGTAAATATTTTATCGTTTGTAGTATTAATAGAACTTTGTAAAGAACCCGTAGCGGTTCCCACTCCTGTTAATTGATTTTGTAAAGAACCTGTAGCGGTTCCCACTCCTGTTAATTGTGTCTGTAATGAACCTGTAGCTGTTCCAACCGCACTTAATTGAGTTTGCGCAGTACCACCTGTCAAATTAATTGAACCATTTATTGTTAGGACTCCACTTGCCCAACTTAAAGAATCACTACCTGCACCACTTAAAAAGAAATTACCATTATTGGCCATATATGTTTTCCAATCACTTCCATTGTAATATCCCATAAATGTTGAACCCAAATATAAGCCAGATGGAGAACCTACTGTGACAGTTGGTGGTTTATTTATTTGTCCATTTTGATTTGTAAATATTGAATTATAAAGTGATGATGATAATGATTGAGTTGCAGTATTAATTGAATTTAATAAAGATGATGTTGCACTATTCAAAGATGATGTTGTTGCGGCATTACCCCCTTGAATATTAATATCACCTAATATTTGTAATCTACCTTGCGCCGAACTCCAAGCCAAAAATCCGCCTCCTACCGCAGATGAAGTCAAATAAAAATCTCCTTGAGAATCCATATAGGTTTTCCAAACACTTTCACTATAAAATCCCAAATGGTCATTACCTGTATATAATCCAGGTGCAGATGCAGTTGGGGGCCTTTTTAATTTACCATTAGAATCTGTAAAAATAAATCTATCTAAATATGCCGAAGCTGATAGTGTTGTAAATATTGATTGAGAATTTGCAGTACTTAATGATGAACTTATTGATGAACTAACATTTGCAAGCGATGCGCTAACCGAACCACTTAATGAGTATATTGAACCACTAACGGACCCACTCAATGTAGTAATACTTCCACTAACCGATGAACTTAATGATGTTATACTTCCGCTAACCGAACTACTCAATGTATTGATACTTCCACTTACGGAACCACTCAATGATATAATAGAACTACTTATTGATGAACTTACGTTTGTTATTGTTGAAAACGCACTTGCACTATTTGTAGTTACAGTTCCGCTTATAGATGTAGAAACTGCATTTATTGTATTTGTTAAATCAATCGATGCGGAATATATTGAACCACTTAATTCTAATGATGATGATGCCAATTGTGTTAATACTATAATTGTATTTGTACCACCACTAAATTGCTTTTCTTGTAATATTGTTACAGGTACAAAATTATTGTTTACATCATAAAACTCAAATTTAAATTCAAATATTTCATTTGGAATTGAAGTCGGTACTGATGTAAGAAATGTTACAGAATCCGGCGAAAAAGCAGTTTCTTGTGATACAACTAAACTCAAATCGGATAAATGCCATTCACCCTGCGACGCACTAAAATATAATGAAGTTGATGGTTCATTTACAGGAATTGAAAACTGTATAATTTGATTTTCAAATTTTTTGGTTGGAACTATTCCATTTAGTGTACCAATTAACGTTTCATCTATTGATGAACTATTTGTATGATTTGAACCACTTACATAAATTTCTAAATTAGAAGGAGTAGATGAACTATAAAACGCATCAAATTGTAATTCATAAACCGTCCTTGCACTTAAATCTAATGATGATGAATATTTAAATTTTCCTGCACCATTTAACTTTACACCATTTACTAATCTTGCATTACTTAACGTAGCTGTCAATGCACCATCGGTATTCCAAAATCTTGATAAAATTTCAGAATCAAAAATACCGGTATGTTGTACTGCTCTACTTGTTCCTTCTAATGTAATTAATAATTCAGTAGATTCTAAAAGAATATCTTGTACCAATTCGTAATCCGAAATACTACCTTTTGACCTTCTAAATACTTTCACCCTCTTCACGTCTCCTGCGAATGTTTCTAATTGTGTTAATTTTATCTGCGCATAAGAGGATGTAAATTCCGATTGAGTTCTATCAGAGCCGGATAAATATGTTATAGCATATGGTGTTGAAATTACAGTTTGTATTATACCATTTTCTATTAAAGGTTCACTTAAAACTGCTTCAGTTGAAGATACTAATTCTACAATTTGCGGTTTATAATCAGGATAAGATGAAAAACTCATTGTAGTACCAAGCATATTTGCTTTAAATGTATCTGATACTAAATGTGCTTTATATTGAAAATCATCTGGTAAAAGAAATCCACCAAAACGATTGAGTAGTAAATCATCGACAAATTGATTACCGAATAATTCCGCATTGCCTGCCTGTTGTACATATGTTTCAGAAATTGTAAAAACAGGTTTAAGAACTTCCGTAATTTCAACTTGTGGTCTCCTATAAAAACGAATTTTTGTATTGTTTTGTAAGAATGGATTTACGTTTATTTGCTTCTGCCATCTTACATTATAGGTATCTTTGTATTGTAATGGTATCGGTCTTTTTATTCCGTTTGTATCTTCATATTCCGAAACTTCACCCAGTATTGTTATAGTACATGGACCAAACGCAGTATCTGGATAAATGTAAACTGATATTACTTTTGATGTACCCTCATAATATTCTGGAACACCTTCTCCCGGCTCGTGATAAATTATATTACCTTGTGAATCTTTAATTTCAATTTTAATAATTGTATCTGCAACTAAAAATTCAGAACCTTGAATTAGGAATGCATTCTTACCACCTGTAAAAGTATCAGGTAGTTCTGTTATTTTAAAATATTTACTATTAGGGTCTGTATCCTGTATTAATACGGAATATTTATCTAAATTTTCTGCAAAAAGAGTTTTCTTTAATACCGCCATTTAGTGTTTAAAATAAATATTGTTAAAAAAATAATTATTTCATATTTATATAAAGAAAACTAATAAATACTATATTGTATTGTAGAAAACTAAAGAAATCTAAATAAGTTATGAAATACGCAATGTTACAAATTAAAAAAGAAACCCATGAACTTCTCAAAACATATTGTGAAGAACACGGGTTTAAAATGGGAAGTTTAGTTGAAAATTTAATTAAAAAACACATTGGTGTTACTAAACCTCAATCAGGTGTGTTGAAGGCTGATAAAGTTATGATTAAAAATCAATCATACTAAACATTCCCACTATAAAAACTTACAATATTATATTTTAATCCTTTATTTACTTTTTGTACTTCATGAAATAAATTAATATCGGTATCTAATACAACAAAATTAGGAAAAACAGGATTTACTTTTATAATATTTTTTTCGGTAGTATATAATATTAAATTCCCGCCATTTTCTTCATACCACTCATCATTTAAAAAGTATAAAAAAACACAAATTCTATCACCAGGTTTTCCATCATCGTGTAATTTAATTTCACAACCTTCATCATAGAATTGTAGTTTGTTAGAACCATAAAATGATTTATATGCTTTATCCGAATAATATTTTTTTACAAAATTTAATTGAAAATCGGCTATTGTTTTATTATTTATAATATTTGCAATTTCCGAATCTAATGATGTCCCAAACACCCAAGTAGGATAAAATTTACATTCTTCTATTTTTTTAATCATCCATTCGTGTGATTTCTGATAAACATAATCGGCTGTATCTAATTGTTTATCTCTTTTTAAAAAAGTTTCATAAACAATTTCTTCCATATAAGTTAATTCTTTAAACTTATACCAGTAATCATATTTTGAAAATCTTTTAATATTTTTTTCATCAATTTGTGATTTTATATTCGCAAATTCTGAAAAATTTATTAAATCTTTGTAGTTTTCTAAACTATCGTAAATATACCCTTGCTCTCTAAATTGTTTTACATCTATCATAAAAATAAATATTAAAAGTCAATTTTACTAAATCCATTTTCTTTTTTGATTTCTATCAATCCATCTACAATATCTCGCATAGCATCCAAATGGGAAATTACCCAAATAAAATCAAATTGAGTTTTAAGATATTGCATCATTCCAAATAGGGATGATAGGTTATCACTATCTAATGTTCCAAATCCTTCATCAATTACAAGGAAGTTTGGACGGGGCAATCCACATATGTTTATAAGTGCAACTCTGATTGCTAAACCACTAATAAACTTCTCCATACCACTACACATTTCTAATGCCCACTCCTGGTCTTCGTAAACAATCTTTGCGTTGATATTTTTACCATCAACTTCCATTACAACTCCGAAATCTACCACCTGTCCCAATATATTGTTTACCTCATTTTGAATTACAGGTAGAGCTTTAGAAATCAACTCATATGGAACTCCATCACGCTTTACAGCATCAATGTAATAAGTGTACAGGCGGTTCTTTTCTTCCAATTCCTTAACTTCATCCATCTTACCTTTGATGTTGTCTATAAACGATTGTAATTGCGCAATAGAACCATTTACGGCGGTTATATCTTTGTTGATTTGTTTAATTGTTTTCTCAACTTCCGATTTAAGAGTTTCCTGTTCACCGATTTGTTTTTCCAATTCCTTATTACTCTCAATCGTATCTTCGTTTTCGTAATATTTGTCAATATCTTCTTCAACCTTATCTAATTGCGTTTGTAATAATTCCTCTTTGGTTTCTAATCCTTTTAATTCAGCATCGGACTTTTCTAATATAACTTTTCCTTTGGAATATTTTGCTTTTAAATCATTCCATTCATTATATTGGGTTTCTACACCTTCTAATATTTGTAAAGTTGTTAGAATAGAATTTACATCATCTAAAAGATGGTCAGCATCTGTTTGCAAACCTTCCAAATCGGCTTTTGCTTTCATTGCATCTTTTACAAACTCATTATCACAACAAAACTTACAATTCGGGTCATATTGGTGATTATCCAAATGTTTAATCTTTTCCTCTGCAACTTCTAATTGTTGTTTTGCTTTTTGATAAACCTTATCTGCCTCTACTAAATCTTTTGATTGTTTTAGAAAATCATTGTGAGCAACTTCTATATCAACTTCAGTACCATCTATTGTAAATTTAGATTTTTCTGATATGGATTGTGAAACTTCCGTAAGTAGGTTTTTATATTCTTCAATCTTACTCTCTTTTGTTTCGTATTCCGTTTCTAAATCTTCGATTTGTTTTGTTATATCTTTTCTTTTCTTTTCTAATGTTGATAAATCCAAATTAGAATCAATTGGTGCAAGTTGTCTTGTCAAATCCAATATAACATTCTCAATATCACCCTTAATCTTTGTTTCACTATTTAAGTGTGTTTGTAATTCCTTTAATTCAGATTTCTTATCTTTAATCTCAATACCCTTATTTGCCAATTCGGTCGTAAAGTCGGTTTTCTTAAAATTTTTGATAAGTACACTTACTTCTCTAATATCTTCAACTGCCGTATCGTATAATTTATCAAAGATATTCAATCCCATAAATTGTGCTAACAAATCCTTTCTCTCACTTTGAGATTTATCAATGAATAGTGCATTATTACCTTGCAAACTCAACGCTGTCAGAACAAAATCTTCGTAAGTTCCTACATATTGTTCAATTACTGCGTTTGTATCTCTACGTTCCGTTCCATTTAAGGATGTTCTATCATCACCATCCATTCGGTAGAACTCCACATCCACTTTTACGTTCTTTCCCTTATTTACGGTCTTTGCAGTTCTCTCAATGAAGTATCGTTCACCATTAATATCAAATTCTAACTTACATTTGAAGTCAGTTTTACGATTGTTCATTATGTTTGCTGCTTTGAATGCTCTACTACTCTTATCGTAAAGACAGAAAGAGATTGCATCAAATAGAGATGATTTACCTGATGCATTTGGTGCAAATAATCCCATCAAACCATTTAACTTTGTGAAATCAATCTTATTGTCCTCACCATAGGAGAACATATTGGAAAATTCAAATCTGATGGGTTTCCATTGGATATTTCTAACCACATCATCTAATACTATCCTGCTATTTATATCTCTGTTAATCGTTTCTAATTCTGCTAAGTCCGCATTGGTCACAAATGGCATCATTCTACTCACATAATCATGTATAAGTGAGTTCTGATGGTTTACATCTGTGATATCTTCAAAGTCCAATTTGTTTTGTCTATTACCGGTCTTTAATTTAGAAAGTGAATCCGTTCTGATAAGAGTAAAATCCTCAATACCATACTGCATCTTTATTTGAGTTAGAACTTTCTTTGTGTCCGCAGTGTCGGTGTTAGATAAACGTACTCTCAATCGTGCATGCTTCGGCATATCTGTTACAACTGGTACAAATCCATTATCAACATCCAAAGTATAGTATCCGTAATCATTTGGAATATCTATTGCTTCATAGGTCATAGTATCTAAATCCCAAACAAGGAATCCGTGCTTATCTAATGTTTCACCAAAGTTTTGTTGAACCAATGAACCGGCATATACAACCTTACATCCTTTCGGACTAATCATTTCTTGTCTTTTATGGATATCACCCAATAGGGCTAAATCATACCCATCAAAAATATCAGTTGTGAAATGTCTACTACTTACCACATAACCCACATCCGTCATTGAGTTATCAACAGGTCCGTGAAATAATGCAATCTTTTTATCAAATGGTTGAAATACAAAATCATCTGCTTTTGGCCAGTTATCTTTGTTATCAAAAATACTAAATACACCAAACCCAACACCACCGTAACTCCAAACCTGTGTATCTCTCAAATAATAAAAGTTTGGTAAATCCAATGCTTCTACGATTGGTGTAAGAACATCCAATCTATCTAAATTATTCATATTACAATCGTGATTACCTGTAATAAGAATAGTTGTACATAATTTAGAACATTCGGTAAATAACCAACTAATCTCCTTTAATAATTCAGGAGACATTTCCAATTTAGCATGTGCAATATCACCTGCCAAATAAATGATTGAATCCTCCGTTCCTCTATTACGGATTTCTTCAAACATCTTTTCAAATACTTGTCTATATTCTTTATGTCGTTTTACATTACGAATATGAACGTCTGCGATGTGATAAATTCTTTTTAATTTCATAATTGATTTATTTTCATCAATAGTAATTCCTCACTATTAAATTCTTTAGTTTTCTTTAGTTCTTCATAAAAATTTTCATAACCCATATCTGCTGCATCTTTATCTTTTAGATACATCATTTTTACATTTATCCCATTCTTACGAAAATACTCTGCTGCTTTTAGTGCTTCGGTCATTGCATCGTTATCTAATGAAATAATGATATTATTTACCCCACTCATAAAGATTTTTTCTACTAATTGTTTGGATGGAAATTTACCTAAAAGTGGAATTGCGTTTCGTTTAATTGTAATAGCATCAAACACACCCTCACAAAGTATAATAGGTTCTTTCCAATTTACCTGCGATTCAAAACAAATTATATTTTTGCTGATTGGTGGGTTTTTGTATTTCATTTTGTTTTCTGGGTAGTAAGACCTGGAAACAAAGTAGTTAAGTGACCCATCGGAATTATATGAAGGAATAATTACTCTTTGTGCATACAATCCCTCTTTACAATAACCAATATTGTATTTGATTATATCTTTTATCGTAATACCTCTTTGAGTAAGGTAATACATAGCATTCTTATATTCAGGATTAAACCCTTTAGGTTCTTCTGATAAACTAATAAATTCTTTTGGAAGGGAAATGAATACCTTTGTATCGGCATCCTCTTGCTGTGGTGTCCAATTACTATCTCCGTATATTTCTCTGATTACGGATATAGTTTTCCTATCCACATCAAGTTTACGAAGTAGGGATGTCAGTTTTTTACCACCACTATTACAAGTCCAACAATGCCACTTTTGGGTTTCGGTGTTTACCTGCAACTTTTGTTTATGGTGATTACAAAACGGACAATAAAATGCTAATTCGTTACCCTTTAATGTAGAGTAACTACCCAACGTATTAGATAACGTGGATACTACGATATTTTTATCAGTCTGCTTCAACACCTAACAAACATACGACAAATATTTGATATTACCAAATTTTTATGGTTCTAAAAACCATTCTTCTGGTATTTCTTTGTCCGCATATTTAAATCCATGCTTTTCACACCACATTCCATAGGTGGTTTTGGATTTTTTGCTGATTTTATTCTTTGAATTTGTAAATACGAAACGAATATCTAATTCTGGATGTTGTTCTTTAACTAACAGATGTTTTTTTCTATCTGCAAGAACAAATCTACCTTTTGTTTCTACTCTAATCCCATTAGGTAAACGAAAATCAGGGTGGTAAGTATGTTCGCTAGCAGGTACAATATAAGGAACCTGTTCTGTTTCATACTCAACTTTAATTCCTTTACCTTCGATTTGTTGGGAAATGTTTTCTTCAAGACCTGACTTAAATCCATGCTTCTTTGCAACCCATTTAGAGTTGGCTTTCTTTTTTGTAACTTTTTTAGTCATTAAATTATTTCTTTGTTAAAGAGTCGGAGTATTTTTTTTCATTAACTTCTCCACCTCTGCCTGTTTTGAATTTAGCAGCTGTTAAAACTTGCTCATCTGCTTTTTGCAAATCATTAGTAGTGTATGGAGTTTTAGCATTTACTCCTGCATCAAATGAAATCTTATCAACACCTAGTGCAGCTTTTTGTGCATCGTATAAATCTAAAATTTTTGACATATCTTATTTGTTTTACTATAAATATAAATTAAATATCAAATCGTACAATAAAGTTTACAGGAAAATCAGGTTCTGACTTAATTGGTTGTGGTAACTTTGCTACTGCCACTAAATCCATATCATCATCATACAAACCAATTGTTGTAATAAATGGTGCAAGAAATGACCCAGTCGAATCTACTGAACCACTTACTTCCCAATGTTCAAACCCTGCAACTACGTTACCAACGGAACCACTAAATCCATAGTTTAATACATCACCATTTTCTAAAAATGATTTTTTCTTTATATATCTAACTCCTGATTTACTAATTGTTTTATAAATTTTATTATCAGAACCGGTTATAAACGTATATTCAAATCCACTTTCAACAACTGCTGTAGGGTTTTGTGATACATTAAATTCATCAGGATTTACTATTAACAAATATTCATGTTCATATATTGTTTTTGTAGATTTATAACTTAAATCCCATCCAGCTGTTAATTTTTCTGATACGTTTCTAGTTAATACAATTAAACCTTGATTATAAAATACATTACCAACTTTATCACTTCCAGCTGCTCCATCTAAAAATGTAAAATTATCAACTGCCATTTCACCTGTTTCTAAATTGAAATAAGACATGTTGGCTTGAAACGTTTCAGTAGATTCTCCAATGTATGTTCCTCTTATTATTCCTGTTTCGAAATTTATAAGTGTAACATTAATATTATAAGTTTGACCGACTATGCTATCCGTAAATGTTGCATTGCCCGTTTCATTATTAAAAACACTAAATATAACCACATCACCATCGGAACCAATGAGATTTCCATTTGAATCATCTATATAGGTATCTGCTCCATCAACCAATGTAACAGAACCCTTTTTAATTCCTTCACCCACATACATTTGTGGTATTGAGATAATTTTAGCTGAACCTGAAATATATCTTTCAGCTCCTGCTCCCGTAATATAATCGGTTGATTTACTTCCAAATCTTAAAAAGGGATTATCAACATTATCATTATAAAATTGTGCTCTTAATTGTCCATAAATTGATTTTTTTGGAAAATAAGATGATGATACGCTTGATGTGGCATTTGCCTCATAAACATCAAGTTGTGCTTGATTAAATTCCCACTTTTTATAAGCCTTAAAAGGTCTTATACTAATATCTGATTTTGGTATCTTTTTTAACATATCATATATAAATATCTACCTAAAAGAAAACCCAACCTTACGGGGCTGGGTTTTACTAATCTGTTGGTTATTCTCTATTAGAAATCTAATTTAACTTTAATTGCCACTTCTTTGTCGAATGACTTTTCGACCGGCTTTGATACTTTTGCAACTGCTAATAGCTCATTAGCATCATCATATAATCCAACAGTAGTTATGTATACTTTAGGGTCTCTTTCAAAACTTGATACAGCAAATTCTCCTACTGAACCTGTTATGAATGTTGGGTTATTTGAGAAGTTAAATTCTCTATTATTTGCTCTCACAAAGAAATGTGAAGTTGATACGTTTTCTGTTCTACGAGCTTGGAAATCTGCTCCACCTGCAATTGACCTTAATAACATTACAGAACCTGAATTACCACTATATGTTGAACCACTTAATGCTATGTTATGATATACGCCAATTTGAGAACCGTATGCAGGTGCTAATTTAACATCAACTGATGAACTCAATGCTGCCGGGTTTAATAATATAATTCCCATATCAGGATAAAACAATCCCCAACCTTGTCCATTAGATGCAGTTGGACTATTTATAGATGCTGTTGCAGCTGTTCCTATATTTAAAGAACCAGATACAATGTTATAAACTCTACCTGCAGTTGTTACATTTTCATCGGTTCCACCACTATCATCAATCAATACAACTTCTCTTAAAGAACCTGATAATTTTAAAGAAAAATTACCCGGATCAAGTCTTTCTTTATATCTTGCTCTGTTTATATTAATTGCGTAAAAGTTTCTTAAATCCAAACCTCCTGCAGTAGTTCCACTATAAACACTAAAATAGTTATCAGCTCTATCTAACAAAACGTTTTTAAATTGATTATAAACTGCTTTTGTAGATAGGGTTGATGCATCATCTTGTGTTAGAGTTGGTGCACCATAACCATCGATATCACCATATGATAAAGAGAATTGTACTTCTGCAGTATCTGATGATGTTGCTTCATTATAAACATCTAAATAATACTTTCCGCTTGTAGACGTTAATTGTGCTGATGATGTATGTGTAGAGTTTACTGCTAATGAACCCGTATCACCACTCCATATTCCAGAAGTTACAATTTCAGTTCTGTTAGTTACTTTATCAATTGCACCAAACTTTTTGTAAATACCATTTGTGATAGTTGTTAAATCACCACTAATTTGTTCACCTTGACCCAAAAAGTTGTTCATGATTCTAACTAATTCGTTAGTATCAATTGGTGTACCTGCGGTGTTAGCTGCACCTGCTAAATATTGTGATAAGTTGCTTGCTAAAAGGGCTCCTCTATTATCTCTAATTACTGCCATAGTTTATATTATTGAACGTAAGTTACTGTTACTGGAATAGTTTGTGAACCACCCGTTTCGTTACCATAAACTGTGATTGTAGTTCTGATAGTCGAAGTTAAAGATGGGTTTGGAATAAATTTAAATGTCAATCCTTTTGCAATTGCTGCTGTTGCAGATACATCATCACCAATAAATACTGGTACTGAACCAACTGCTGCAGAAACTCCCTCACCGATAATATCACCTGCGTTTTTATTTGCAAGTACAATTGTATATCCTAAATTTCTATTACCTGCTGGTGATGTTGTTGGTGAAAGAGAAACCTCACCACTTCTCTGATTAACTGCTATATTAGGTACACCAAACTCAACAACAGGAATTCTTGTTGTATTTTTTGGAAGTGTAACTAATTTATATTTCATTACCTGTGTTTCATCTGGATTAGCTTCTAATACTGGCATATTTTTAATAGCCGCATCATAATAAGCAGAACCCAAAGGATGTGCAGGCTCATATAAAGAGTAATCAATCTCATCATCCGCCAATGCAAATTGTGTAATGTTTAAACCTTGTCCTGCTGCTAATTTTTCTCTACCTTTTTTAGTAAGAATAGCATCTACAGTCAATTCGGTATTACTTAAATATCCCATAATGTATGTTTATTCGTTTGTTAATAAATATAATAATTTTCAAATTCCGTTATTCTACTTCTAATATTGGTTCACTTGCATCTCTACCTGCTTTATTTACTCTTAATGTGTTTGGATTAGTTAAGAATGTTTCAACAGGAGGAGTACCATCTAATGTAGTTGCTGCAGTATTTTTACTACCCAAAAAATAAGAATTTCTCATACCAGTTGTTAAATCTGAAGTATTACGATAGTGTGTTCCCAAATAACCACTAACAGGTTTTACGGAAATTATACTTCCTGTTCCTGCATTTATTACTTTTGAACCTGAATATGGTTGTATATTTAAACGTGTTTCCGTATATAGTGATGATGTTACATAGTAACCACCTCTAGGGTCTGCTTTGCCTGTGCTAGGTATTATTATTCTAGGTTTCTGTATTTCTCTACGTTTCTGTTCTGTAATTAAATCAACTTTAATTCTTTCCTTTACCCTACGGCCTTCTTTATCAATGTAAGTACGAATTGCATACCCATTTTCAGCATATATTCCAAACCCAATAGTTTCATATTCAGTTTGGCCAACTACTTTATTTATATCATATACATCAATTTCTGTTAATAATGTACCTTTACTCAATTCTGAATTAATTGTAACTTCTTTTTGATAATAATCTCCTGATGTTTGTAATTCACTATCTACATCAATTGGTGTTTCATATTGATAATTTTCAGCTAATAATCTATTAACCGATGCAGTATATACGTTTCCTTCATATTGATTCGTTTCACCACTTATATTTTCCGAAAGATTACTATCAATTATTGTTTCATATTGATTAGTTTCGGCAATTGTTAGTATGTGATTTGTCGTATTAATAACAGATTCTTTTTGATAAAGTGAACCTGTGGGTTTTGTTTGTTTTATTGTACTTCTTTCTAAAATATGTGGTTCAATTAATAAACCAGTTGTTGCTTTAACTCTGGCAGGTAACATTTTTTTAATATCTTCAAAAAGAGATTTTTCGTAAGATTTAATTAAATTAATGTATTGGTATATATCTCTGCCATCAAATCTTTGAAAATAATATTTTCTTAATTTTTCAAGTGATTTGTAATTGGATTTATATTCATCGGATGGGTCTCCAATATAATCATCCAAATTAATTCCACCAAAAGATTTCGCTATATCAATATTCATTTCTTTTGTAGGAGAAAAGAATAATCCTATTCGATTGGTATCTATTGGTGATTGGTCAAACGCCTTTTTAGTTGCTCTACTTTTTATTGAAAGATTTATACCACCTGATACGTCATTACCAAATATATCTGTCTGTGATTCAAAACGTACTTTATTAGTAGAATATCTACTTGAACCAATGTTAGGAACTTCTAAAGATACCGTTCTTTCGATTGCTTCAAAGTGATATGGATATGATGTTAATGATGGGTCAAATCCACTTGCTGATGCGGAGTATGATGCCGAAACATTTTCAGAAAATATTGTTACTCCAGGAGTTATTGCAATTACCCCACCATCTAAATCATTTCTGGTTAGGGATGAACTAAAATATATGTTTGTATCTACATTTATTAAAGAAGATGTTGCAACTAAATTTTTAGGGTATTCAAAATCTAAACGGAAGAAAAGGTCATCAGTTGAAGATGAAATATGATTACCATTTATTGCTTCTGGAAAAAATGCGTGCTTATAAAATGCAGATGATGATAATGGTGTTGACCAAAATCTTATTTCATCTATACTACCACTATAATTTCCACCAAACGACACATTATTACCACTACTGAAATTATTATCTATTGATGATGAAAATGCATTTTCAAATATAGTTTTATCTTTATCTACTTGTTTTAAATCTAATTTAATACCATATGAACCGGTTGATAGGGATATTCCAAAAAATCTATCATTAAAAATTGGTAATAAAGATGATGATACAATCGTAGTGCTACCACTATTAAATTTGACATAACCATATTCACTATCCGAACTTCCACTTATTTGTAAATTCCATCCACCTGAACCTGAAACTATGGTCCAATTACTTGCGTATGCAGGTTTAACGAATAATTCAATTGTTTTTGGTTTTTCATTCTTATCGGTAATCTGCCAATTTGTTTGTATAGTAGAACCACTATTCATTACTAATGCATAAGTTGTATTATCCATTAATAATTTTGTAGTTCCTGTTTCTTCTACATTATCAAATCTTTTTGCTGGTTCTGGTCCACCAAATTCTAAAATAGAAAGATTAGAAGATGGAATTCCATAACATGCCATAATTGCATAAACACCTCTTCTTGTACCTTTATGTTTTAAAAGATATGGAAGGTTATTTACTATTCTTCTCCATATTTCATTTGTTCTTTCTTTTGGAGATTTTGATTCTTTTGTTGTACCATCCGAATCCTGTCCGTAAACGTATTTCCAAAGACTTTCATCAGCGGCTAGGTTTTTAGCATCCCATCCAAAAGATTTTAAAGTATCAAACAATAACTTATCAGGCATTCCACCCTTTGCTTTATATCCTAAACGTTTATTTTTTTCTAAAGCTTTAGTAAAATAATATATGTTATCAAAGTGATGTCCAATCATAGAAAAGAATAACAAAAAGTTATCATTTTCGTTATTATCTAAAATGTATTGTGGAATATTATTTTTTAAATAGTTCTGATTTTCAGAATCATATTCTTCTGCTAATTTTATTAAATTTTTATACCAAATAGATACCGCATCGGTTGTAGTTGCTAATCTAATATCATTATTATAAGGCCATGTTATAGAATTACTTCCCGAATTAGTATACAAAGATGATGATGTATATAAAAACTTTTCAAAACCATCAAAGTTATTTACTAATTGATTTTTCTTTAAAGTTTGTCTTTCAGCTTCTTGTTTAGAACCCAATGAACCACTATGTGTTTGTGTTGCATTTGATGCCGATATCGCTGATTCGTATGCTTCTATTAGTTGTACTTTATATACAAAATTATCTACTCTTTCCTTTGCTGAACTAAAGTGTACAAAATTTTCCCATTGTAGAGAACCTGTTAAATAATTAGAACCACTATAATATTCTATATTTAATTCATCTGTATTAATTAAAGATGAACTCAAATATGTTGATACTAAATTAGCGGATGAAACCGCAGAAGCACTTAATATTAAATTATCTAAAGATTCGAATGCAGTTGATTTACCACTTACAAAATCCACTTCAATACTAAAATTAGGTCCCTTTATAGGAGGACACTTAATTTCATCTTGCTCCGTTAATACTACCGTTTCAATAAGAGGATTACTCATTAATTTAGTAATCCACAATGTTGAATTTACACCAACAGTCGCAGGTAATGGAGAATAAAGTTTTAAAAGTATTGAATCAACTTTATTTTTTATTTTTAAATTACCAATCTCATCTTCTACTTTTTCGGATAATGTCCAATCATCTTCTTCCCAAGATGAAATTATAAGTTGTTCGTTATTTCCAAAATTAACTAAATGTGTAAGATATTTACTTTCTTCACTTAAGTCATTAAATTTAAGATTTTCCGATATTACTTCAAATATTGCATTTCTTATTTGGGATTCATCTAAAACAACATCAGGATATACTACGGTTGTTGTTACTTCGTAACTATTACCTATGAGTTCTTTTTCACCACCCCTATTGTATGGTATGAATCCAAAAACTAAATCTATCTTTTTATTCTGTAAATATTTTGTAACTAATTCTCTTAAATTAACATTAAAAGAACCAATCGCAGGTAAGTTAGAAAATAAAGGAATTAGTTGGTTTGTAGTTGTATCTAATAGATAAACATCAACAGAAGTTGCTGCGAATGTTTCGTAATCAACAGTAAAATCTACGTTTAAATCGGAGAACACAGGAACATCTATTTGTTCCGGTGCAGTTACTTCCAATAAAGATGGGAAATCATTTATTTGATTAAATGAAATAATAAGAGATTCGGTAATACCTATACCAATACTATTTACAGGTACTAAATAAACTATTTTTCTACCATATAAACTACCAAAATCATTTCTGAAAGATAGTTGTACATTGCCGTTTCCAGCTGGAACTCTTATTGGTCTATCGGAAATATATACGTCAACAAACTCCGCATTTTGTGTTGTAAAGTTTATTGTTATCGTTTTATCCCTATCGGATTCTCTTACCTCATATACATTCTCCTGTCCTTTGCCTGAATAATTTGTAATCTTTGGTGCATATAAAACCTCATATTCTGTTTTATCAAATACAACAGCAACGGTTATACCATTAGCAAATTCTTGACCTGTTACTTTAAATGATTTGTTGGTTTTATTCCATTTAGAAAAATCATTTGGATTTGATTCTGCAATTCTATTATTTGCCCAATAATAACTTCCATACGAAAATTCTTCGGGTAAATTTTGGTCATTTAATCTTAATCTTACAGTTTCATAATTTTCGGTAATATTGATATTAACTTGACCTGATAATAATTTATTCTTATCGGTTGATTTGGCATCCAAATTACCATCAACCAATTTTACAAAATCAGAATCTAAAATATCATTTTCAGTTGTTACAATTTGGTAATTACATCTAATATACTCACCCAATTCTGATGTATAGTTTGAAACAAAAGATAAATTATAATCTATTGTCTCACCTACAGGTCCTGTACCATCATCAACAAGTATGTATTCAGGACATTTTTGTCCATCTACATAAACTTTTTTCCACATTTTACCAGGAGGTGGTGGTGCCAACTGCGGTTCAGGACATTCCGGGTCAATATCAATATCACCTTTACCTTTTGTTACGAAGGCAAAATTTAAACTAACTGTGGAATTAGATGATGGTTGAGTTCTTTCCGCAAGTGCCTCATATTCTCCTGTATTTGGATTATACTCATATTCTTGTATGGATATAACTTCTTTATATAATACATCTAACCTTGTAGGTGGTTTTGGATTAAAATTAAAATCCGTATCTGATGCCTGAAATTTTAAACTTTCTATTGGTCCTTTTCCTAAACCCGTTCCAAAGTTTGTTTCAAATCCTTTTATAAGGTCACTCTTTACAGGAGATAAAACATCACTTTTTATTGGGTCTTTTATTAAATCATCTACACCAATTAGGTCTACGTTTGGATATGCTTTTTTTATAGAAACTACGAAGTAGTTTTTTGATATTCTACCATCTATATTCGCACGATAGGTTCTACTTGTTCCAAATTTTGTGGATGGTTGATATTGCACTTTATATACCTCACCAAATCCTAATGTATTATCATTTTCAAGAAATTGAACCGGCTCTGGTGCAGCCATATAAATTCCAATATATGGAAATGGTTCATATGATGGTGGAATGAAAGTTGGGTCAGGCTTAACAGGTGGTATAAAAACAACACCACCAGCATCTACCGTACCGCTTCCACCTCCAGTTGAACCATCATCAATTACTACAGGTCCGCCTCCAAATTTAGGTCCTCCGGCTCCAATATCACCACCCGTTGAAGTGGGTACAGAACTTCCTCCGGTTGTTCCACCCCCACCACTACCATATACAAATGGATTGTACACACCTGTACCATCGTATGGATTACCGATATCACTTCCACCTAAATCACTATCAAAATCTGGTCGTCTTGCTGCCATTTACTTTTTTTATAAATATTTTTATTGTATATTTTCGGTTGTTCTTACACCTATATCTCTTGGGTTATTAAAATCATTTCCACCACCGCTGCCTCCTATTGTACCATCATTAAATCCAAAATTACGAGGGTCGGTGTTTACAAATCCACCCCCACCTCCACCTCCACTAAATGTGGGTGGAACCTCTCTAATTGGGTCTATAACATCACCACCCCTAGGACCAATTGGGTCTAACATATCATCAAATTTAGGTGGTGGTGGCAAAATATCAATAGGAAGCACATCAAATTTAGGCGGTGTATCTTCTATTGGTAATGGTTTAGGTTTGGGTTCGGGTTTAGGTTCAGGAGTAGGAGTTATCTCAATAGGGTCAACCTTAACAGGTGGAACCGGGTCTGGCGGTAATGGGTCTTTTATTATTGGAGTTTCTTTTGGTTGTTCTTTTACCTTAATTACTCTTTCCCCATCAAATACAACCTTCACATCCTTAACTGGATTATTAAATAATCCCAATGTATCTAAAACATCTCGTTTAACATCTACTTTTTGAAATTCTCTTTCTTTCCTAACTATTGCTATTTCACGTCTCTTTAAAAAAGACATATTTACGGCAATACAATTTGCTAATATATTCTCAATATCACCTAATATTAAATTAAAATCATATCTTTCACAATTATCAAAACGAACTTCCGATGGTTTACCATATGTACCATCTCCCAATGTATAGTAACGATTTTCTAAATAGTAAGTTACAGATGTTCTAAAATCTGTAAATATTTTTGTTCTTAAATCTGAAAATTTTGCAAGTCCAAAATCTTTTTTTAGTAATGCAAAAAAATCTTTACCAAATTTTGTTTCTAAAGCTGTATCTATTTTTTCAAGGTATTGTGATTGGTATAAATCTAATGAATTAAGTATTTCTCTTTTATAAAAAATAAAATCTTTTGTTAGATTATTAATATCATTGAACTCTTTATTATTTTTTTGATTTATATTTTCAAATTTTGTTTTTAAAGGTAATATTCTTACTTCTTCTCTTGATGGTGATATTTCTTGAATCCAAACCCTTTCTAACTCATTATCTGAACCTATTTTGTTTCTAACAAAATTTATATTAAGTTTAAGTATACCATTTGTAAAACCTAAATCGTTCAATAATTTTTCAGCATTAATTGCTAATTCCTTTTGACCCTGTTGATTTGTAACATTGTACATATATTCTGCAATGTTTTGTGATTTAATGTATGCAACATTATTTCCGGTCTTTTGTGGTAAAAGATTATTATTAACATCATACACAGCCACTTCCATTACATCGTACTTACATTCACCAAAATAACTTTCTTCAATTTCATTTTTTGTGACAATAAAAAAGTCTTCAGTTTGTAAGTACTGTCCTTCGTTTGTGGTTTTTAAATTAACCTGTTCAAAGTTTGTATATTTTTTAATACTCATATTTTATTAGTATGATTTAGGATGCATTATACCGATTTGCATTTTGTATTCTTTACTTTGTTCACTACCATCGGATGTTTTTTTAACTTTTATTATCATAGTACCCTGATAAAACTTACTATTATCCTTTTTACCATATCTACATCCACCTGGAGTAATTGTTAATGCTAATTTTTCAGTTTGTCCAGCTGTTACATTAAAGTTTGTTTTTGGTACACTTAACCATTTCTGTCCTTCACCAAATTGTAAAACAATCTCTATCTGAACATCTTTGGTATCATTGTTCACTATATCAATTGTATTACCACATATCCATTTTGTTGCATTATCTTTATTATTAATTCTTGCATCAAAATCAGGATATTCTGCTTTTTCCTTTTTAGGTGTAACTTTAATTGCAACTGCTCCATTAACTACATCTGCACCACTAGCTAATGCCACGTTTGCGGTTGATTGTTGAATTGCCTGTTGTTGTTGAACTGCACCCAATTGAGATTGTAAACCTTCAATAATAGAATTGAGTGAATCAATTTGTTTTATCAATGCATTTATCTGTGCTTTGAATCCTGTGTTTTGTGCCTGTAATGCCGCTCTTAACACCGATTCATCAACGGACTTTTGTAATGATGTTGCAATTTGACCTGAAAACTCATCAATTGTTTTATTTATTGTATCTAATTGATTAACCAATGCATCGTTTGTTTGTTCAATATTTAAACGATTATTAATTTCTGTTTGAACTCTACTTTGTAAATTTGTTATATCTGTTTCTAAAGATTGTACCTGTGTTTCTAAAGTTGAAACTCTTTTTCTTAAATCTTCATTTTCCGTAACAACTCCATCATATAAAGCTCTGGGAACCAAATCTCTAACCTCTTTTGGTATATTTGGTTTTAATTCTTTTAGATTAATATCAATCGCCTTTTTTAATTCGGACTCATCGTATTTTGGCTTATTTAATTTTTTAAAAACCAAAGATGTTTCAGGTCTTAAATCATCAACAATGTTTACATTATATTCATTTTTAGAAACAGCAGATGAGCCCGAAACACTTAATATTTGTTCAAGTCTTCTATCTTTTTCTTCTTGCAATCTTAATGCTATAGCTTCTAAATTTGTCATTATATAACATCAAATATTAATTTGTCATCAATTATTTTTGAAACACCATCAACTACAACTTTTAATTTTAATCTGTAAGTTCTATTGATTGGATATGTTGCTGTATCTAAATAGAAATAATTTGATTTAGAATCACAACTTAATTTTGAATAATTACCAAATGGAACAATTACTTCATTTGTTCTATAATCTTCAATTTGATAATATGAAGATATTGGTAAGTATTTTGATTGGTCATATTCAAATGTTGTTCCAAATGATTTAGCAGGATAAATATCTCTTCCCTTAACCCTTACTTTTGTTTTAGTATTTTGAAAATATTCTTTTTGTAAATTTGTTACAACTATTTTTGAATTTTCTAAAGAATCTGTTGTGGATGATCCTGTGATGGGTGATAACGAACCTGTATTAAATGAACTATCATCCCAAACCAATTCTAATTTTGGTTGATATATTGTATTGGTTTCTTTTGAGAAAAACTTAAGAACCCCATAATCGGATGTATTTTCTTCGTTATTTAAACTATGGTGTATAATAAAACCATTATTAGGTAATGAACCACTTATCCATAAATTTACAATTCCTGATACATTCATTCTAACATCATCCGGTTCATAATTGTATGATTGAGAAGCTTCGGAACCTGTATACCAAGTGCCACCCTCCGCATTTGCAGAACCTGTTGATCCTGGAACGAATATCGCAGTTCCACCTACCGTATTATCTTGCCAACTATCAACACCATTTCTATATTTCCAACTAACCCCATCAGATGTTATATTATCAAATTTAGTACCAGTTCCCATTGTCCAACTTTGAGAAACTGCGTTTGCATAAATTGTATACTCCAATGGAATTTCTGATGCGTTTGCTGAACGAAGTACTAAAAATACATTCCAACTTCCTGTTCCAATAGATTCTATTTCGGACTTCAATGACCCTGTATCAAATTTTATAAGGGTTCTAGCAATATCCTTATTAGAACCATAATAAAGTTTACCAACCTCTAATATCTCATCTCTACCTGCATTTTGGTCTGGTTGTTGTAGGTAGATACTGGCATCGTATGATGATGTAAAAAATTTATGCATATTATAAAGCTCTTCCTTTTATATCTTTGTTTGGAAATTTAACTTCGAAAACACAAGGGTCTAAAGATGGATAAATTATCTTACCTTTAGTCGCCTCATCTAAATTATATTTGTTTGGTGAATATCCTACACCACCATCACCACATATATTATAAAGTTTTACGGATGGTACACTCATTACTCCCTCTACATTTGCTAATATTAATTCTATTTCAGAAATGTTTATTGGTTTGTTAAATGTCCAATTATCTATATTAAAATAATCTTGCAATTCCGTTAAACAATTTGCAAGTACTTCTCTTTTGTTATAATTTGAATAACATATTATTTCAAAATCAACACCAATATTTACGATAAATCCATCTATAATATTTACACCATCCGTTAAAATACGATACTCACCTAAATAAGTTTTCAAATTTTCCTTTACAGCGGTATTTAAATTTGTTAATTTTTTATTTTCATCATAACCTAAAACGTACATATTAATTGCAAATGGATTATTAACCTCATTTACATTTCCTCTTTTTTGATTCAGGTATTTAACAAGTTCGGATTGTATATCATTTTTTGATAACCCCTGTAATGATTCTATTAAATTTGTAAATTCTTGTAAATTTTTAGGATTTGAAAGTATTGATGCAGGTGAACTGTTATCTATTTCTCCATCGGCTGTTACATAAACCTTTGCAACACTTCCATATCTTTCTGGCATAGATAGTGCTCTAACAACATAGTCTTGTTTTGTAACTGCTCTATTTTGAGAACCAAACATTGCTAATGCATTCTGTCTGATTTCCTCAATAGATTCACCACCCCTACCACCAACGGCAGGTTCTAAATTTTCAACAGCTATCGAATCTTTGTTTGATTCGTATAAAGCCGCTTCGGCATCGGATAAACTTAAAAGGTCTTCCTCAAATTCTATTCTATCTATAACCGTTAAATCTTCCGAATTTATATTCGATTCAACACCACCACCAACTAAATACTTTATTGTAAGTGTTTTTCCAAATGGAGATATCCCAAATGTATTTGTTTTTAAAAAGTTTGAAGGGTCAATTCCTTCATTTGTTCTTTTTATAGAATTTGCTAAACCCAATCCAACGTTTTTAGTATTTGGTAAAAGTATTTCATCCTCAAATCCTGCAGAATTATTTCCACTTCCAAACTCAAGCGTTATGGTGTTGTTTGCATTTATTTTAGTAGAAAATCTTCTTGGTACTTTTTGAACTTCCAATATGTATGGAACCGTTGCCGCATCTGCTGATAAATTTGAATTGGATTCTGTATTTGGTTTTTCTACAAATATACTTTCTTGTGCTAAATATGGAACTTCATACCATTTGTTTCCTTGTGCATCGGTTACGGATGTTATAGATATTACATTTGTTTCATTTAAATCTATACTTGGATATTCCGAATTATCGGTTATATCGATTGTTATTTCTCTTTCCTCTGCAGATATTGCTTTTACTTTTTTTGTTATTAAATACAAATTTGGTGCACCTGTGGCAGAATCTCTACCGGCAACATCTATTTCTCTATCAGTTGGGTTAGAAAAATCAATACTATCTGTTGTTCTAAAAATTATAGATGAATTTGTTCTTGATTGTACTTGTAACCCATCTTTTATTTTAAAATAATATTTAGAGTTTGGTTGAAAATTACCCCCTGCACCATTAGCTGGTACGGTTTGATATACGGTCAATGTGGTAACAGCCGGTGCTGTTAGTTTTGGTTTATATCCCATTGCTTGTGCTAATGCTACAACATTCTTACGTTCTGTTGCATGTAACAACATTGATTCTTTTAATTGAACATCTTGATAGAAAGATAAAACATCTCCAACATAAGCTGCCATATCTAAAAATACACCACCAGGTGAAGCTTCGCTAAAATCAGAAAAAGTATTAGGAAAATATGTTTTAGAATATTCAACTAAATTTTGTCTAAACGATGCAAAATCTTTACCGACATAATTAATGTCTTTATTATTGTTTTTCCAATTTTTATCTGTTGGTTTTAGTGCCATCTATTATTGTTTTATACTTACATTTATTGTTTCAGAAAGATTTTCATTTGATTTTAGAGAAAACCTTATTTCTAAATTTATTTGATGTTTATCTATATCTTCATCATCATAATCAAACACTATTTCATCAATATTAATATATGGCATCCAAATATCTACTGCTCGTATTATAGTTGCCTCTATTTTATCATCAATTTCACCGGTAATAATTGGTTCAAATAGTAAAGACCAAATATCACATCCAAATTCAGGATACATAACTCTTTCTCCCTTTCTTGTCATTATAAGATTTTTTAAATTATCTTTAGCTTGCGAAAGGGTTGTAAAATTGACAGAAAAAATACCATTAGAATTAGAACTTCTATCTATTCCGATACCGATTACTTTATAATCATTAACGGCTAGGTCACTTACACTAACTTTTCCTAATTCTATTGCCATTTTATCTTAATCCTTTTTCTTTTTCTTGTTTTGTAAATACTTTTGCTAATTGAGTATAATCTCTGTTTAGTGCTCTTTGTAATGCATCTAATCCAGCATTATCTGTTTGTGGAATTTGTTGTGGAGTTGATTGCATTCTATAATCTATAGTTTCCCAACCATCTTCTTCATATCTTTCTGGCTGCATCATATCTAATACAGAACTTTCATCCATCATCCCTCCTTCTGCTCTTTGTGCTGCGGTGAATGGTTGTGTTTGACTCAATACCTCATTTAATATTGGGTTTTTTGTTAATGATTTTGCAGGTTGTGATACTCTTTGTGTAGGTACTACGGTTTGTTTTTTCGTTGGTGCTGTAGTATTTACTTCTGTCAAATCCATCAATGAAGATGGTTTCTTTTTGTTTAATGTAACCGCACCGGATTTAATCAACTTAGCCAATTCTTCTTTGACTTGTTGTTTAACTTCGTTTTTTACAACTTCTTTGATTAATCCGACTAATAATTTCGAATCCATAATAATTGTTTTTAATAAATATTGAAACTTAAAATTTAATTAGGGTACAATATATCCAGACCATGGTATAACTCCAGGAGCAGGTGGTGCTGGTGGTGGGTATTGTGCCAATACTATGTATAATCCACTAACAGTACTCAAATGTATTTTAGCTGCATTAATAAATGCATCTAAAAATACCGATGGATTGTTGTTTGATGGAACAGGAATAGGTGTCCAAACTCCTGGATTTAAAACCAAACCCTGCGTAAGTGCTATACTTTTTATTGCACCCGGTGGAGGTATTATTGGTGGGATTGGCATCATTAACCCGCCGGTCCAATATGTTATAACTGCAGGTCCTATAACATCTAACAAAGTTAGTGAATTTGATTTTTGTGTTTGCGATAGTAACCCAACTATTTGGGCTTCCATTGCCGTTACGTTTCCTTTCATTAATGGAATTGGACTTACCGTTTCTTTGCCCGTTTTTATAGCAGTATCATATGCTAATGCGAAAGCTTTCGCAAATCCTGCCATATTGTTTCCAAATGCGTGGGATTGCATTACCGGCAGCAAAGATGCTTTGAAAATACTCCATGACATTAGTTCTTACTTAAAAAGTTTTTAGCTGCTAATATTGTTTTTAATTTAGATTTTATCTGATTAAACGTAGCCACATTAGTAGGCCCCGTCGCAGATGGCCCAGCTGGTGTTAAATAAATTTGTTTTGTTATTGCATCTATTAAATCTTCTAAAATCTTAACCAACTCACCACCCAATACCATTTTCTGTACGGCTGCTCCCGCATCACCTTCACCTTTATCTTTTCCTAAATATATTTTACCACTATCCGAATTTAAGAAAATATTGTTAGAACCTTCAGAATGTATTGTTATGTTTTTCTTATTGTGAAAGTAAATTTCCTTTTCAGCATCAATTGAATAATTACCATCCGTAATTACTCCCGTATTTCCCTTACCAAATATAATAAACTCTTTTGCTTTTGCCGATAATATTATTCTATCGGAATTTAACCAAAATTGGTCACCCTTTAAATCATCCGATGATGGGTATTCTTTAAATCCTACTTTTGTTTTTTCAATCGTTTCTTTAAAAGGAACTTTTACTTTATTGGATGTTAAGTAAATAGATGTTCCATCTTTGTTTATATCTTCTTCAATTAATTCGCCAATTTTTTTATCATCTAATTCAGGGTTTTGTTTATTACGAATGAATATAGATGGTGATGATGTTTTATCATCTTCTGTTAGGAAAAATTCGGAAAAACGAATTGTGTTACCAACTCTACCTTGAATTATCGTATCACCTTCTTTTGGTTTTAGAAACTTTATTTTTTCATTTACTTTGTATTTTTTAGTTTCTGATTTTTTAGCAGGTGGTGGGGTATTTGTTGTACCTGTTTGTTTTGTTTCTTTATAATCTTTTGCTGTAGATTTTGTATTTGACTGTTCAGGTTTTCTTTCTTTTGATGTTTCCGATGTTTTATAATCTTCTCTATAATTTGGATATAAAGTAGTAGAATATGGTAACCAAAAGTGTTCATTTTCTATTTCTAAAATAATTACAGTTTCACCTTCAATCGGATATGTAAAATTATTTTTATCAAATGGAAATGCATAAGCTTCTACAATAATAGGAGTTTCTCTTGCATATGTTATTGCTCCCAAAAATCTAGAATCTTTATCTGCAAAATTTTTATTATCATTATATTTTAATAAAAAATCATCTTTCTTTTCTGTATCAAAGAAATCTTCTTCTTTATAATATACTTTTGTTACTGTTGCTAAAAAGGATACCATTACTTTACTTTAGTTTTTATTTCTTCAATTTCTATTTCAATATCTGTCAACCTTTCTTTATTTTTTGCATCAACTTCATCAACCGCATCTTCTAATTGAGAAAACAATTGCGCTTTTTCTTGCTCACTTAACCAACCATCTTCACCAATACCCTTTGCTTCCGCTGCCGCTAATCTTTGTGCAATGGTGGCCATCTTGATAAGATGTTCATCGTTTTTAACGGATACCTCAATAAGGTCTTTTATAATTGGTGCAATAACCGTTGCTTCACCAACATTTTTAATTAATTTACGAAGGGATTCAATCAAATCGGAAATATTTTTCTTTTTGTTTTGTTGGTTTTCGTATATGTCTCTAAATAATGATGATAGATTTTTACCATCAAATAGTTGAAATTCTGAACTCATAATTATAAATTTATGTACCTATAATTATTTGTAAATTATAAAGTTGTTAATAACCAACACATCCATATCACAATTTAAGAATGTCCAAACCGCTTTATCTGGATCATTTGTCATTGTATGGTCTTTTAAATTAAAAGATGTATTTAACAATATCGGAGTACCTGAAAGCTTTTCAAATTCTTTTAATAGGTTATAGTATAATGGATTTTGCTCTTTTGTCACAGTCTGTATTCTTGCACTATTATCTACATGTGTTACAGATGGGATTGGTATTTGTGAAACCACTTTTACAACTTGATTCATATATGGTACATCACCTTCCGAACTAAAATATTTTTGATAATCTTCTTGTGTTACTGATGGAGCAAATGGTCTAAACATTTCTCTCTTTTTTACAACCTTATTAATTTTATCTCTAATATTTGGTAAATGTGGATTTGCTAATATAGAACGATTTCCCAATGCTCTTGCACCAAACTCTGTTCTACCTTGAAACCAACCAACAATTTTTCCTTTATTAATAAATCTTGCTATAATTTCACATAAACGTTCTTCGTTTGGTGCAACCTCTACACATAGTTTTTTATTTTGTTTTACAATATCACCAACCTTCATATTCCACTCCGGTCCTAAATATGGAGATTGATTATCTCCTGATTTTATTTTGGGATTGTTCAATGTAATGTGCCAATGCCATAGACAAGAACCAATTGCGGAACCTGCATCGGACGGTGCGAATGGAATCCACACATTTTTAAAAGTTGTATGATTTTTTATTTTACCATTTGCAGTACCATTGTATGCACAACCTCCACCCAATACTAAATTATCACTATTCCAATTACTATTTATTCTGTTTAAGATAAAGTAAAATTGTGCTTCATACCAGCTCTGCAATGCAGCTGCCAAATCTTTATGATGTTGTTGAATTGGTTCTCCTTTAAATCTTGGTGGAAACCCAACTAAATCTATTAGTTTAGAATTAAACATATCAGTTTCTGATGTACGATATGTGAAGTACTTTTGATTTATGTTTACTAAATCGGCAAGTCTTTCATAATATGTTATTTTATCAAAAACATATTCATATTTTGTTTTATCTCCATATGGTGCTAATCCCATAACCTTATATTCACCTTCATTTGGTTTGAATCCTAAATATGCTGTAAATGCGGAATATACTAATCCTAATGAGTTTGGGAACGTTAGTGTAGTTATTTTATGAAATTTATTATCTCTAATATAACAAGCTAAAAGTGTTTCATTTTCACCAACAGCATCAATTGATAAACCTATTGCATTATCAAACGGGGATGTGTACCACGAAAGCGCTAAATGAGAATAGTGATGTTTAGTGTAAAAAATTTCACCAGTATAACCAATGCTTTCTAAAATACCCTTTATATTACCTTCGGTTTCATTCCATCTTCTTTCAAAGGCTCTCCATTGTGGAAACCATCTTCTTAACGGAAACCATTTAGAACCTATTTGATTTTCAACTCTTTGGAATTTTAATTTAGGTTCTTCATACCAGCAAACCATATCAACCTCATCTATGGTGATATGTGCGTATTCTAAAACCCATTGGATTGCTTTAAACGGAAAAGAACTATCATGCTTAATGCCAGATAGTTTCTCCTCTTCAATTGCTGCTATTACTTTACCATCTATAACCAATGCTGCAGCCGAGTCGTGGTAAAATCCAGATAAACCTAATTGTATCATAATTAAATTTTTATATCACCTTCTTTATCAAATTCATTATATAATTCCATTTGTCTTTCTTTCATTTTGTTGACAACCTTTGTGATATAATGTGTTGGATGACCAGTCATTTCTCTAATAAGTAGGTATAAAGATTTTTTATTAAAATTTTCTATATATTCTGCTCTGCGAAATAATTCTAATACAGCATCTGCAATTTGCATATCTCTTTTTTTCGGAAAGAAATTCTCTAAATGTTTATCCCAATACTCTAACATTCTAACATTAAATGTTCTGTGTTCATCATTACGAACTTCCTCTCTAAAATTATTTTCAGTATCCCAACTTTCAGGCAAAGCAGACATTATATCCGTATCTTTATATCTCTTATAGTTTGCATTGTTATTTAGAATGAGATAATTTCGGGCAACAATAGTAAAATAAGAGAATGCTTTACCTTTACCATTTTTGTACATGTGTATTTTTTCAATCATAAATGCAACCACTTCGGCCATTACATCCTGTGGGTCATCATCAAAGTATGTGAACTTCCATTTATTATAAACTATCTCTGCTAATTTTTTAAATGCAGAATCTATACGTTCTCTGTAAATTCTATCTTTTGTAAATTGGTCGGTTGTAAGATTATATTCAATTATAGCATCTTCCGTATCTTTTGTAAAGTATTGTCTGTTAGGTCCTCTTTTTCTTGGCATTATTTTTGAGTTTTAAATCTTTCAATAGTTTCTTTTATTTGATAAAATATAGAACCTACATCATCATCTTTCTCAAACATTTGACGATTATCAATTTGTCTCAATGCTTCCAGTAATGCTTCGTTTCTGTTTATTTCCGTTTCGATAAATTTTTGATACTCTTCAAATTGGTCTTCATACTTTTCTAACTTTTTTAATAAATTAAAAATAACATAAATGCAAACTCCAAGTAATGCAAAAATTATAAATAAAGTTATTTCCATAATTATACTATTTCATATCCTTTTAAAAAATAATCGTTTGCTTTTTTGTATTTAACCTCAACCATATCTCCATCTGGTGATTTCATTACAACTTTATCATTTCTACCATAAGTTTGCTTTTTAACAATCGTTGTAGTATAGACTCTATCTTTAATTGTAAATCCATCTAAATGGTCAATCTCATGTTGAACAATTACAGTCATCATTGTTTCTTTTGAAATTTGTTCACCTTGCTTATCACCTTCAGGATTAATTTCAAAAGTCATTTCACCCATATTATCTGTATCGATTACAACTTTACAAGCTCTAATTGTTCTAATAGGTTTTTCAATTGTTCTTGGTATAGAAAGACATCCTTCATAAAAAAGAAATCCCTCATTAGATTTTTCTTTAATAACAGGGTTTAATAAGAATAAATTTTCATCTCCAAACTGAATTAAACATGCTCTTTTTTTAATACCCAATTGAGTTGCTGATATTCCTAAACCAGGATGTTGTTTTAATCCTTGTTCTAATTGTTCTCTTAATTGGTCTGCTTCTTGTTGTGTAATTTCTGTTTTAGGACATGGTGTTTTTAGATACTCTCTAAATTCTTTTGTTTCAAATCCTTTGCTGTTTTTGTCAACTACTAATTTCATTTTTGTTTTTTTAATCCGTATTTTATAAATTTATACCAAATTCTTTCATGTAGAAAGTAAATGATTGGTTTTATTATTAATTCACCCAATCCTACCATTCCTGCCCATTTTATTGGCAGGCCGGCAAATAAGGTAAGAATAATTGTAGTTATAGTTCCAATAAAACGATAACTAATACTTTTTACTATATGTCGTTTAACTAGTGGCATACTCTATAACATCACCATTTGTATCCATATAACCTTCTCTAATCTTTGTTCCACTAATCATTTCAATATCAGCTGGTGGTGGGTGGTTAATAACTTCATAACCAACACCTCTACCATAATTAACCGATTCGATATCAGGAATAATTGATAATAAAATTTTATCAGAATTTTCTTTAAAGAAAGATTCATTAGATAAATCTATAAGGACTTGATGTGCTGTTTTTGGATTATTTTCATCAACTTGTACATCTCTAATTGCTACCCATACATTTTTACCTTTGTTAAGTTGCTGATTAATTAACCATTCATGTCCTGCGTGCCATGTCTGCCATCTTCCGATGTATAATGCGTATTTTTTCATATTATATAAATTTTAATATTGCTAATTCTTTTGCTTTTGCTTCAACCATAATATCAATATCTAGTCCGTATGTATTTGGTAACGAATTGATATAATCGGAGTGTGCTTGTGGTTTTTCTTTGGGATTATTTTCGTGTAATCGTTTTGATTCAGAATAATGTACTTCTTGTCTGATTCCTTTTGGCCAAGTTGTTGCCGCTAACTTTAATGCCTGTTCTTCCGAAAGGTCACCTGTACAAAACTGATGGTGGTGGTAATCGAATACAATCGGAATACTGGTCTTTTGGTGAATATACATCAAATCTTTAACAGAGTACATAGAACCCTTATCATCATTCTCAATTGTAAGCCTCTTTTTAACCGAATTAGAACACTTATTAAAGTTGGTGATAAATCTATCCATCGCACTCTTTTTATCCCCATAAACCCCATTACAATGGATATTAATGTTATTGTATGGTGTTTTAGATAACCCCATCATATCAAATATCTTACCATGTAGTTCCAAATCTGCTATTGTATTGTTTACAACCGTTTCATTTGGTGAAGTAAGTACACAAAACGGACCAGGATGCGAATTGATACGCATATTCCAAAATTTAGCGTAATCACCTGCTTTTTTGAGTTCTCTCTTAATTTCTTTGTAATCTTTAAGTTGGGTTAAATCAATATGGTCACCCCATGGAATGATTGCAGAAGATAATCGGAAAAAATAGATACCATTTAATCTATTCCATTCTAAAATCTTAATAATGTCAGCCGAATTTTTAAGTGCAAGTTCGGAAACATAATCTAATCCTTTGGTTTCGAAGGTTTTTTTAATCATAGCACGATTTGTTGAAACGTGCTTACCCATACTCATATTAATACATGCATATCCTATATTCATAGAATGTAATATACGAAAAATAAATTAAAATACAAAATTATTAATAAGTTTTGGTATTTTCCTCTTCAGATTTAATTTTATTTAACTCACGAATAGTCCCGTTTTTGTTATTAAGCCAATATTGTACAGCTTTTGGATTATTTATCCATAAATTACGTTTTGACCAAGGAAAATCAGGATGCATCCACTCTTCCCATTTTAAGTTAATTTCTTCTTCTTCAGATTGTTGATTATTTTCTACTATATCTTCTTGTTCTTCCTTTTTTGTTGAATTTTTTCCACTATCTTCGGTATTTTGTGAAATATTTTCCACTATATCCTCTTTTTTATCTCCATACACCTCATATAACCCCAATTTTTCATCATTTTTCATCATTTCTATCAGGGTTTCCTTTTGTTTACGTTTTTTATTAGAAATTAATCCGTTAAAAGCGATAATTAAAGCAACTGCAAGTGGGTCAAACACCAAAACTATCAAAAATATGAAAAATTTCACTACTTGAGCCAATTCTACGTTAAATGCTTCTGCAACAAATCGGAATCCACCCACTTCTTTCTCTATATCAATGTTCGCGTTCTTAATTTTGTTGATTTCTTCGTAATTTTTGTTATTTTCTTCAGTTAAAGTGTTAATTTTCGCTGAAATTGTGGTAATTTCCTTATCAGCATTGCGAATCATTTGTGAAACCCTTGATGTAGATACATTTTTATCTATTTGTTTTGATAAATTTGCTTCTTGTGAGTTACGAATGTTTTGTTGATTGGTTAATTGAGTTGTATAACGAGCAATTTCACTCTCATTTTGCTTAATTTTTGTATCAAAAACAGCAATTTCTCTTTCAATTTGAAGGAGTTGAATATTTTGTTGTTGGAATGCATTTGAAAGGTATCCAAAAATACCTGCAGATGTAATTAACATAAGAACCCCAACGGAAATCGTAATATACCATTTGTTGAATCCGCTAATTTCATCCCATTTTTGTTTCAAATAGGTAGCTGCAACTAACTTTGCCAGTTCTAATGCAGAAGCCATTATCATTACGGAAAGTGATGCTCCGGCAAATAATACACCCAATCCTGTTACTGAAAAGTACGCTGCACAACCAGCGATAATTAGTGCGGATAATCCGACTAAAATCTTAAGCCAATTCATTATCTATTAATTCTTACTAATTCAGAAACACGCTCTACAATTTTTTGAGCATCATCAATTGTTTGATTAACATCTGATGGTGATAATTGTTGTGCACCATTTGCTACATTCTTTAAAATACGCAATTTACCATCTAATGAATCTAAAAGCGTTTGTATTTTTTCATTGTATATCATAGACATAAATATTTTTTAAATAAAAAAAGGGTAAAATCATAAGACCTTACCCTTTTAATTTACAAAAAATAACTGAATTAACCAACTTTTATGGTTAATTTTTTTGGTTTGGACTCTTCTTTTCTTTCTACTACGATTGATAAGATACCATTTTTAATTTCTGCTTTTGCATTTCTACCGTCCAAATCCTTACCCAATGTAATTGTTTCATTAATGTTTGCAATCAATTGGTCTACTGCTGTTTTTTCATCTTTACTTTCCTTTTTAGCTACCACTTCAATTTTATCTTCATAACAATTAATCTCTACACTTTTAGGGTCGTGACCTAAAACGGATAGAGCGATGAATGCTTTATCATCCTTTACTTCAACTGCAAATTTAGATGGCACAAATGTAGTTGAATGATTTTTCCAAATTGGAGAAGTGCTTTCAAATAGTGAATCAAAAACCTTGTCAAAATTTGTGTAATACATAGTTTTAATTTTTTTAGTTAAACAATATACCCATATTGTTCAAATACTATACCATACTTTTTTTCGGAAATCCTGTCAGTTAGAACTTGACATCTTGTCTTTCAATAACAGTAGACATGTGGTCTGCCCAATGCATTATGTATTGCAATTTGTATTTCAATTGCTTCTTAATATCGTGTCCTGCTAAATACTTTTCGTTATCTTCATCATACATACCATCCGTAAGTTTGATAGCAAAGTATTCTTTTTCGTTGTATTGAATACCATAGTGGTTCAAAGTATAAAAAGTTCTATCCGTTAAGGACATATACGATATGGCTTCATTTCTTTTGAATACGTGTCCTTTTTTTCTTTCCCAATCGGTATCGGTAGGAACATAATGTAATTCACCTGCAATTCCCAATTTACCTAAATCGTGATGAAGGCAACTGAATACTAATTCTTCATCAGTAAAATCAATCTTACCGCCTGCTTCTTCAAATAATTGTTTCATACGAAGGGCGTTCTTCGTTACATTAAATATGTGGTCTATATACCCACCAATATATGCGTTATGATAATAAATTGAGCCGGATGCTGGTGATAGTGTAAGATTAATTCCCAACTCTTTTTCGGAATACATGTGAAGTAATTTTTCAAGTCTTTCACCTGTAAAATACTTTTTAAGAATTTGAATGAACTTGTCGTAATTTGCTCTTAATTCGGTTTCTGTTTTTTGTTTCATAATTTAGAGTTTAACTTTATAATACTCTAATATACGAAAAATATTTCAAATTATCAAATAATTGTTGTTATTTTTTTATGAGAGGGCCAGGTATTTATTGAGTATCTATTGCCCGATTCTACTTCTTCAATCATATGTGGTACATTACAATCAAATACAAATATACTACCTGCTTTTTTAGGAACAACATACTCTATATCATTTATTTTATATTTTATATCCCCTCCTATATAATCATCATTTAATTGTAGAATAATAGTTATTGTTCCACTATTTTTTATTTCTTGCATATCAGAATGCCATTTTAAAAAATCACCACTACCATATTTGTTAAATGTATACTTATCACACGCGGTATATAGTGTTGATTTAAATGGCGATAATTTATTTGATATTTCTATTATCTTCGATGATAAATTTTTAATTGTTTTTTGGTGTTTTTCTTTATTTGTGAAATAATATCCTTTTCTTTTTAAGAAATTTGAATTATGATTTTTTAACGGATTTCCCCCATTATCAAATGATGTTGATTGCATATCAATCAAATTACAAGATAACCCAAAATTAATAAGTTCGGTACATTCATCTAATGATATAAAGTTTTCTATATATTCGTTGAACATTTTATTAAATTATTTTAGATTTATTTTTTGTTTCTATTTTTTTAAAAAATACCGATGTTTCTGTCGCTGTACCATCTTCTCTTTCGTATGGAAAATCTGTACAATAGTAATTCTCTCGTAAGAACCTATATGCATCAACATTCCAAGTACCATTATCCAAAACTATAATTGAATCATTTTTTTTATATTCATCTATTAGTTTAGCAAAAATACTTCTTGATATGTGTGTCGGATTATTATCTATTAAAAAAATATCAGCTGACTTAATTAATTCTATAAATTCTTTATTTTGTAAAATAGATTTATCAAACATTGATAATTTTACATTAGAGATTATTTTATCTTTTAATAAAGAATCTATTTTTAAAAACCACTCAACATTATCTTCAAAAGAATAAACAAATTTAAAATGCTTTGAAAAAAATAAAGTAGAATACCCTGAACCGATTTCTATAATTACATTATTTTTAAAATCGTTTTGTGTAATCCAACTTACAAAATTTTTAGATAATTTTGAATTATCCATTATATAAGTGTTTTTTTGTAATTATTAATAGGTTTTAAATTAAACCAACTAACCAGAGAATATCTTATACCAGATTCTACTGGGCTAACTCTATGATTAATATCAGATAAAAAAACAAATAAATTCCCGATTCCGTTTTCAAATGTTGTAATACCTTCTATTTCATCAATTTTCATTTGTAAATCTCCGCCTGTATAATCGGTGTTTAATTGAATAACTATTGAACAATATCTTTTAGCATATTCACCCTCTGGCGAAGAATCGGTATGCCAGTTATAATATTCACCAACTTTATATTCCGTAAACTGAAATGGTGCACCATCAAAATTTATTTCGTAACCTTTTAATTTTATTTTTTCTGAAATTTTTTCTACTAATCTTGCTTTTAAAAATGGAAAAATATTATCATAATTTGCAAAAGAAATAGATGACTTTCTATAATTTTCATCTATCACATCGTTCATTATCTTTCCGGGTTTTAAATCTAAATTTTTTAAAGAAAAGTTTAAAATTTTATTACATTCATCTATTGATAGAAATTCTTTTATTGTAAAATAATTAATCATATGAGTTTTGTATTTATTGTTTTTTCTATTAAGTTGCAGTTTATAACGCATTTATCTTCGTTTTTTGATGGAACACCGGCGTGAGGTATTAATCCATCAAATATCAAAATTCTGTTTTCAACACAATCTACTTTTTGAAGTATTTCGGTTTTATCATCGTTATATAACAAAGTATATCCATTATTTGTATTAATATAAAATATATAAGAGGTATGTTCGGTTTGTCTATCTAGATGGATTGCATTAATAATATCGGTATCGGTAAAGGTTTGTGCTTTTGTTAAATTTATTTTAGTTCTCAATGTATAAACGTATTTTTTACTAGTCTTTTGTTCTACACAACTTTTTATTTCATCGATAATTGATAATATTTTTTTATCAATCTGTATGTTTTCACTTGGGATTGATATAACAAAACCAGCACCAACTTTTGTTTCAATTAATGATGGAGATTTAAAAAACCTTTCACCTTTAGAACCTACTATTTTTTCTAAATAAAACCATTCTAATTCATCTTGTCCTTTTAAAAAGTATTCTTGTAAGGTTTTTAAAGATTCTTTATTCAAAATATCATCATATACTTTATACTCTTTCATATTATTTGTAATAACCAATACTTTTTATTATATCAATAATTGCATAATTCCACTCATTTACTTCTACGTGTATAGTATCATAATCTATTAGCATATAATCTGTTACGTTTTTGTAAAACCAATACGGACTAAATGCTGGCCTTTTTTCTTTTTTTGTAACATACAAATTATATCCAAAACAATCATTTTCATTAATTTTTTTAAACCAAACATATCCAATTGATGTGTTTTTGTAATATAATAAAAATGCCGTTTCTTTATTTTCAATTCTTTTATTTACATCCTGTATTGTAAACATCTCCGGCCATTTATATTCCAAATTAAAAAAATCTATTAGTTTGGTAAATTCTAATAAATCGGAATTTGATATTGAATTACTTATTTTTTTTATTTTAAGTTGAGATTCTTTTATTTTTTTATTATGTGATATTTTAAAATTTTCCATTATATAAGACTTTTTTCTTTTGCAAAATCTTTATCAAAATCAAAAAACATTACCATACTATATCTTTTTCCAATTGTAACGGGTAAAACTCTATGTAGTACATTTTTTGAGATTAGGACTGCGCTGTTGGTTATGGGTTTATATTTTTTTATATCTTCTACAATATTAGAGTTTATATACTCTAGCTCACCACCAACGTAATCATCGTTTAAATACATTATTAATGAAAAATCGGCCACATCGTAATGGAATGCATCTTCTTTATTTCCTCTATTATCAACAACATTTATCCAACTAGCCGTATGTTTACATTTTATACCATAGTTATTTTTGATAATATTTAATATATTTTCTATAATTTCTTTCTTTAAATTAATTGGCGTTCTTTTGTAGGAACTTCTACCAGAAACGGGTTCCATTAACGTAGCATCATCAATAGATTTGCAAAACTTATTAAGATGTTCTATATCATTTTTATCTAAAATATTATCAATATACTTAACCATTTTATATTAACTTTTTTATATCTTTACTATTTTTTAGGATAACACCCTGTAATAATAAATCTAAAAAAGAATTTTCTTTATAGATTTTTTCTATTAATAAAGAATGGACTTTATCTGTCCATAGTTTACATAGTGTATAATTTTCTTCATAATTTTCCATAAATTTTTTTACAAATTGAACAAATTTATCATTCTTCCCTCTGTACTCAATAGCTTCTTTGTAAAATGGATGTTCCTCTATTCCTGTTATTTCTTTTAAAATTTCATACGGATATGTGTGAGTAGATATAAATGGTATTTTACCTAAAACAAATCCATAAGTTTTTTCTGACAAATAATTTGAAGCATATTGAACAGGCAACCAATCCCATGATTCACTTAATATGTGCATTTTGGCCTGTGGTAATATTCGCATCATATATTCTAAATAGTGTTCTATATTTTCTATATAAGAAATATCATCCCAATTATCCGTGCCCCATTTATTTAAATTTATATTTTTATTGTTTTTTATTTGAGTTGAATTTACATCATAATCTATATTTTGACAATTATCTGTTCTACTTAAATAAATTTCTTTATTGTTCAGCTTTGCGATATCATCTATTATATCTATTCTATTTTTTTTATGATTTCTAACGGAAAAACATAATTTATATGGTTGATTTAATTTTTCGAAAATGTTTGCAAATTCATAATACCAACGTATTGAAAGTAATTCATTCCATTGAAACATTGTATTTGTAGCTATGAAATTATGATTTGGATAATGTATCGATTCTACCGATTTATCAATAAAAAAATTATCACTAAATATCCAATGGTTTTTTAATCTTCTAATTTGATATTCTAAATCCTTTACGGGTGCATATTTTAACATTTCTGCTTCTATAAAACTTTTTTCTGTTCTCATAATAGAAATTAACCAACCTTTTCTATTTTGAACGTTATCAGCTAACCATTTCATTATTGGAATATCATTAACACCAAATTGGCCACCACCCCTATGTGCCGTTAATCCTTTTTCTTTGTTTATACAATCTATTTCAGTATAATCTTTCCAATCAAACATTTGATAATTTATTGTTAAAAAATCTATCAAATGATATCCATCTTCGGCATCGTGTAATTCTGGATTGAAAACTAATTCAAATTTTTTATCATTGTAATCACATAAAATAGTACCAATGTTGTTTTTTATATTAGATACTCTGTTTGTTGTATTATGAAATAACTTTAAAAATAAAGAACGAGAATAAAAATGGTGTATGTATATTTTAATCATTAAAATAGTTTTTTAGTAAAATAACTTTTTTCAAATTTATTCCATATCCAATCCCTTAATTTCTGGTCCTCTTTTATATCCATTTGTGGATATGCATAATTTATTTGATTGTCTTTTCCTATTTTTATATCCGTATCATATTTACTTTTTATTAATTCTTCAAATTTATATAGTTCGTATATATCAAATTCATAAGTTGGTTTGTATCCACTTTTCCATGCTTCTTGTGAATCAAATACTCTCCAATTAATATAAATGTTATCTTTCATCATATTTTCTATGATATATTTTTTATTATAATTCATTGAATATTTTTCTATCAATGGTACTATTATTTTTGATTTCATTTTTTTATCAAATTCAAAATTTTTATCATTTTGTATCATAGATTTTATACAATCTATTATTTCATCTGTAAAATATTCGTAAATAAAATCATTTGTTATTTTATTTGGAATGTAACTTAATCCATATGCTTCCTTTACCCAGTGTCCAAATATATAATAAACTCCACTCAAAAATCGTTTACAGTAATCTCTTTTTATTGTTATAGTATTTACTTTACTACCTAAAAAAGTATACACTTCAGAAATAGATTGATGTCTGTGTGTTTTTATTTTTGTGTATGTGACTTCTTTACCGTGAATTGATGGCATTACATATCCGTTACCAAATAAATCATTTGCATCATCTTTAAATGTTGGTTCTATTTTTAAATCTGCTTTTTCAAATGCTAAATGTACAGAAATACTGGCGCATTTGGGAATTGATATAAATACAATATCATTTTCAATTAACATCATAACCTAATATACTAAAAATAATTGAATTTACAAAAGTGTTTTTTTATTTTTTTGAGTTGAAGACCATAACTCATCATCAACTTCTTTCCATTTACCCAATGGACACTCATTAAATGTTTTTGTAAATATTTTTTTCTTTAGTGGACATCCACATTCATTGCAATATGGGTCGCCCGTAACATCTCTTTGCGCACGAAACTCTGGACATTGAATACAGATGTTCCACCTAGCCTCAGCCAATTCTTTTTGAAATTTTGTAGGATTGGATGCTGTAATCCATGCATCTGCTATTGTAACTATTTTGGATGGGTCTTTAACTAACCCACTTATTATTTTTTTAATACCCAAATCCATAACCAAAAAATTAATTACATATGTTTTGCTTTCAATGCTGTAATAAACTGATTTACAATTGTATTCAATGCAATTTTTTTAGGAGATTCGGTTACTTTTTTTCTTCTTCTTTTAAATTGATTTTCTGAAGTCCAAACTCTATTTTTATTATTTTCAGTTGCCATATTAATTTATTTTTTTAAATTGAACATCTATTTTATTATAATCTACCATTAATAAACCATCTTCTGGGTTTATCATTAAAGCATGTTCAAATGCTGTTCCTATTAATTCATTACCCATAACACCTTCATATAATCCATCTTCTCCCTTATAGGTATATTGATAAATATTTATACCACCATTTGATTTACCAATCAATTTTATATTTTCTTTATGAGCGATATCCGATTTAACATAGTTACAATATCCTGCACTTTGGCATATACTTGGTACAGGAAATTCACCACATGGATATGCATTACAATAAAATGAACCGGCTATGCATGGTGGATATCCAGGTGCACCACATCTACAACATTCTACATTTGCCCAGCTTGCACCGGAACCATTTCCACATTCATAACAAAATATACAGTTTGCGGTAATTGATTTACAATCAAACGTATAGTTGTGAGTTAATAAACCATATCTCAATCCACCCTCTTCCGAAGTTAGGAATAGGTCTAATTCTTCAAAATTTACAGCATAAACTTCTATTTCATCATATGAGTATGTTATTGTTTGAATGGTTTTTTCTATTAAAGAATTTGTTTGTGAATCAAATAGTATAAGTGTATCATTTGGTTTTAAATCCATATATTGTGTAAATTTCACAACATAATCCGATGAACTACCACTTTCTAATTCTTTTTTCAAAATCATAGCATGACTAACATCTGAAAATTTAGTTCCCCCCTCACATTCTATGTTCCAGAAAAATCCAACGTAATTTTCTCTTTTTACTATGTTTGTTAATTGAGATGAACTTACTTCAAAATTGTTTATCAAATTAGTAAATGATCCTGACCAATTTTGTAAATTTACGGTGTTTTCGACCATAGGTAAATCAGGTATTGTAATAGATTTTACCGTATCGTTTTGATTTAATGATGATAATAGTGTTAATGTATTATCTGGTAAAAATACCTTTGTACTTGTATCGGCAGATACTTTTGGTGCTTTTTCACCATTATTGTATTTGTAAAAATATTTAGGTCTTTCCCAAATAGGTATTTTATTATCATCATCTAAATCACATATGTTATCCAAATCAAATGCATTAGAAAACTGTACGGACCATAGATTTAAAACATCTAAATTTGAACCATAGACTAAATCAACACTTCTATAATGTGTTAGTTTACCGTCTAATAAATCGGAATCATTTAATATGTACTCTTGAATATATTCATCATCTGCTAATCCACTTTTTAAAACATTCAATTCTTCTATTGTATTTATTTTATATAATTTTGGATGTATATGATTATCGGCGGGGGTTATTCTTTTCTTAATCATATAGTTAGGATGGACACCATTATCTCTTAAAGTTGTTCCAATAGAATCAAATCCTAATTCCGAATCATTGATATATGTAGCTGGAATAGATGTTGGGTTTGAATCATGCATTAATTTAAGAAATTCCCAATTATCTCTTGCGTAGGTATCATCTATTAATGCGGTAACATCATATGCTATACGGATAATCAATTTATTGTCCGAATCTTCAATATAAGGAATGGTCATTGAATTCGCATCTAATACGATATTGTTAAACGTAAATCCTTTAGATTGACAATAATATTCTATCATTTGTGAAAACATCTTTCGGTTATTATCATCAATTGAACTTCCTGAAATTGTATTTTCTGATTCCGGAGTTAATTCTATTTCCGAAACATATCCACCTCTTAAATTTCTTTTATTGATTAGGTGTACTTCATTTATTTGGGTTCCTGCAACTATTTGCTCTAACACATTAACATCAAAGTAATATCTCAAATCCACTGCCGGATGTATATTGGTATTAGTTTCTATGGCTTTGAATGAACCATCAGTATCTCTTACAAAATCTGTTCCTGTTAGTACTGCTCTCATTTTTATCTATTTGTTTACTATAAGTATATTAAATTAAATAATCTTTGTAATCGGTTCTGGTATCGTATTTATCGGAATTAAGTTTAATTTTTTTATTATTTCTCTTGCCATATGTGAACAACCTTTTATATTTGGATGGCCAAAATCATCCCATACAAACCCGGCTTTTATCATACTCAACCTATCAAAATACAAAAATTTATCCCAATCAATGTTATTATAAATATTTAATTTTTTTACAGAATCATCTAACCCAAAATAATCAATAAATAAGTAGGGATATCCCATTTTAATTAGAAACTCTTGCATACAATATATGTAATGTAATGTGTGTTTAGATGCCATAGGTTCTAATTTTGGATTTAAATGAGTATGGTCACTTACTGTCACATACCATTCTTTATTATCAATGCATTGGTGAACTCGTCTATATGGTGAACTCCATTGTATTATTACCAAATCCGGTACAGGTTTTAAATTTATCAAACTTTCTAATGATTTGTGAAATATCCAATCATTACCAACTGAAGGTCGGGCATCATTCATCCAGCCTGACTTTAATGAGTCGGCAAGTATTTCAGTATAATGTGTTTCAATCCCATAGCCGGAACTTATTGAACATCCGTTTGAGTATATAAACATGGATTTATATCAAATTAACCTTATTATTTTTATCTAATTCTTCTTTCAATTCCATATACAATCCTCTATTATAAATTGAGTATGGGATTCCTATCTTTTTAAATAATTCTTCTATTCTATTTAATCTTTCTAATCTTTGCATCGGTGTATTCCATTTTGTTGAAAAATTAACACCATTAATATATTCCAAATATTGGCCTTCTACTTCGGACCAACGGATACGCAGTGGTTCGTGTATAAGAAATGCAGAACAAGTAATTATTTCATCCATACAATCGTGATATTCTTCAACGAAATCCATTGTTCTTTGGAAATCTTCTTCACCTTCATTTAGGTAACCAATAATCAACTGCATACCAAACATTAATGGGATTTTACCTTCCGCTGCACATTCTTTATTTACAATACGAACATTCTCAAATATCTCTCTTGTACCTTCCATATTTGAATATTTCTTCATATGTCTTAAAACCGGCTCTGATGCAGATTCAAAACCTGTAATCATTTTAGTTAATCCGGCCTTACGATACAATCGCATGGTATCTAAATCTCTCATTGGTTGTTGTAATCTCATATTACCACCAAATGTAATATCCAAACCTTTTGCAATAATTTTTTCACAAAATTCTTTTAACCAGAGTGGATTTCCGTTAATAATGGAATCGTGGCAAAAGAAATGTTTTTTACCTTTCGCTAGCCATCCCTCAATTTCCTCAATTACATTATCGGTAGTACGAAAACGATATTCAGGTATATAATCTGGTACTGAACAGAATGAACATCTGTAAGGACATCCTCTACTCATTACTAACGGAACGGTGTCTTGATATACCGATTTATAATAATAGTTATCTTCTAATTCGGAATAATCGGGTACAGGCAATACATTCATATCGATATTAGGTCTCATTGGGTTATGAATCCATACACCATTTAATCTCCATACTAATCCTTTTATTTGCATAAGAGATTCCTCACTCCAATCCGATTTTAATATTTCTACAAATGTATGTTCACCATCACCTCTATTAATCGCATCTATAAACCAATAATCGTTTACTCTATAATTTGTATTTGGTAATCTTCCAAATTCCAAACATTCAACTCCGTTACCACCAAAAAGAATTTTAATTTCTGGATATTTTTCTTTTATTAATTTTGCTATTGCCAGAGATGCATCTATATTACCATCTATAATACTAAATCCTATAAATTTTGCTTTTGTTTTTTCTATGTATCTACCTACAAATCCATAAGCAATATCAAATGTTTCTTTATAATTGTATAATAAATGAAATTGACTTTGTTTTGAATATGTGTTGAATAAATTAAAAAATTCACCTTGTTTATCCGGCGGACTAACAAAAAAGTAATCAATAACAGGATCAATAATAGCAACCTTTAATTCGGGTGCATATTTGTTTACCCAAGATTTTAAAGCAACAATGCCTGCATAATACCCTGATTCATTAATATTTGGAACTTGTAATAGTAAACAATCCTGCTCACCTATATCCTCAAAATGAAATTTATGAGTAATCTTAACTTTGTTTCTTTCTGCAAATACAGATTGTCGCATGTATTGTAACAAATCCACTTTTAAATCAAACACTTCTTTGCCTGATTCAATTTGGTCACTAATCCTATTATCGGATTTTGTTACCTGTTCGGGTGGATTTAGTATTTCTTCAAACATATTTTTATTTATTATTTTTTGTCATAAATGATATTAATGCCTTTCTATTAAAGGTTTCGGATAGAACAGGCTTTACTTCATGTTCTAAATTTCCTGTTGTGAAATCTAAAATTGCAAAATTTCCAAATGTAGGTTCTACTTCTATACTATCACCCGTTTCCGTTTTTACAATTAATTCACCACCCATTCCTTTTTTCCAATCTTTGTTTAAATATAGTATCACTACACATAATCTATTATCGTTTCCACTATATCCATCAATGTGATTTTTAATAAAGCATCCTTTATTATATATTGACATATTAAATACTGGATTACCAAATTTATATTTTTTGGAATAAAATTTTTTTAATTTATCACCACAATACACTTCTAAAGCAGGTACAGATGGTGTAACAGGATTTGATACAGATTGAAACCATATCTGGACAATATTTGGATTTTTTAATATTTCTTCCTTCTTTTTATTTTGTTCAGCAAATCCGCTTTCAGTAATTAATTTTACATTATCAACTTGATTTTCGGAAGAAACTATTAAAAAACTATCGTTTATATTCGATAGTTCATTATAGAAATTATTTAATAACTCTTCGTATCTATCACCGAAAAATTCAGTTCCATTACCAACAATGTATCCGTTGCCTATTTTCATTTATATATTTTCAAAATATAAGTATTAATATACGAATAATTTTTTGAATTACCAAAGGGGATGGGGGGGTTGGGGGGAAGGTCGTTTTTAAAGAAAATTTTTGGTATCTCTATTGATAGAATTACGTTTTAAACCCTTTATTTTCTTATTTAACCACCATATAGGGAATTTTAGTACAAAGTATCCACCAACCAAAATGGACATGATTAAAGCAACAGGAAGCAGCATTAAAACGGTAAATACATTACCTATCCAATCCAAAGGTGATTTAGTGTGATTTATTTCCTCCAATTCCATAATTCCAAGTATTAAAGATGCCCACAGCACCTACGATTAACCAAAATATATTTAGCGCGATATACGCCCTATTTCCTCTCTTCCATGCACACCACGTTAGTAGTGCGGCATCAATCGTATTAATAATCCACATAAGTAGAAACGGAGTATCCTCATTAAGTATTGATAACATGCCAAAAGAGAATATCCTCATAGCAACACCGAATCCTTCCAAGAATCCAATCCATTTTTCCGTATGTGGGTCTAATTTTCTTTCCATAATAACATATTATACCGGGTCACAATAATCATTTCTATCCGCAATACCCCATCCAACGAGGGTAGTTTTATCCGCTTCATATACCGCCCATATCTTTTGTCCGTGCTCCCAATCTTTGTGGAAATATCCCCAAAACGTATTACCTTCATTGATTACACGTTTTCTTGCTCCCTTTGCTCCCGCAGTTGGGTCCCCTTCATACACAGGTATATTGTTTTTACCCGGTCCTCTTTTCTTTCTCAACCTTAATTGTATTACCGGAGGTGTTGTAGTTGCCGGTTGTCCAGGCGGTGGTGGAGTACCCTCTCCGCCACCAGTTGGTGTGCCACCACCCGTTGTATTATCACCACTACCACCACTTGCCGGCGGAGTTGTGTTTGGAGTAGGTTCGACAGCAACAATACGAGAGTACTTAAATACCGTAGGGAATTCATCTTCTTCGGATACCGTTTGTGCTACTTGAACGAAATCAGAAGTTAATTTAGATTCAGGGAATGTACCATTATAGAATACATCCTTAATCATATTGAAATCCTCTCCCATTATAGCCAGACGAGCATTTAGTTCTTTTAGAGCAGTTTCTAACTTACTCTTATCTAATGTACCATCGGACTGACGTGTTTGTGTATTTAGTTGTGTTATACTATATACCTTATCAGCATCACCTAAATCTAATAAGTTAATACCGAATCTATCCTCTGGTCTACTCATATCTGGATTAAGGGTATAATTAATTTGTTTAAGTAGGTTTAAGGGGATGTTCGTTCCGTCCGCATTATCTCCTTCATATACATAATCAACAAATCCAACACCCGCTTTACGATTTTGTTGGTCTAATTCCTCTGCTCTCTCTTTTAGTTTATTTACATCTATACTGATAACCTTTACGGAATTACCCATCCCTACGGGCTTACCTTTCACTTCGATAGAACCTGCTGATTCTATACTATAATGTGGGTTTTGAGAATCGCTCAATGCTGTAAGGGTTTGGGGTGATACTAAATGTGTAACGGTTTCACCATCCACAACCTTTATGATAACCCCATCCACTTTTAAATCCGGCGTACTCACTACATTATCCAATACCTCTCCCTTTTGAAGAAATAAGGAAGGGATGTTAGGTGAAGCAGAGATTTGCCAATCCCTAGCTATTTGGGTGTACCTTTGTGGGTTTTGAGATATTGGTATTCGTTTCGCCATTTATATTCTTATATGCTCTTTTATATATACTTAATTCGGATTTTAGGCGCTTGTTTGTGGATTTGAGCCTGTATATTTCCCTTTCTAATTCTTTATAGTTACCATCTAATATACATTCTGCTATAATCCAATTAACATCCAAATCCTTTGATAATTGTTTATAACTTTCACTTGTGATTTCTTCTATATGGTCCGTTTTCTTTTTATAACCTAATATCTTTGCAACACCAACTGGTGTCCCAAATTGTTCACTTGCTTTTCTATATATTATCTCTGGTAACATACACTAATAAATATCGGATTTTACTATATCAATCAAAGATGTATTGAATATTAATTCATCCACTTTTGTTTTATTCCATTGTGCTACTTCCATTGCTTCACCAATTCTTTCATTCCATTCCGATTCTGGCATATCTAATAACCATTTGATGTTTTCTATTAGGGTATCTATGTAACTATAATCTTTTTTTATATTAATATCCCAATTCTCGTATATATCCCATAATTTATCAGAATATAAACTTCTATATGGTTTCATTTCGTTTTGATATACTAATTTATGTGCTATTGGGTCACAATGAATGAATGGTTTTCCTAAATACAAATGTTTAATTGTTTTTTCATTCCATTTAACTTGCCAAAAATCTCTAATTACGTTATCGTTATAAGTAAAAGTTTCATAAACAATTTCCATTTGGGATTTTATTCCCATTTCTAATAATTGAATAGTGTACCAATTGTTATTAATTCCTATATCATATTCCCCATGCAACCTACTATCATACGTTGTTGATACATAGTTTCCAAATTCACTTAAATCTCCGTATACACTTTTACTATTATATGTACAATTTGAATTTATAGTATAAAATAGATTTTTATTATTGTAATCCTTTAATTTTTTTACAATGTTCAATCTTAATGAATCCTGTATTTTGTTTATATGTAATCCTATGCGATAATCTTTTGGATATTTTAGAAAAACATCTCTACCCCAATAATATGGGTCGAACCCACCGTGTGTGGTATTTAAGAAAAAAGATTGTATTTGTACTTTTGGAGAAAAAATAAAATTATCCAATTTGTAGAATGGTACATCCCATATAATTTTCAGATTTGGGATATCATTTATAATTTTTAGAAACTTATCATCATCTCTGTTTTCAATAAATCCCCAGTAATTTTCATCTAATTTACTGAATAAAACGTAAACTTTTTTGTTTGAACCATTAATTGATTTTAATGTATCTAAAAATTTTGAAAAACTATGCTTTGGATAACTTTTACCTATTACTACTAAATTTATACCATCTTCAAATTCAAAATCTAAATTTAGAAAATTTGGTTCACTAACACTTTTCCATTTATAGTGTATGTTGTTTATTGTAAAATATCTATCTTGCGAATTATCTGATGAAAATGATATTTGTTCTATTTGTTCTTTTGTCCAAAAGTATGGTTCTATATCATCAAATTTCTGAAATAATGTAACATTCATTTGTTTTGTTATTGTACCTTTATAAATATCTGAAAAAAGAAAACCCCACTTTTGGTGGGGTCTCTTTTTATTTGTTTAAAAACTTCTTTCCGAAATCAATAAGGTAAGGAATTACTTTCCAACCTACGATTAAACCTACAGCGAATTGTAAGTTTAAAACGAAATCTAATACTGCCATTTTCTTTCAGTTTAGGGTTAATTAATATATAACCATTCAGTCAACTGATATTCGAATTCGTATTAATAAGTATAAGGGAAATTGGTAAAAGTGTTTACTGTCTTACT
>JACCDW011073255.1_pt1 | contig 50826 bp, 36 predicted proteins | sample 7449781 | NCBI WGS metagenome assembly JACCDW01 (sample SAMN15323449, study PRJNA562643) | freshwater metagenome | isolation source: river surface water | place: USA:Blue River Watershed | collected 2017-08-18
CTTGTGTAATAGCATCGCGGGTGGATTTGGTCAGCTCTTTAAGCGCATCGGCTTTTTCACTTAACAAAGTGATGCCCAGCAGTTGCTCAATGATAGTTCTTTGCTCGTTGGCCTTTAAACTCAAGAATGGAGGAGTATAGGTATTGAGACCCACAATGTGTTGGAACATGTCGTGACTCATGCCCAGCATGCGTTCAATCTCAGCTTGGGTTTCTCTTGAATCTCCTTGTGCTTCGTCTGTGATTTCTCGTTCGTTGCCGGCTACAAAAAACTTCATCACGTTGGGCTTGCGCCCACGTTCGATCCTATAGTCGATCCCGTCTTTTTCAAAATCAATTGTGACCAACATGTTTTTCCCATTGGTCTTGTTAATCAAGTTATCTTTCTTGATACTGGTCAGTGCATTTCCGTACAGCGCATAGCTTAGTGCATTGATAATAGTAGTCTTACCAGTGCCGTTACGGGCACCACTATCGTCCCCGCCCAGGTCTAAGTTTTCCCCCAGTACCAGTGTTAAATCTCTACGATCAAAGTTCACTGCCTGCGTAGCATTGCCCACGCTCATGAAATTCTTAACAGTTAGGTCACGGATTTTAAACATTTTTTAAATAATTTTTAAGAACGTTAATACATTCATCTTTTGTTGCATCGTCAACTTTATTAAATCCCCAATTTTCAAATCTTGTACTAATACAAATATTGTCTGGGGTATAGTCTTTACTGTTGTCTAAACGGTCTAAACTCGGGGACAACGGAAAATGTTTTCTAAACACATCGTCGGGGTTGATAGGAACACCAAGCCATTTACTTTTTCTGCCCTGTTCTTCAAAAATACGCTCGAGATCTTCGGGGGTACATGAAAAAGTTTTAACTGGACGATTAATGCCAACTCGTTGGTGTTTGGCGTTCCATCCAGTCTGTGCGCTTTTTGCATTATTTAACACTTTTTTCCAGGGATTCTTTGCTTTCATAAATTCCTATAAATGTCTAACAGCAGAGTTTTGTTAAACTGCTCGCTTTCAATACTACCAAGTTGTCCAGTGACAATCTGATCTACGCTTTCAAAGGATATATTACCCTGTATTTCATATTCTGTCAAGTCTGTGACTTTAGCAGGAATCAGTGTAATCTCACGTAGCTTGTACTGATCAATAAATGTTTCTTTGATAAAGCTGGCTTCTTCGTAGCTGATATCAATATCGATGTTAATACGACAATGCATTCCGGGCTGTAACATAGATTCAGTATGCTTGAGTACGTCGGACAATTGAAATACTCTATATCTGGGCTGATTGGGCCAGCTGTGGTACTCGGGCTCTTTACCCCATTCCAATATAGTAAGTCCGCGGTCGTCATCGCCGGCATCGGCATAGTTGTGCGGGAAAGCATTACCAATGTAGGTAATGTTCTTTTTAGTCTGTCGCTTGTGAAAGTGCCCGGTAAACACATGCTCAAAGTTGTTGAAGTCTTCACGGCGTACTTCGCCGTGGTCCGGCATTTCGACCATGGCGTTCATCAAGTAGCCCGGCAATTCGAAGTGCCCAAACATGTATTTCCCTTGTAGTTTGGGGATTCGCTTGTGATCATCAGCCACAAGCCAAGGAGCAATAACAACGTCGCCGCTGCTAAACCAGTCATTGCATATCGTAATATTGGGAAGATGTCGCGCCCACTCCACACTCTGTATATCACGCTTATCACGGTAATACAAATCGTGATTACCAGGAATAAAAAGTACACGTTGAAAATTGTCATTGAGGTGTTCCAGCGCCCGTAGACTGTAGTTTAGAGTTACAATATTGATACTGGCTCGATTGTTGTGCCAGTCGCCCAGGAACAAGCAGGTTTCGCACCCTTCCTCCCGCGCTTTGGCAGTAGCCCACTTGACAAAGTTCAAACAGTCATCGTTGTGTAGTTGACTGTTTGACTTTAGCCCAAAGTGTATATCAGTAAAAATTGCAGCTTTTTTAAACAGATTAGTCATTGGACTAGTGTAACAAACTTGCACTTGAAAAATCAACTGGTAATTTACTCATCATACTCGCCACCACCGAATCTAATTCCTTGACGGGTGTAGCTGGGGTTCATATTGTTCATTTCCAGGATATCGTCCCGGAGGTTCTGATTACGCTTTTCAATATTGAGCACCCTCGTAAAACTGTTAGTAATAGCTGCTGTGTAGTATGCAAAAGGATTCTGACTCTTGGACTCATCAAACTGTAGTCCAATTTGACTAAGTTGTAGTAGAGCTTGGCTACGCATTTCATCATTGTATGTATATCCTCTCCAGTTACTGCGGGTAGCATAACGCTCGCACAGCTTCATAAACATGTGGGCCAGTTTGTTGGTCATAGCACCGTGCTCTTTGTTGAATTCACCAGTGTCCAAAGGTCCTTGCCAATGGCTTTTTCCAACTAGCTCTAACTCACCAGCATCGTTTAGCTTATAGTGATAAAACGGTGGAAAGTTGCATTTGGTGTATTTGTTGGGCACTTTGACTTCGGCATCGGGATCGTCGTACTCACTGGTTGGTGGTGCTTCATCGTCGATAATAGTGACTTTTTTACCTTTTTTACTGTTATCAATGGGCACATGTTCCCAAGTCATAACTCTAAAAATTACATCGGTGTCGGCGATTTCTCGTAGTTTGATTTCAAACTCATCGAGTTTGCGTTTTTCTCCGTTTGCTGTGGCAGCATCATATGCTACCCTAGCCAAGCGTTCGGCGCGGTTCTTGCGACCTTGCAGTATGTTGGTTTTGTTGATTTTTTTGATATCCAGTAGAATGATGTCATAATCGCCATATTCGGGGCGGGTATAGCTACAATATGTATTTTTGCTTTTATGTATCTCCTTAAGGATATCTCGGTTGTTTAAGTAATTGTGTTTCATTGCGGTAAAACTTTCTTTATAATAATATGTTATTTTATAACAAATAAATACTAAAAGAGCAAGAGAAATCCAATGCCCAACAGTTTTATTTCATCCATTTCAGGAATTTTTGACAGTGCCAAATCTGCAACCTCGGGCGCCAACGGGGGCGAATCAAGCTCTATCGCTAACAAAGCGTTAAACATTCTAGACCCTAGTAAATCCAGACTAGAAATAGCCGGACTACTAAGTGGCGGAAAGCGTAAGCCATCAACCTACGGATCTGGTCCAGATGTGAGATTTGTAAACGATACTCCGGACTGGCGTGTCAAGATTAGATTAGGTACTAATGCCAACTACTTCTACAAAGACACTGATAAAGGATTTTTAGAACCCTTGGACAAAACCGATGGCGTTATATTTCCATACACTCCATCTATCAGCGTGTCGCATACTGCCAGGTATGGATCACAAAACCTTACACATAGTAATTATACAAATTACTTCTACGAAGGATCAGAAGTTCAAGCTATTACTGTAGCCGGCGAATTCACTGTGCAAAATATCGAAGAAGGTCGTTACCTAATGGCATGTATTCAATTCTTCAGGGCCGCAACAAAGATGTTTTTCGGGGGCAACGAAAAGAGTCCCCATGCTGGTAACCCTCCACCAATGGTATTCTTGGATGGATACGGTAAACCCTATTTCTCAGGCGTGCCATGTGTGATCACCAACTTTACACATACCATGCCTTCGGACGTTGATTACATAAATGTGAAAGTTGGCGTTGAAGGTGAACACAATGTAAGACTTCCGCTTACCAGTACTATCTCAGTTACGCTGCAACCGATCTACAGTAGACGTAATCTATTTGACAACTTTGATCTCAACGAGTTTGCTCGTGGAAATCTTCTTAACAAAGGATTCCTATAATGTCCACATACAAGAAGACCAGCCCATATGCAAGTACTCCAGTGCATGGTACATTTTTGGATGTTCTTGAGCATAGAAAAATTCCTAAAAAAGCTGACGATGTAACTTATAAAATCAATTCAGTCTACAAGTATCGTCCAGACATGTTGGCCTATGACTTGTACGGCGATGTTAACCTTTGGTGGGTGTTTGCTGTACGCAATCCCAATGTTATTCGAGATCCTATATTTGATTTTGTTCCCGGTACGATCATATATATTCCCAAGAAAGATACATTGGTTTCCGAGTTAGGAATCTAACATGGCTGTAGACTTAGAACTTGAGGGACTGAAAAATTATGCCCAGTCGCAAACAGCAGTACCAGCGGCCACCGAGCCCGACACTGGTAGTCAACGTTTGGCAGATCTGCTTGATGAGTCTGGCTTTGATGATGCAGAGTATCGCACAATTGAAACGGGACTTGAAACCTCAGATGAAGAGGTAGATCCGTTTGAACAGTCCCGGCAAGATGCTGCTGAACGCTTTAGTCAAGATGATCAAGAAGATCCAACTGCTGCTGTAATTGCAGCAAACGAAGTTGCAATTGAACCTGACAAGTATCCTAAGACCATCAGTAATCCTTTACACGAGTATTCAACCTACACCTATGGTATTACTCTGTACATCTTAACAAAAGAAGATTTCTTAAATTTGCAACGTGCCGATGCTGGGCAGCTTGACGGGTGGGCCCCAACGTATGCATTGATTAGTTCTGGTGGAACACACAAGCAAGACCGTGCAAGCATGTTCACAGACGATTTTTATTTTGATAACTTAAAAATGACCACAGTTATCGGAATGAACAGCAGAACTCGTGGTACTAATGCCATTGAAATTGGATTTACAGTAATTGAGCCTTACGGACTTACACTGCTAGACCGTATTATTGATGCCGCTACAAGTGAAGAAATTAAATGTGACAATTACCAAGACCAACCTTACCTGCTTGAGATAAACTTCTTTGGCAGTAAGGAGCTAGGCGACCTTGATACTCCCATACCTGGACTAACAAAAAGAATTCCTATCAAGATTATAAATCTAAAGATCAAGACTGGAGTCAAAGGCTCAGAATATGCAATACAGGCAATTCCCTATAACCACTCGGCACTAACTGAAACGGTTAATAAAACACCTGTGAATTTTGAAGTGGTAGCAGGCACAGTTGAAGAATTTTTTAAAAACGAATTGTCCAGCGACTTTGCTCAACAAATGGAAGATAAAAAAGCTGCAAAGGAAAGACAAGAGACTGCAAAACAATATGAAAATTCAGAATACGTTGACCCGTCGGCAGTGGCAGCAGTTAGATCCAGCGAGAAAGATAAAGCTACCATTAAAGCAACTTACCAAGCAAATAGCTACCCTGGCGCAATCAATGCTTGGTTTAAAAACAATGTAGACACAAATAAAATAAAAGTTGCAGACTCTGTTGAATTTGTGTTTGACAAGGAAATTGCACAAAGCAGAATTGTGTTGCCGTCCAAGACCGATTATACTAGAACGGAAATGACATCGGCAAAGAAGTTGTCATCGGCAATACAAGGAAACGACCAAGCGGTGTCTGGTGCCACACCACAATCGGGCTTGAACAAGAATAAACAAACTTTTAACATTAACGCAGGCACAAGTATTATAGATGTTATCAACATGGTGTTACGTAACAGTGAGTATATTCGTGACCAAGTTGTTGATCCGCTTGTTGACAACAAAGTAGTGTTTCCCGAAGGCAAAGTAATCAACTTCTATAAAATTATACCGCAGATACTGCTTAAAGATTTTGATACAAGTAGAAACGTATATGGTAAATTGATACGTTATCATGTTAAGAAGTTTACGTATTTTAACACCAAGCATCCGAATCTTCCTTATGCTAAACCAGAAAACGCTATTAAAGAATACAATTACATCTATACTGGCAAGAACATTGACGTAATCGATTTCAACATTGATTTTGATACTGCTTTCTACACCACAGTGGTTGTAGATAGAAAGAACGCTGAAAAAACCAATTCAGCGCAAGGCGCCGATGACCCCAAAGAAAATGATATTAATAAAAGACCCTATGGCGGAAATCGTAAAAGCATAGCCAGAAATAAACATGTGCCTATATCAAACGATCTCAGTGTGGCTGCTACTGGATCAAATACAACAGAAACCACACTGGCTGCTAGTGTGGTTAAAAGTATATACAGTGAAAGTCGTGGGGATATGCTTAACTTAAAGTTAAAGATATTAGGCGATCCTCATTTTATCAAGCAAGATGATTTATATGTAAATCCGGGTCAAACCAATTACCCTGACAACAAAGTCATGGTAAATGACGGTACCATTGCAATGGACAACTCTGAAATATTTTGCAATGTGCATTTTAAAACTCCAGTTGACATGGACGAAAGCACTGGTCTTACTAGAGAAGATGGTAATTACGTTGAAAGTAAATTCAGCGGTCTTTATAAAATATTAAAAGTTGATAACGAATTTAGTCGTGGACAATTTGTGCAATACTTAGAATGTGTGCGTATCTTTGATAGCAATGCAGAATCTAATACTAACCAGCGCGATCCTAAATCTAATAAAGATGACAAAGAAGCTGGTATGTACGAACGTGAGCCATGGGGAGAATCTCCAGTAACCGCAGCAGACGATGGTACCACAGACGGAATCAACGAACAAATAGCACAGTCGGAAGCAGAAGGAAAAACGTTAGAGGAATTGCTCGACGAGTCGGGATACGAAGCCCCAGACTATGGTGACGAAGATGATAATCAAAGTGATATCAACGAGCAAGAAGGAAACGAAATAGCCGACGACCTTGAAGGTGAAGCCGAAATAGATTTAAGTGAGTTTAATGCATAATGTCATCAGATAAAAGACTCAATAAAAAAGTACCCGAGTGGGTACGCCGCGAAGACTCAGCTGGTGTCAGAATTGATAGCGGTCCTTTTATAGGTATTATAAAAAACAACAACGATCCTATACGTGCTGGGCGACTGCAAGTATGGATCCCTGATCTAGGTGGCGACGAAGATAACAGTAAAAACTGGCGCACAGTTTCTTATGCAAGTCCTTTCTACGGAACCACTTATCAACCAAAGAGCAGCAAAAATAATACCTTCAGCGAAGTGACTCACAGCTATGGCATGTGGGCCGTGCCTCCGGACATTGGTAATCAAGTTATCTGTACATTTATCGCTGGTGACCCCAACCGAGGTTATTGGTTTGCCTGTGTAAACCCAGACCTGAGTCACTACATGGTACCAGGATTGGCAGCAGCCAGTTATGTTGACATTGATAATGCCACTTCTAGTACGTCGACGGCCTACAGTAAATCTGACAGCTCTTGGCCAGTGACTGAATTTAATCAAAACGATCCTAAAAATATCAAAGACGGTTGGATCAATAATGCCAGACCCCCACATGAAACACAAGTAGGAATCTTACTAGAGCAAGGATTAGATAGGGACAAGATTCGCGGAGGTATTACCAGCAGTAGCCAACGTGAAAGTCCCAGCATGGTGTTTGGTATTAGCACACCAGGCCGCCCAGTTAATGATCCCAAAGACGATCCGCAATTCCAGCAAAAATTAAAGGCTGGCACATTAACTGAAGATGATCTAGCAGTAAGCTCTCGCAAAGGTGGGCACACGTTTGTAATGGATGACGGCGACCAAACAGGTGAAAATCAGTTGGTGCGTTTACGTACTGCAGGTGGTCACCAGATCCTAATGAACGACAGTCAGCGTGTGCTGTACATTGCCAACAGTGACGGTACTGCTTGGTTTGAATTTACCGGCGGTGGTCATATAAATGTTTTCAGCAGCTCTGGTATACATTTACGTACTGAAGGTGACTTTGACATACACTCTGATTCAAATATCAATATTGAAGCAGCTGACAGTATTAAGATACGAGCCGGTAGCAGTTATGAACTACAATCAAAAACTGTGTCGACTAAAGCCAGTCAAAGTCTAGCATTCCACGGCGGCAAGATTACCACGTTCAGCGAAAGTAATTGGGTGTTGCAAGCCGGCACCGGTAGCATATTGACTAGCGGACTGTTTGCTATGGAAAACGGCGAACTGGCAATCAATGGCGGATCGGGAATCAATGCATTTGCAGCAAGAATTGATTTGAATACCAGTCAGCCAGCCGGGGTGGAAAAAATCAGCCCTACCGCAGATCTTGCTTCTTATAAACAAAACGATGTGTCGTGGGATTCTCAACGTGGCTTATGGGCTAGAGTTAACGGAGCATTTGAAACTATTGTTCCTACTACTCCTGGACACGAGCCGTGGGTACGTGGTGCCGCGGCAGAAGCTACTGCAAATAATGTAGGTGGCGCCCCGCAATTCGCTGATCGTGTTGAGCAAGCTAAAGTTGAAACAAAACAAACTTCTATATGTGAACCACAGACTCCGGCGCAGAGCCCTGGAAAATCTGTCCCCTTAGAGAACAGCACATACGAACAACTAGTGGAATCTGAGCTACGTGGTTATGGCATTGTAGACCCCATACAAATTGCAGCTATCATGGCACAATGTGCTCACGAGTCAGGCAATTGGAAATACCTACGTGAATTAGGAAACGATGCGTACTTTGCCAAGTACGAAGGTCGTGCCAGTTTAGGAAACACACAACCTGGTGACGGATTAAAATTCAAAGGCCGCGGATTCATACAAATTACCGGCAGAGACATATACACCCGTGCCGGTACATATCTTGGAATTGATTTAGTTAAGAACCCCGAGCTAGCAGAAGAGCCCAACAATGCAGCAAAACTAGTTAGATACTTTTTCTTTGAATACAAAAAGAATGCCACTAGAACATTAAATTGGGATGACCTAATTGCTGTTACACGTATTGTTAACGGTGGACTAAACGGTATCAATGATCGCCGAGTTAAGTATGAGCAGTATAAAGCCAAATATCAACAGGCCGGCGCAGTTACCAGCGGATCGGGCGCAGTAGTTGTTGATGGCAGTGGCAATCCTATTAGATCTGGAGCACAAACACAAGATCCGGGACCAGAATCTGCCAAGGGGCAACCAGTCGAACGGCCAGCACCAACAGAGTCAATGATCAGACCAGACACTGCAAGTCCTGGACAACTACACTCAGCTGGATCACGCATACCAGGTCTAAACAGTACTCAGGTAAAAGCCTTGATGGTACAAATTGGCTACTATGACAGTGAACTAAATTATGCTAAAGTAGACAGTTCAAGGAAACTTTTGGGACGTTATCAAATAAACGGAAAGTTGCTGAAAGAGTATGGATATGTCACCGATGAAGATCGCATAGTCACAACAGTATACACCTTTACTGGTGACGGATCGACCAGGAATTTCACGCTAGGATTATCGGCATTTGGTACAAATTACCAAGTTAAAGTAGATGGCGCAACAAAGAGTGCCGCACAATGTTCAATATCGGGTACCACATTGTCGTTTAACTTAGCTAATACACCGGCCGCCTCTGCTGTTATTACAGCCACAGTATACGGATCCTGGACTGGCAAAGACAGTATCAGTAAACAAGAAGATTGGCTAACTGCAACTGGCACCCAAGAGCAGTTAATGGAAGAAATAATTGGAAACAACTACACAAAACTTTGTGCAGTTGGAGCAATTAAGTCCGGGGACGATATATGTACAGTAGCCGGAATGATTGCGGCAAGCTACTTCTATAGAACCGGGGCTACTTCATCTTTAACAGGCAACCCAGTTGACAAAGCTAGATTCTGGAGAGAACAAGGTACGCAAACTAACGATATTGGGATCACTGGTGCAGTGCCTTTCAACCACGGGCGCTATGCAATTGATGTACTCAGCACAGTAAGTATTCTAACCGGACAGCCCACTGTGACCGAATCCAGCGCAGGAAATGCTCCAACAGTGGACATTGACCCAGACAGCGTGCTGATATTCACAAACAGATCCGGGGACCGTGCCCACTTCAATGCCAGCACCACAGAATTCAAAGATAGAATACTGCAAGCAGCCCGCGACTTCAAAGAGCGCACAGGTAGAAAATTAACAATCAGCAGTACTGTTCGCACACAAGAAGAACAAACTGCTATATACGAAGGATGGGTAGCAGCTGGTGGCAGAATGCCTGATAGACCCACAGTAAACGTAAGCCCGTATGGCAGTATCAGCAGACCGGTTAAAGCAGTGGGCAACCACGGACTGGGTATAGCAGCCGACATTGGGGTAGCAGATGCTATTGCTATGGAACAGTTGGGTCTATTGGAAAAGTACGGACTGTATAGATTTGACCCCAAGGGCGATCCTCCACATGTACAGCTCAAGCCGGAATTTAGGCCCTCGGGACTAACGCCAATACAAAGTATTAAAGGATAAGTACAAATATGGCAATAAAGTACAGAGGATTTAACACAGTCGACCAGCATAAAAAGTTCAGGCTAACTGGCATTGAACTAATCAAGCGCGACTTGTTAAATCACTTTTCTATTAGAAAAGGTGAAAAGCTAATGAATCCAAATTTTGGAAGCATAGTTTGGAATACTTTATTTGAGCCGCTTACAGAAGAACTTAAAAAAGCCATTCTTGACGATGTAAAAAAAGTAGTCAGCTACGATCCAAGAATAAACGTCAACGAAGTGCTATTGGATGACTACGACTATGGCCTGCAAATACAAGTCAGTTTAAATTACTTGCCCGACAGCACCACTCACACCATTGAGTTTTTCTTAAACAAGCAAGACGGCTCAGCAGCCTAAGTCTTAATAGTACCATATTTTATAAGCCATAAATACTGAATAAGGTATAGATATGGCTATTACTACCCGTCAAACCAGTTTGCTAGTTCAACAAGATTGGACTAAACTCTACCAGACTTTCCGCGAAGCTGACTTCCAAAGCTACGATTACGAAACTCTACGCAAGTCAATGATTGACTATTTGCGTACATACTACCCAGAAGATTTCAACGACTTTACTGAAAGCAGTGAATACATTGCACTGATTGACCTATTGGCATTTTTGGGACAGAGTTTGGCTTTCCGCACAGACTTAAATGCTCGTGAAAATTTCATCGACACTGCTGAACGTCGCGACAGCATTTTAAAACTAGCACGTCTAGTTAGTTATAATCCCAAGCGTAATATTCCAGCAAATGGCTATTTAAAAATCAGTAGTTTAAGTACAACTGAAGTTATTATTGACAGCAACGGCCGCAATTTATCTAACTTGGTTGTGGATTGGAATGATGCTACCAACGACAATTGGTTAGAACAATTCACAGCCATCATTAACGCCGCATTGGTTAATACACAAATTGTTGGCAAGCCCGGCGCTAGTAAGATCATCAACGGAATACAAACCGACGAATACGGCTTGAGCGTTGTTGCATCAGTAATGCCTATCTTTAGATTTGCAAGCACAGTTGAAGGCAACACAATGAGCTTTGAAGCAGTAAGTGCTTCCAGCTTGAATCAAAATTATATCTACGAAAAAGATCCCAAGCCTACAGGCTTGTTTAACATACTTTACAAAAATGATAATCAGGGCAACGGATCCAACAACACCGGTTTCTTTTTGTATTTTAAACAAGGTGAAATGCGTACACTGGACTTTTCATTGAATGAAAGTTTGCCTAACCGTGTAGTAAACATTAATTTTGATAATATCAACAATGATGATGTGTGGTTGTACCCTATTACCAATTCTGGCACACCTGGAACTAAATGGACCAAAGTTGTTGCAGTAGGCGGCATCAATGTTGTTTACAATCAAGAAAGCGAACGTAATCTATATCAAGTCAACACTCGTGCTGACGATCAAATTGATTTAGTATTCGGCGACGGTGCATTTGCCAACGTACCGCAAGGCAATTATAGATTATATTATCGTCAGAGTAACGGACTAACCTACAAGATTACTCCTGACGAAATGCAGAATATACAGATCAGTATTAATTATATCAGTCGCACAAATCGTCTGGAAACACTGACATTTACTGCTAGCTTGAATTACACAATCAATAATGCATCTGCTAAAGAAGGCATTGAAGATATCAGACAAAAAGCCCCTCAACAGTACTATACACAAAATCGTATGGTAACCGGAGAAGACTATAACATCCTGCCTTACACAACATTTAATAATGTATTAAAAGTAAAGAGCGTGAACCGTAGCAGTTCAGGTGTAAGTAGATATCTGGACGTTATTGACACCACAGGAAAATATTCCAGTACAAATATCTTCTCAGAAGATGGACTGCTGTACAGAGACATCACTGATACCAACACAGAGTTTTCTTATTCGACCAGTAACGATGTATACAAAATTATATACAACGTTGCCAAGCCAATGATTGCCAGCAAAGAAGCAATGCACCTGTATCACTATGGTATTTCTATTAGAGAAGACCAAAGTTTAAATGCTCCAGCACTTGCGCTGTATTTCCAAGAAACTCAGAATTCCATTGGCAAGTCCACTGGACTATTTCTAGACGGAGCCAACCGTATCAAGTCATTAGGCACAGCCGCAGCATCGGATAACTTGGAATACATACGTCCCGGATCTCTGTTGAGATTTGAACCGCCAGCTGGCAAATACTTCGACAAGAGCAATGCGCTGAGATCAGGAACTCCGACATTAAGCACTGATAAGACAGTAATCTACGCAACTGTTGATTCTGCTCCTTCTTCTGCTAGTGTGGTGCTAAGCCAGAATGTGCCATCGGGTGCAGTTCTAAAGAAAGTTACTCCAGTATTCAATAACGATTGGTCCACTGCCTTAGTGAATCAAATTGCCAATTTGATACTGGGAAATAAAAACTTTGGATTAGTTTATAATACCAGCACAATGAGTTGGGCAACCATTGATGACACAGTACTACCTCCACGAGATCAGTTAAACGGTACCGAGTTCAACTTCGACGATGATAGTCAGCGTTGGTTCTTGGCCTTTACCTACTACAAAGGCAAGTACACTATCACTCAACGTAAACTCTACTACTACTTTGAAAGCAAAAAAGAAACACGTTTCTATTTTGACCCTAAGGTCAAAGTATACGATAGCAGCAATGGTACCGTATTGCGTGATCACATCAAGGTACTAAAAACAAACAAGCAACCAGATTCTAACAGTCCACTGGAACAAGAACAAATTTGGTATGTGTATGATTGTATTATTCAGCCTGACGGGTATCAAGATACCAAGCGTATTCTTGTTACTTTCCCCGACAGTAACAATGATAACATTCCTGATGATCCCACACTGTTTGACGTGCTGGTATCACCAACAGTTGATCCTTTGAATAAAAAGGTATATCTAAAGCAAGTCAGTGGATACAACAGTTTCTTGGAAACAGAAATCATTGACAGCGTAAACATCAGCGTGGCATATACCAGCAAAGCCGAAGCAGCTCGTAACATTGGATTGTTTGACCCGGGACAAATTTTCTATTGCAGTGGTGAATTAGATACCGAAACTCTGCGCCCAGGTGTGTTCTTTGTATCAAACAGCACAGCCAGTGCCTTGACAAAGAGCAACGATTATATATTAAAAACTGGTCGTGAAGGACTATATTTCCAATATCGACATAACAGTCCAGGCAATCGTCGCGTGGATCCAAGTCCAAACAACATCATGGACTTGTATATGTTAACACGTTCTTATAATACTCTCTACAGCGCCTGGATCAAAGATGCCAGTGGACGAATTGACGAACCAGTTGCTCCTACTACCGAAGAGTTGCGTACAGAATTCCAACAGTTAGAAAACTTAAAATCACTAAGCGATACTATTGTATACAACAGTGTTAAGTTTAAGCCTATATTTGGATCCAAGGCAACTTCAACGCTACAGGCAACATTCAAAGTTGTTAAGAATCCTAATTTAGCAATCAGTGATAACGAGATCAAGAGTCAGGTTATCAGTGCTATCAACACTTACTTCGACATTTCAAATTGGGACTTTGGTGAGACATTCTACTTCAGTGAGTTGAGTGCTTACCTACATACCAAGTTGGTACCTAATGTCAGTAGTATTATTATTGTTCCAAGTGCCAGTGGTGTGGCATTTGGTGGACTATATCAAATCAATGCTGAAGCCAATGAGATCATCACAAGTTGTGCTACAGTTGACAATGTCGAAATTATCAGCGCAATTACCGCAGCGCAATTGAACCAGACTTTAGCTGGGTTAAATAGTGTATAACGTCTAATTTTTATATGGCAGCTTTTAAAACACACAATCTTTTACCTGAGATCTTTCGTACAGATACTAATAAGAAATTTCTCAATGCTACCTTGGATCAATTGATCAGTGAACCAAACTTCACTAGATTAAATGGTTACATTGGTCGTAAAGATACACCGACATTTAAAAGCGGGGACAGTTATGTGCCTGAAGCCGACGCCGAGCGCCAGAACTATCAACTTGAGCCCAGTGCTGTTGTTTATAACCCCGAGTCTGACTCTGTGGATTTTTATGCAGGGTATGTTGACCTTGTAAACAAAATCAAATACTATGGCGGCAAAACTGATAACCACAGCAGACTATTTAACAGCGACACATACAGCTTCGATGGTAAGTTTGATTTTGATAAATTTGTAAACTTTGGCCAATACTATTGGTTACCAAACGGTCCCGCACCAGTTACAGTAAGTGCAACCGGTGTGCCGATGAGTCAAAGCTATCTTGTTAAACTCAACAACGAAAATGGCGGATACTACTTTGGAAAGTCTCGTGTTGACGTAAACCCCGATATTACGCTAGCCCAGGGCGGTGTGTATGAATTTGTACTAGATGGACTAACTGGCCCATTATGGATTCAATCTGAACCAGCAGTTGATGGTTATAATGATCGTCGACCAAACGTGTATACTCGTGATGTATTTGGAGTAACAAACAACGGAGCCAGCACCGGCTCTGTAACATTCCGTGTTCCTAAACCTGAAGCGCAGGCTAGATTTATCAACATGGTCAATAAGGAAGATATTGACTTTGCTTCGACACTTAGCTACAGAGAGCTGCAAGGCAGTACTCTTGACGAAATAAACAGAAAAGGTGGACTCGACGGCCGTGTTACCAGTATTGAAGGTAAGAAAGTAATATTTGTTAACCCAACAAAGATTGATGACTACTACTGGACTGACCCAACTACACAGGAACTTATTGCCGAAGATGCCAGAACCAACACTTGGTTGATCAGCAGTGACCAATACGGAGTAATTTCTCTAACTCCCTACACACTGGTTGCAGTAAACGAAAAAGTATTTGTCAAATCCGGAACCCAGTATGCTAGTAAGAGCTTCTATGTAAACTACAATAATCGTTTCAAAGAAGTTCCGTTAATTACTTCAAACCTAACAAAACTCTATTACCAAAGTGGTGATAAATCTTCTGCTGTTGGCGTGATTAACCTAGTAGCAGTAGCAAATGAACAATTAGACCCCGCAACAGACATTATCGGCAAAGCAGCATTTACCAGTGCCAATGGAATTGCATTTACCAATGGACTAAAGGTAACCTTTGATAATTCAGTAATTGGCGGATATGCTGGCAAAACCTATATAGTTGAAGGCGTTGGTAAGTCTATTCGATTAGTGCCGTTTGCAGAATTAACTCCGATTACAGCATGGAACGATAAAACTATCTTTACTCGCGGCGCAGGTTATTCAGTGGGCAACGTGCTAACTGTTGAAGGCGGTGAGTACAACAGACCTGCTAAAATATTGGTAACAGGTATTGTTGGACAGATTGCTTTAAGCGAAATGACGCTAGGTCGCTCATACAGAATTTTAAGCTTCGGTGATACTGTTGCAACTTCTGCTAACTTTGACAAATTTGGTGCAGGTGACAATCCCGACGTGGCATTTGATGGATACATCAGTGGAACCACACTATATGTTAATCAAGTTGTTACAGGGTTTGGTAACAACCTAGCTACTGGTATTCATATCTTTGGAGAAGGAGTGCCAGCTGGTACTCAGATCGTAGGATTTCAAACTGGAGCAGGCGGTGTAGGAACTTACACTTTAAACAACAGTGCCACAGTTGGATCTTCGTTGAATCGCATCAGAATGAAAGGCATTTCTGCTAATGCTTCGTTCATTTACAACGGCGCTGCTGTTACAGGAACAGGTTCAGTTAGCGACGGTGCAGTAACTGATTTTGAAATTTTTGATGGCGGAGATTATGTTACACTACCAGGACAAATAGTAACAGTCACTGGTGGAAACGGAACAGGCGCCCGATTTTTAATTAATTTACAACCACAGACTGCTGAGTATGTTACTATCAATAGATCAAGTCTAAGCAGAAATGCTTGGAGTCGCAGCAATCGTTGGTTCCATGCAGATGTTATTAGAGCCACAGCAACATATCTTGGCATTGATCCAATTATTGATCAATCTGCTGCGGCCAAACGACCAATTATTGAATTTGATCCAGACGTCAAGTTGTTTAATAACGGAACAGTTGCATCCAGCTCTGTTGATAAAATCGACACTTTGATTTCAAATGTGTATCTGGAAGTTGAAAGTTTACCAGCTACTGCTGACTATGCAATTATCCAGGGACAAACAACAGTCACTGCTGGAGAGTTTGTTGTTGGTAAAACATACACTATTAAAACACTGGGAACCACAGATTTTGTTAAGATTGGTGCTTCTGCTAATAGAATTAATCGTGCTTTTAAGGCCACTGGCCCAGGCGAAGGAACTGGTACAGCAGTCGAAAGCGTGGTCTTGTATAACAACAGTAAAGTTATATTCAGCAACGAAGCAACTATTGAAAATAGAAAAAAGATTTTTGACATTGGCATTGCTGACATTGGTACAAATGTTGTTGCCACTGCAATGGTTCCTGGAACATTATATGAAATTGTAACTACAAATGGTACTACAAATTTTAGATCAGCTGGCGCAAGAAGTAATAATGTGGGGCAAAGATTTGTTGCCACAAACGTAGGAACCGGGACCGGTGTTGTTAAGCAAGTAAATTATATTTGCGTAGTAAGCGATTCTGGGGAAACAGTTGAAGAAAACACAACAGTATTAGTCAAGACTGGAGTTTCTGCCGGAAGCGATTACTGGTTCAACGGAACTACCTGGGTCAGTGCCCAGCAGAAAGTTTTGTCTAGTCAAGCACCGTTGTTCGATGTATTTGATGCCAGTGATGTGAGCTTCGGGGATACTAATACATACAGTACCAGTTCTTTTATTGGTACTAAGTTATTCTCTTATAAACAAGGCACCGGCGGAAACGATCCTGTACTTGGCTTCCCGTTATCATATAGAAATTTCCAGAACGTAGGGGATATTCAATTTGATAATAACTTTGATGCAGACAGTTTTGATTATCTACAAACTCCTCTGACTAAGAGTATTAAATTAAACACCGGCACTCTGCACATAGTAACTGGACTATCTACATATACCAAGAGTAATATGTGGACTACCACACAAGAGAAATCTAAGCAATATCAAATGATTACCCATACTGCCGATGGGGTAAACAATTTGTTTGAGATTGATATTCTACCAAATTACAGTACAGTAGTTCCTAACATTAAAGTTTCTCTAAACAACAAAATGTTAGATGTTGATAATTTTGGATTAACTGAATACGGTGCTAGATATGCGGTGTTTATTAATCCTGAATTGCTGACAGAAGGTGATACTGTTAATATCCATATATTCAGTGATTCTATCAGTAAATTGGGACATTACAAGATTCCAGTAAACCTTGACAACAACAGTGAAAACTCTGATTTTAGTTCGTTAACACTTGGACAACTGAGAAATCATTTGTCAGCACTTGGAGAAAATAGTTTAAATGTAACCGGGGACATAATCGGAAGCAACAATATACGTGATACCAACATAAAACAACAAGTTGGTAACATACTAAAACATTCTGCCCCGGTAATTTACAGTCAGCTGTTCTTAGTTGATGAAACAATAAACTATGTAAATGGTCTACGTCTGGCACAGAAAGAATATTCAAAATTTAAGAATAAGTTTCTGGAACTATCGGAAACCATTGAAGTCGATATAAATGACATTGCTGGCACAGTCGATAATATCATTACCCAAATCAACGGTATCAAGAATATTAATTTTCCTTGGTACTACAGCGATATGGTGCCTTGGGGCAGTGACAAAACAGTACTGCCTGAATACACAGTATTAGAACTACGCAGCCGTCGTTATGACCTTACTCGTATATTTGATGACACAGCTTTAAGTAATAGAGCAGTATTGGTATACCACACACGAACATACAATGGTGTAACTACCAAACAACTATTGGTCAAAGACATAGACTATGTGTTTAATCCAAATGGTCCTGATTTTAGAATCAATGACACATTTAATTTAAACTATGGCGACATTATTACTGTAGTTGAATACAACAACACCGACGGAAACTTTATTCCAGAGACTCCCACAAAATTGGGTCTATGGCCAAAGAGTGCTCCTGAAAAATATCTAGATGATACCTATAGCGATTCCAGATATGTAATACAAGGACACGACGGAAGCATTACTCCTGCATTTGGTGACTACAGAGATGATTTGCTGTTAGAGCTTGAGCGTAGAATCTACAACAACATCAAGACTGATTTCAAGTTCCAAGATATTATCAACTACTTGCCCGGTAAGTTCAGATCCACTGATTATAATTTTAAAGAATTTAATCAAATTTTAAGTAATAGTTTCTTAAGCTGGGCCGGCAATAATAGATTAGATTATACAACCAATGACTATTTCCAGGCTAACAATCCATGGACATGGAACTATAAAAACTTTAAAGACGTATTAACAGGCGATTATCTGCCTGGCGGCTGGAGAGCAGTATACAAGAACTTCTTTGACACAGATCGACCACATACACATCCGTGGGAAATGTTGGGCTTCACTGAAATGCCAGACTGGTGGATTGACCGTTATGGCACAGCTCCTTATACCGGCGGTAACTTGAACTTGTGGAGCGACTTAAGCATCGGATACATCCATGCTGGTCCTCGCGCTGGTATTGATAAACGTTATGCCCGTCCTGGACTAATACAGATTATCCCAGTCGATGACGCCGGCAATCTACGCAGTCCAGAATCATTCTTGGTATTAGATTACGACAGCACCAAAGCAAATGCAAGCTATGCAATTGGTGACCATGGTCCAATTGAAACAGCTTGGCGTCGCAGCAGTGACTTCCCATTTGCTTTACAATTGGCTATTGCATTAATGAAGCCCGGGGAGTACTTTGGCAAGCTAGCAATAACAAACAACTTTGGATACAATGCCGATTTACAACAGTACATTGTAACATCAACTAATAAACATTTGATCCCCACCGACATCGTGGCAAATGGATTTGTTGATGCTGACAACAATATCTATAGAACAGTTGGTTATATAAATTGGGTAGCAGAATATCTCAAGAATCTTGGAATTGCCAACCCACAGGAAAAGATTCGACAGTTCTTAACTTATCTGTCTGTGCAGTTGACTTACAAAGTTGGCGGATTTACTGACAAGAACTACATGTCTGTTTTAGCAGAACAAGGAAGTCCTAGCAGCAAAAATGATGGAATTACTGTGCCCGATGAGAATTATCGCGTAATTCTCAACAAGTCTGTGCCAGTTAACAAAGTGGTCTACAGTGCAGTAATCATTGAAAAGAGTCCAGCTGGATATACTGTAAGCGGTTACAATCTAAACAATCCTTATTTTACAGTTGTACCTAGTCAGCCAAGTAATAACCTTTACAAAATCACGGCAGGAAATGATTCTGCGATAGTGTATAGAGATTATCAACGTGTCAGAGTTAAAATCCCTTATGGTTATGAATTTACTACCAAACAACAGGTAGTTGATTTCTTAGTGGGATACCAACGTCAATTACTCAGCTTGGGATTTGTGTTTGGTGATTACAGCAGCGACCTAAATGAAAAACAAGATTGGATATTGAGTGCAAAGGAATTCTTAACCTGGGCACAGCAAGGGTGGAAAGAACAGAGCTTGATTATTTTAAGCCCGATAAACAACACCTTGAAATTCAGTGCCAAAAACAGTGTAGTAGATGAAATTTCCAATACACCGTTTGGCTCTAAGATATTGAATCCAAACTTTGGTGTAATTAAATCAAACAGTTTTACTGTTATTAGAGATAGAAATAAATTCAGCGTTAGTTCGTTAGATGGACAAACAATTGCATACGCAGAATTAAATCTAATCCAGTATGAACATGTGATTGTATTTGACAACTTAACAGTATTCAATGATGTTATCTATGCCCCTGAAACTGGGAATAGACAATTCAGATTAAAGTTAGTGGGATACAGAACCGCTGACTGGACAGGCGCACTAAATCCTCCGGGATTCATCTATAACAACGAAGTCATTGACGCATGGACTCCGGGGACCGATTACAGAAAAGGTCAGTTGGTGGCATACAAGAACTTTTACTACACCGCCATTGATAATGTAACTGGTTCAGACTCCTTTGACACCGATGTATGGAAACAGATTGATAGAGATCGTATCAAGACTGGCCTGCTGCCTAACTATGCTACACAAGCCGCAATGTTTGAGAATTTCTATGACTTAGATAATCCACCTGCTAGCGAGAAAATGAATTTCTACAGCAGTGGTATCACTGGTTTTAGAGAAAGAAAATATCTAACAGATCTATCATTAGATACCATTACACAGGGTAAGTTTTATAATGGTTTTATAAAACAAAAAGGAACCAAGAACGCTATACTTGCATTGGCCAGCGCACAACTTGGCAATGTTATCAATGAAATTGATGTTTATGAAGAGTGGGGACTGCGTGTTGGCGACTACGGAGCAACCGGCTCAAATGAATTTGCAGAAGTCATTCTTGACGAGCAAATTGCCACAGCTAACCCATTGGCCTTGCAGTTCTTAGACAACAAACAAGTTGCTGAATCGGGTACTATTGTTTACAGACCCAGCGATCTATATAAAGCAAGTCAAAACAATGTTCCCAACATGTTTGACCCAGACAACAGAACGTCTGACCGTCCAGGATTGCCTACAGCAGGTTATGTAAACGTAGACGATGTCGACCGTGTAATCTATGACTTATCGAACTATCGAGCACTGAGCGCAGACCTGTCTAAGATTACCACTGGATATACAATTTGGACAGCAAAAGATTTTACAAATCAATGGAATGTTTTCCGTGTAAACGAAACCAATAATATTGTACTAAGCATTGGTTATAATCTTGATAATGTTGGGACAGTGACCACTAGAGATGCACACGGTCTTGCTGTTGACGATATTGTTGCTATCAAAGACTTCAATGAATTGTATAATGGTTTCTATCAAGTATACAGTCTAGTAAACGCCAAACAGTTTAACGTTGTGTTGATCGGCGGCCTGGCTGAACTAAAGATTGCACAATCCATTACTGGAGTAGGATACCTATTCAAGTTGATTAGTTCAAGAGTTGATTCTCCTAAAGAGATTGATGCATTAACTCCTCCATCTGGGTGGCTCAACAACGACAAGATCTGGGTTGACAATCTTGACCCCAATGGAAATTGGGGAGTGTATAATAAAACCAGTCCTTGGGAATACTATGCCAAGGCACTACAAGACACCTCTAACAGCAACAATGTATTGGGTGCAGATGCATTTGGTACCAGTATTGCAGTCAGCAGTGATGGTCGCAGAATGTTTGTTGGTGCACCAACAAGCGGTCAAGTAATTGAAGAAGGTGTAGAACAATTTGTTACTGGACAAAATTATAGAATCACCTATGTGGGCGATACTGATTTTAGATTAATCGGGGCCACACAGAATCAATTTGGTAGAACCTTTAGAGCCAACATGGCTCCTCCTAACAATACCCTAATCGAAGGTACAACTGGCCGCGGAGACAGAAGAGTACGACCGGGTCGTGTTGTTATATTTGATCGTCAAGATGACGGCACTTGGAAAGAGCTCAATAATATTTTAGGATTCGATAACGGCGAGTTATTCGGTCACAAAGTTTTAGTGTCTGACAAAACTTTAATTGTAAGTGCCCCGGGCAAATACAACAACAGAGGAATTGTGTATGTGTACAATATCGAAGGAGATATTAACCTAATACAGATTCTAGTTTCTTCTGCTAGTACCGATGGGTCAAGATTCGGATCTGGAATTGCGCTAAGTGATGATGGTAACTGGTTGTATATCAGTGAAGGCGCAACTGGAAAAATATATGCTTACGGTTGGGACAATGCTGCCCGTTACAGTTCGCAGACTGTAACCGCTAACGTTGCAAATATTGAATTATGCACATCTTCGTCGGACTTATATGTTCGAGGAATTGGCACAGATGATAACACTGGTTTACCAATCAAAGTGTGGGTACCTGAAATACATTATTCAGTATCTAACACAGCGATTACAACAAAATCAGTATCTGCGACAGCCACTGCAACTGGCAGTTCTGGCAACGCTACGGTTGTGTTAAACACATTAACTAACATAGCGCAGTATCAACTAGTAACCGGATTTGGTGTACCAGGCGGCACGTTTGTTGATGCAGTACATTCTGGAAACTCCAGTGTAACACTAACACAGCCATTGACTTCGGCAGTTAGTGGAAGCACATTTGAGTTTGCTATCCCAAGCAATGGTCCAGGCAACACAATTACATTCTTTAACAACACCAGTATTGCTACGGGACACCTGGCAGTAGGTTATGGTATTGCACCGGGCACTTATGTCACTGGTGTTAATGGAAACGTAGTAAACTTATCACAGAACCGTTGGGGCTTTGCAAAAGGCACCTACACATTCTCTGATCCCAAGATTACGTTTGCAGCAAATATTACTTTACCTGCAGAAGGTGTTAGACTCATACGCAGACCAAATTACAAGCTAATACGTCAAGCCAGTGATTACACATTCCGAGATCCTAATAATTCTGTTACAACTGGATTTGGTCTAATTGATGCATTAACTTGTAACGGTGATGGATCTCAAGTAATTGTAGGAGCACCTGGTGCATCTGCGTACTCCCAACCACAAACAGGTCTAGTACACATTTATGACCGAAGCGTTGAGAAATTTATTGCCGACGGCGAAAACGATACATTTACTACTGTTACACCACTGAGCGATTCTAATTTATACTCGGTTAGAACCGATGGTATATTAAAATCTCGTGGAACCGATTATACTGTTGGCACTGACGCTGTTGGTAGAAACTTTATTACCTTTGACTCAGAATCTATTCCTGCCGAAGGATCTATAGTTTCAATTGATACCAACTGGTTTACTCCAGTGCAAACCATGGATGCGTCGATTGATGCAACTCGTTTGCAAGCAGGATATCCATACACTATCGTATCTGTTGGTGACAGCGATAGTCAAACAAACTTTGTGTCGGTAGGCGCACTGACTAATTCAATAGGACAGAATTTCGTAGCAAGAGACGTTGCTACCGGCAACGGCCGAGTACTGTCTGGAACTGGAAAAACTTCCTATCACAGACTAGGTACAACCACTGCAATATGTCCTAATAGTTGCAGCATTTACGCCGGTGCAGTGGGTTATACCACAGACACTTACACAAATGGCGCAGTATACAGATTTGTAAATCAGGGCAAGATATTTGGCCAGATCATTGGATCAACAATCAATCCTGTTGTGGTACCCGGAGATTCCATCAGAATCAATGGTATCAGTGTTGAATTCAGCGCAGTAACAGCCGATGAGATTGTTCCAGGTAATGTATATAAGATCATCGACACTGGATACACGCTATTCACTGATATTGGTGCAGCCGATAACAACGTTGGTACAGTGTTTACTGCAAATGCATCTGGGTTAGTAACTGAAGCCAATGTTGTTGCAAATCGTTGGTACACAATTGAAACACTAGGAAACACTAACTGGACTCGCATTGGCGCAGTACCAGTGGCAACTTCCAGTGGTAGCTCTAACATTGGTGCTAACATCTACATCAGTGGAACAGTCACAGGAACAATTGCTGCTGGACAACAAATCAATGGAGCCAACATTGCGTTAGGCACAAAGATCTTAGGACAGGTATCGGGTGTAACTGGCGGTTCTGGTTTATATATTGTTGACACAGAGTTTACTGGAAACGTAAGTGGTCCTATCAAGATCTACGAAGTAGGACAAAAGTTTACAGCTAACACAACTGGAAATGCATTTGGCACTGGCACAGCAGTACAAGGCTTTGGAACTGTAGTTGGATTAACTAGCGTAATCGACGACATCAATGTTGCGTACATACCTGGAGTCACTGCATCCAACAGCAATGGATATTTGAAGATTGTTAGCGAAGTTATTAGCGGCACAGAGAAATTAGATATCCTTCCTGGCAAATCTGCATCAAGTCCATATGGCAGCACAGCAATCGCTGACCTAGGACTTGAAGTGTACATATTCAGTCAAATTATCACACACCCCGGCGAAGCCACAACAGAAAACTTTGGTTCTGTTATCAAAGTGTCTGGTGATGCTACACAAATCGCTGTTGGTAGTGCTGGTGCAGCAACTATCGAGCGCACTACATTTGACTTAACCAGTACAACGTTTGATGCTGATAGCGTACAATTCATTGACCGCATTGCCAACAGTGGCGCAGTTTACTTGTACGATCTACTAGACAATCCTTTTGCTACTGCAATTAACCCTGCACTGATGAGTTTTGTACAGCAATTACAAGGCCCGGGAATTGCAGAAGGATTTAATTTTGGTTCAAGCCTAGTGTACCACGGAAATCATATCTATGCAGGTGCACCTAAGGACAATCAAAACGGTGTCCAGTTGTATATTGATTTGAATAATGCCAACGTATTCTATCCTAGCGGAAGCGTTTACGATTTTGAAAATGCAAGTGGCACACAAGGCTGGGATCTAGTTCGTTACAACCAACCAAGAACCAGTGTTGATAGTATTAGCAAGATCTACTTGTACAATAAGAAAACACAGCAAATACTAGCTACATTGGATATCTACGATCCAGTTAAAGGAAAAATACTAGGACTTGCAGAGCAAGATATTGATTACAAGAGCGAGTACGATCCTGCTACCTACAATGATTCCGGTGGTTCCGATGATCAATATCAATCAATAAATGAACTATACCATTGGGGTCCTGCACAGGTAGGTAAAACCTGGTGGGATATCAGCCGTGTTCGATTTGTTGACTACGAGCAAGGACTGTTGAGCTATAGAAATAAACACTGGGGCGCGGCACTTGAAGGCAGCGAGTTCAAGGTATATGAGTGGGTTGAAAGCACAGTCCCACCAAGTCAATACAATGCCAACGGCGGTGATGGTACAGTCAAGTACCCCAACAACGAAAGCTATGTAAGTTATACCAGCGTTGAGCCATCAACTGGTAATATACAGGTTCGTTATTACTACTGGGTAGCTGATAAAGCCAGCGTGGACTTTAACCAAACTAACCGCACCAATAGTTCTTATTCTCTACAGTTGATTTTAAGTAATCCAAAAGACCAGGGAATACCATTTGCGGCACCTATTGCACCAAATGCACTGAGCCTGTTCAACGTGGCAAATTATTTGGTAGATACCAATGTAGTGTTGCACATTGACCATAGCCCATTACAAAATACCAACATCATCCATAATGAGTACGAGTTACTCAAAGAAGGTGACAACAGTGAACTGCCTACTAGAGTTATTAACAAGCTAGAAGACAGTCTCGCTGGCGTGGACTCTGCATTGCTGCCTGTTCCAGATCCCAAGTTAAAAGAATCTGAGAGATATGGTATTGAGCTACGTCCTCGTCAATCTATGTTTGTTGACCGTTTAACTGCATTGGAAAACTTTGTTAAATTCAGTAACAATGTTTTCAGCAAGTATCCAGTAGTTGACAGATCTAGCTTGCACAAACTTTTCTTAGGCGAAGAACTTCCAGTAGCCGGAAGCGACGAGTGGGACATCACTGTTGATGTTTACAGCGAATTAAATTACTTGAACACTGACAATTTTGCCGACGGATATCGCGTAGCGGTATTGGCAGATGAATATCACAGTGGGCATTGGGTAATTTACGAGTGGGTAAAGCGAGTTGACACCTACACAGGAAATGGCACAAGAACAATCTTTAAGATGTCTGCATTGCCAGCCAGCGCCAGCGATGTGGTTGTAAAAGTAAACAACGTTACTGTTACCAATTACACCATTGACAGCAAGGCAATTAAGTTTGTTACAGCTCCAGCAGACGGCGCCGATATTGAAATCACAGCCAAGGAAGGCTGGAGAATTAGACGTATCCAAAGTTATCTAACTAGCTTGTATTGGTCCAAAGTCAATTGGTATGATACCTCCAGATTTGATTATACTCAGCAGCCAACTTATATAGTAAACACTCACTTTGAATTAGAAACATTGACTCTAACTGAAGGTGATACTGTTAAAGTATTGAACGATGGTGACAGCCGCTTTGCGTATTACATTTACGAAAATGGCACTCTTGATCGTGTTGGCAGTGAAAATGGCACTATTGAAATTTCCAGTACAGTATATGATTTAATTAACAACAGACTGGGATTTGACGTTGCTAACTACGACAGCGTTCGTTACGACCAGTATCCAGTTAGCGAAATTCGTTACTTGTTCGAAGCTATCGTTGAAGATATCATGATCAATGATATACGATTTGAATTCAACGACTTGTTCTTTAGTTTAGTTAATTACATCTACAGCGAGCAGGCTGCGCCAGACTGGATCTTCAAGTCTAGTTTCATCACAGTATTGCACAAAGTACGTGAACTAAAGCAATATCCTAGCTTTATTAAGAATAATGAAACATTCTATGAGGACTATATTAACGAAGTTAAACCTTATAGAACAAAGATTCGTGAATATACACAGAAGCAAACAGGTATAGATTATCTACACACTGGTGCTACTGACTTTGACTTGCCGGGCTACTATGATACAATCAGTAGCACATTCAGAAGTCCAACAGGAACTGGTGTATACGATCAATCTATCTTAGAAACAGCTAACTACACTGACTGGAACAGCAATCATACCTACAAGATAGTTGATATCGAAGTCAGTGATGGCGGCACTGGATTCAACTTCATACCAAACGTTACCATATCTGGTGGTGGCGGAGCTGGTGCAGTTGCTCACTTGTTTGTAAGCAATGGATCTATCAGCGGCGTAGAAATTGTAAATCCTGGTAGCGGATATACTTCGACTCCAACACTAACAATCAATGGTGACGGCACTGGTGCATTACTAACACCAGTGATGAAGAACGAATATTTCTCTGCAAACAACAAGCAGAGTTATAACGTGGTTAGAAGTTTTGATAGTCATATTAAATTTGATCGTGTGGTTGACAGCACAAATCAAGGACGCCGTTACGAAAGTAACGTTGTAGTATGGACTGCTAATACAGCATACACTGCAAATATCCAAACAGGTAGCGGATTAAGCAGCAACATTTGGTTGTCCAGCGGTAACTTTGTGGCATACGGCGGCGATATCTATTTGCCAATTTCTGCCAACGTAACAACTGAAACAACTTTTGATCGTAACTTGTACCAAAAGATGGATCCAGGTAACGTTTTAATAAACGGTATCGATCGTATCATTGGTTATTATCAGCCCGGCCCTGGCATGCTAGATGCCAACGTAGAGATTTTAATCAATGCTACCGAGTATCCAGGTGTAAAGGTAACAGGAGCCTCTTATACTGCCAACACATTATCAGTTAGCCGTGCAAACGTATTCTTGTTCAGTAGCTTAGGTAATTTAATTGTAAGTTCCAACATACAATTAATGAACTTTATGAACTTCACCGACAACAATGGAGTAACTGGCAGATCCTTTGCGCCTGACCAACAGTTGCGTGTGTTTGGATCTGCAGGCAACGACACAGCTTTCCGCATTGTTAGTGTGCGTGCCGATCGTATGGAACTGGCTTACAGCTATGTAAGTACCGAAACAGTTTCGGGCGCTAACATCACACTGAGTTACTTGGAAGATACTGATTTAGCTAACTTTGACTCTGTTATCAGCAGCACATACCTAGACACTGCATTAGGTACTAGACCTGAAGATATTGATGTCGACGGTGGCGCATACGTTGATGTATACAGCAGTTATGCACCTGAAGAACTTCTTCCGGGTCGCATGTACGATACATTAGAGTTGCAGGTGTTCACTGCCAATGCAACATCTATAGATACAAACGTATACTATGTTTATAGAGCCACAGTAAGCAATAGTGGATATGGTTATTACTATCCTGGCGCAGTGACCAAGCTGTATGACTGGATGTACACTTCTGCCGCTACTATTGTACAAGGACAGAAGTACGAGATCATTACACGTGGCACAATTGATTATACAACCATTGGCGCTCCTGACAATCTGCCAGGAACAGTGTTTGTCGCAACTGGCCCAGGTTACGGTGGCTCTTCTGCTGGTAATGTGTTTAGCGTGGTTAACATCACTGTAAACGGCATAACCGGTGCAAACGTAATGCCAATTCTAGCAGCTAATGGTGCAGTGACATCTATTGCTGTACACAGCGGTGGATATGGACTGGTAGGTAATAGTAATCCAACTATTGTTATCACCGGTGCTAACTATACTCCTGCAACTGGTAATGTATATGTTACACAAGATACATACGATATGCTCGGTTACCGTGCATTCCATACCATGAACGCAGCCAATGTTACCTTGGCCAGTAACATAGAGATCAGCTATCATAGAATTAGTGCAGCAAATACCACAGTGCTAACACAAGACTTCAGTATTACCGACAGTAACATCTACGTTGAGGATGCAAGTGTACTAGCAGATCCAAACATACCATTGGCTTTACCGGGTGTGGTGTTCATTAACGGCGAAAAGATCCATTACTTTGGCAGAGACACTACCAATAATGTTCTTACCTACCTACGTAGAGCAGTTGAGGGCACCGGTGCAGCAGCGGTTCACACAGCTGGAACCCGTGTAGTTGACAGCGGTATCGATCAAGAGTTTGGTATTAATGCCGCAGTTCGCACATTCCCAGTGGCGTTTACAGCCAACAGCGCAACATTGTGGGGCAATACCAGTGCTAACATCTATTTTGTAAGTTCTGGATTCAATAAGGGTATGAGCAATGTATTTGCTAGCGCAGATAGCTTTAATTCCAGCAACGGCAGCCCATTGATTAACGGAGTATTTGGATTCGACCAATATAAAGAATACTTTGGAGTTACTGGTGATGTTCTAATTAGAACTGAAGAAAGCCTATTAAATGTAGGGGCAGGTACTGCTACCGACGGTTTGGGCTTGGCAAGCAGCGTAAATTACAATGTTAATTTCTTAAAAGCAAGTTTGAGTTATAAACCATGATTAAAGATACAATAAATACAGATATGGATAAAATTATGTCAGAAGATCAACAACCTGTACCTGTAAAACAGCCCGACGAACAAGGCGGAATATTCATCCGCGGGCATATCAAGATACACGACCCAGAATCTGGGGAAGTATTAGTTGATAAGCCAAACGCAATTCATTATGAAAATATGAGTGAAGCGTTGGCATACTGTTTAGCAGATTTTAGTGGCAACTTTATCAAAACGATGAATTTTGGTAACGGCGGTACTAGCGTCGACCCCACAGGTGTTATCAACTACTTGCCAGCAAATACCAACAACCAGAACGCAGCTTTATATAATCAAACATTCAGCAAAAACGTTGACGGTTCCAGCAGTGAAAACCTAGATCCTGCTAACAACAAAATGGAAATTAGACATATCCCTGGTAAGATTTACACAGATATTCTAGTAACATGTTTGTTAGATTACGGCGAGCCTGCAGGACAAGCTGCGTTTGACAACACACAAAACTTAAACGACAACTATGTGTTTGATGAGTTAGGATTGTTTAGTAGCCGAGACCCGCAACGTATGCTTACCCATGTGGTATTTCACCCTGTTCAAAAGAGTTTAAATAGAAAAATTCAAATCGATTATACAGTGCGTATTCAAGCTCTAACAAACTTGAGTTCGATTGGATAATAAACTATGGCATATTCAGTAAATAATACCCTTGGAACAGAGATATCACTTGTTCTAGATGGGCAAACAGATAGTTCCAGCAGTAGTCTAGTTTTCATTGGTAAGGCCGTAACTAATTACGGTGAAATACAAAACGAAAACTTTTTATGGCTACTAGAAAATTTTGCTGGACCAACTGACCCAGCGAATCCACAAGAAGGCCAAATTTGGTGGGACACTGCAAATAAATTAATGAAGGTCTACATCCAAGGTGTGGGCTGGAAAAATTTAAGTAGCTTCACTGCCAGTGCCAGCGAGCCGCTGAATTACTACAACGGCGACCAGTGGTGGGACACCACTAATGAACAATTAAAAGTATGGAACGGAACTGAGTGGATACTGGTCGGTCCTGTTTACAGTATTGTTGACGGCAAAACTGGCGCACTAGTTGAAAACCTATATGACGCTGGTGATAATAAACATACTGTAACTAAGTTTTACACAGCTGGCGAAGTTACTGCTATACTCAACACCGATGCTGAGTTTGTTCCTAATGTAGCAATAGACGGCTTTGACACAGTAAAACCTGGTTTGCAAATTTCGTCTAATATAGCAAACTTAAAAGTACACGGTACTAGTACAAATTCTGATTCTCTAGGTGGCGTGCCGGCAGCTAATTACCTACGCACAGACACAGACAACACATCAACTGGAAATTTAAGAATTGAAGGATCAGTTTTTACAGTTGGTAATATTAATCAGTTTGCTGTTGGTATTGGCAACGACAATAGTCTGTCAATCACTCACTATAGTAATAACTCATCCTGGTCATTTAAAAGCAATGTTGACGGTGTATTAACTACTGTGCTAGCAGTTGATGGAATAAACGGATTAGTTAGTGTACCTCGTGTGCCAGAGTATGGTACAGGAATAGCAAACAAAACTTATGTAGACTCCGAAGTAAATAATGCCAGATCTGATTTTAACTTCTTTTTACAAGCAAACATTGATGTGGCACGTAAAAACTTTGAATTTACTTCAAACAGCGCAAGATATCAACCGACTTGTTATGTAAGCACAGATGCTCCAAACAATGCCGTTGGAAATAACGGAGATTTCTGGTTCCGTTATTACTAAGGGCGTAAAATGGCGGCACCAAACGAAACACTGTACACAATTGAACTGAGCTACATTGGAGGTAGACACTATGTCACCATGCCAACTAGCGGTTTCTGGCCCTATATCAAATGTCAGATCTGGGGCGGAGCAGGCGGTGCTGGTGGACTTGGTGGCGGCAAAACCGGCGGTAGTGGAGCAGGTGGAGGATATGTTGAAGGAACCTTTCCGTGTTTACCGGGACAACTAATTGAAGTGTTTGTGGGTGAAGGTGGCAAAGCTGGCGCTGCTGGTATTGATGCAATTGGTGGAGCTGGTGGTCGTAGCCTAATTGGCTATGAAGGCGCACCTGGCGGAAATTCAAGTCCAGTTGCTTCTAGCGGAGCAGGTGGCGGAGGTGGCGGATCTACTGTTGTAGTGATTAACTGTAAGCCCGTGGCCATTGCTGGGGGCGGCGGCGGAGGTGGCGGAGCATCAACATCGCAGCCCGGAGTTAACGCAAAACTAGAATTAAACTTAGCAGTAAAATCAAATTTTACCATGTTCGATCAAGGCAAAGGACTTGCAGGGCAAAACAGTCCCAGTTCTTCACAGTCTGACGCCGGGGGCGGTGGCGGAGGTGGTGGTGGAGTATCTGGTGGTGGTGGTGGAAGTTGCAATGGCAATAATGGTGGCGGTAATGCCGGGCATTGCGGCTCTAACGGTGCGTATCCAGAAAATTCGCTGTACAGCGGTGAGTATTGTAACTTTGGTGCGCCCGGTGGATATAATAATGGATCGCACCCCGGAAATGGTGTGGGGCTAGGCGGGGACGGATCTGTGGGCGGCACTGATGGTGGCGATGGATATGCAATTATAACTTTTTATAGAACCACAGAAATGTATGCAAAAGGTGACGGAGAATACAACCGTGTTGCACCTTCTGTAAAAATAGATAATCAGTTTAGGCCCACGTCAGTTTACATGAAAGTAGACAACGTTTGGAAAACATTTACATCCACTAATACATTTAACTTCAGTCAAAATTCGTTTAAATTTGGCGGCGCAGGATTGCCATATAATGCTACATATTCTGTACCAAGTATAACACAACCAAGTTACTCTATTTGGGGTTATTACGACACAAGCCCGGGATGTTATTTTGATGATGGCAATTTCTATGCTGACTTTAGAAATCTTCGTTAATAACCACGGATTTAAACGATTATAAATATACTATTAGTCTGGTAAAACAATGTCATACACACTATCATTATCAAATGGCACATCTTTGCTTGGCACGTCGGGCTTGCCAGATGGAACAGTTGATTCAACAACAACTAGTCTTAATCTAGTAGGGAAGAATTATCCTAATTATGGACAGCTACAAAACGAAAATTTTGTACATCTATTAGAACATTTTGCAAATGCCGATGAACCAAACAACGCCATCCCTGGCCAAATTTGGTGGGATTCAGCCTCTAAATTATTAAAGGTTAATTCCGCTGTAAGCAAAAGCGAACTTCCTGCATGGAAGACCATATCAACTTTAACTAGTGCTGATTCACTAGCAGATATACCTGCAAACATAATCCCTGTACTTGGGGACTTTTGGTGGGACAAAACTAACAGACAATTATATATCTACAGCGGCGACACAACTGTGGGTATTTCGGGGTGGGTACTGGTAGGACCAGCAACTAGTTCTGGAGCAGGCACAACTGGTGTATTTGCAGACACCATAACTGATACATCAAACTTTAAAAATAGTGTAATTAAAATTGTAGTTAGCGGAACATTGATTGGTATCATTTGGAGCCCGGACCCTACACAATACTACGGACAAACATCACCTGCGTTCGATCCACTAGTACCTCCTACTGGTTGGGGTGATCAACAGATCAAACCCGGATTCAATTTGGTAGGTGGCTCGTCATACGAAAACGTTTATTACCACGGTACAGCTAGTGAATCTAGACAATCTTACTACGCTGACATTGCAGAACGCTACGAAGCAGACGCCGAGTACGAGCCAGGAACCATTGTCATGCTAGGCGGGGAAAAAGAAATTACAGCAGTCAACGAACCATTGAGCAATGAAGTGTTTGGTGTAATTAGTACTGACCCTGCTTATTTGTTAAACTCTGGTGCTGGCACAAATAAAACTCATCCACCGGTGGCGTTAACTGGTAGAGTGCCAGTTAAGGTTGTGGGCATAGTTAAAAAAGGCAATCGACTAGTCAGTGCCGGTAATGGACAAGCAAGAGCAGCTAGCCCTAGCGAAATCACACCATGGAATGTGATTGGTAAATCTCTGCAAAACAAAACCGATACTGGACCTGGAGTCGTTGAAGCCGTTGTTAAAATAGCGAGCTAAACGATGGCATATCAGTCAGGGGCACTAGTACAAACAAATAGTTACAACGTATTTGTACGGGGTGGAGTTTCTGGCGTTCGACATGACATACCCAACGTCAACAGCATGTGGGGTATAGGGTTTGGTAGCAGAGGTTACGGACAGCTCAACACACTATCTGCGGTTACTACTAACTCTAAAGTAACAGCAGCACAGTGGAATAATTTAATTTCTAGAATAAACGATCTTCGCCGACATCAAATTGGCGAAACTGCTTGGACTGTTATCAGTGACATTCCGCTAGTTGGTGATCCTATCACAGTGTATTCTTCTATCCCAGACGGGATCGCAGATGCCTATACTGATAGAATGTTGGCATATCGCAATGGTGCTGATGTTCTCAGCACACCAGCTCCTCCGTATGAATGGAACACAGGTGGAACCGGGCAAATCACTATTACAGCAACTTGGGCAGATTCAGACCAAGTTAGATATTTTTTCAATGCTGGCGGAAAACTTAGACTTACAATGGCATCAGGATACAATGATGGTACATTGCGAGGACTAGAGTGGGCGGGTATTGTAAATCGTTTAGGCACAATGGAATTGGGTGCTATTGCATCTACTAGATTTGGCGGCAGCGGCGACTCGTTACTTACTAACAGCGTTGGCTACTGGGACCTACAAACTGGAAATCAAACCATGATAAGTCTTGGGCCAGCATTGTTGTCTTATGGTACATATGGTGCAGGTTACGGATCCGAAGACAGCATGACTATTCGCGTTAGATCAAACGGACTGCAAGGCATACGTGGCGATAACGGAACCGAAATCACATTTACTATTGACTTTATGGATTTAGGTTATACCCCGGGCCCAGATTCAAATATTCAAATTGTACCTAGCATATTTGTTCGTCCCCCATCTACCTATTACTTAACAACACCTATTTCAAATCCAACAATAGCATTCAGCAGTACTTTTGACAGTGCGGCATACTAATTGTTGACTTTTCTTTAAAACTGTTTTACAATACTCCAATGAGTACTCCATTATCAAATATCGTTGATCAAATTCGCGTGAGCACAGACTATCAAGTCAATAAGAAAATTCTCAAAGAAAAGATCTTAACCGAGTTGCATTTTACTTACAACAACGGCTTATTCTTGTTGAATCCATCACTACTGGCTTTTGTGTCCACGTGGCCCACAGAAGTATTGTACCTCGAAGATGTGTACGAAAATCCTATTGAAATTGATCGACAAGTTTTCTTAGTCCAAGCGCAACAACACTATCATAGAGTCATGAATGACTGGCATCAACAACATGCAGACCTTAAACGCATTAGAAAAGTCTAAGGGCATCTTATTGTTTGCTTTTAATAACAACGATAACGATTACGTAAAGTTGACCAAGCAAACTGTAAAGTTGATACAGCATAATTTAAAATTACCAGTGACTGTAGTAACTGGACCGACAGAAGTCATTGACTTTGAAGTAGACCAAATACTGCGTGTAGATCCTGAAGTTGGCAACACACGATTTGATAGTACCAAGAATCGAGTACAGTGGTTTAACTTTGGTAGGTATCATGCGTATGAACTTAGTCCCTACGATGAAACATTATTGTTAGACACTGATTACCTAGTGCTTGACAAAGACCTGTTGAAATATTTTGAACTGAAATGGGACTACTTGATACCCGATAGAAATATTTACTTGGGTAAAACTGAAGCCAGAGAAACCATGGGACTATACAGTTTACCTTTCCTGTGGGCCACTATTGTGTTTTTTAGAAAAACAGAAAAAGCCAAGATGTTGTTTGATTTAGTGGGACGAGTACAACGCAATTACAACTATTACAAGCATCTTTATAACACCACAGTCAGCAACTATAGAAATGATTACGCATTTGCAATTGCCGACTATGTAATCAACGGATACACAATTGATTGTGAAACCAAGCTACCTCGCCCAATGATTTCTGCAGACCAAGAAATTGAAAGATTGTCAATCAAGAATAATCAACTGCACGTGGCATATAAAGAAAAAGGTTTTGTTATAGGCCTACAAAACCTGCATGTCATGGGTAAAAAATATCTGCAGAGCAGCGAATTTGAAAAGTTTGTAGAGGAATACTGTGAGACGCACTGAAGAACATAAAGAACAGCAAGGGTTCTTAACTATTGCACAAAACAGCGACACTGTGGACTATTTACAATTGGCGTATGTTCAAGCAATGAGTATTAAGTTGACCATGCCGGGCAGCAAATATGCTGTGATTGTAGACAGCGCAACAAAAGAAAAAGTGACATCACAGCATAGACGAGTGTTTGATTATGTAATTGAACTGCCCGACGATCATGCAAAAGATCATCAATGGAAACTGGCCAACGAATGGCAAGTATTTTGGCTAACACCTTTTAAAGAGACTATTAAGCTAGAAGCCGACATTCTAATACCTCGTAGTATCGAGCACTGGTGGACTGCGTTTAGACTACGAGATGTTGTACTGAGTTGTGGCACAAGAGATTACATGGGCAAGTTGTCTACAAATAGACAGTATCGCGAAGCGTTTGATGCGAATACATTGCCTGATGTGTACAATGGGCTAATGTATTTTAGATACAGTGCTGTAGCTTCTGCATTTTTTAGTTTGGCCAGGCATGTATTCTTATATTGGCCCACGGTAGCCAAGGAGCTAACAAAAGTACACGATGCAGTTGCTACTACAGACATGGTCTATGCATTGGTGTGCAAAATAATGGGACCGGAACTAACCACAATACCCACAGCAGATTTTATAAATTTTACTCACATGAAGCCGGCAATAAATGATTGGCCAGTGGGAATAGAATTTCACAAATCTTTTAACGTAATAGTGGAACCTCCTTGCATAAGGGTAAACAATGTGGAGCAGTATCATCCGTTCCATTATCATTATAAAGATTTTATTACTGAAGACATTGTAAAGGACTATGAGCATGCCATTGGAATATCGCCTTTACTATAATCCCGATAACGGATCGCCGCTTTTTATGTCAGGCGGTGATGGTCCTGAAGGTAACTATATTAGTATCACCAGAGAGCAATACGATATTGGGATTTTGGGTGGTATGGTAGTACGTAACGGTGAATTGATTAGACAAGAGTACACCAAATTGGATATACAATTAAGACGTTCAAATAGTGGATACCCAGTAGTTAAAAATCATCCTGCTTTGATTTTAGAAAGCTACGAGGAGTATACAGGGGATATCGAATTTTATGACAGAAATAGTTGACGTAGCAGATTTAGACTGCATTTATTTAACATATGACGAACCCAAAAAAGAAGAGTTTTGGATCAAGATTCAAAATATGGTTCCCTGGGCTAAACGTGTTGATGGGGTTAAAGGATCTGATGCAGCCCACAAGGCCGCCGCTGATGCAAGTGATACAGATCGCTTTGTGCTCATCGACGGGGACAACCTCCCAGATCCGGAGTTTTTTAATCTCCAACTATCTTTGGATGCTGGTAATCGTGATTGCGTGTTTCGTTGGAAAGCCCGCAACAGTATCAATGGACTGATGTATGGCAACGGCGGTATGAGCTGCTGGACCAAAGACTACGTATACGGAATGAAAACTCATGAAAACACAGATGGTACAAATGAAACGGTGGTTGAATTTTGTTTTCACCCAAAGTATTGGGCAATGCATGATTGTTTCTCAACTACGTATCCAGACGCTACTCCCTTCCAAGCCTGGCGTGCTGGTTTTCGTGAAGGGGTTAAAATGTGTCTTGATCGGGGCCGCAAACCAGATATCGCTGAGTTCGAAAAGAGTGTGGCGTCACGGAACTATGATAACCTGGCCATATGGCACTCAGTGGGACAGGACAATCCAAAAGGCGCCTGGGCAATTTATGGCGCGAGACTTGGCACGTACCTCACCATGCTTACAGACTGGGATTACCGGCAAGTACAATGGTTTGATTCTCTTGCAGAATTATGGGACCAACACAAAGACAAAGACTTAACTGTAGAAATTTTCAATTTAGGAGATATGCTACGCAAACGATTGGGACTTCCAATTGTAGAAATGGATGCTTCTGGTAGTGCGTTTTTTAAACATCACTATCAAGCAAATTTTAAAAATCGTGGACCGATGGTAAGGGGATAATATGAGTGAAGATGAACGTAAATGGCAAAGAACTATTGAAGAAACATATGACAAGGTAAATGCAGTTAGCCCGAGCTACTGTGTTGCTAAATGGAAGCAAGTAACATTTTACTTGCAAAATGGGCACACGCACAGTTGCCACCATCCCAGCACACATCTAGTTCCTCTAGAAGAACTAAAGACCAACCCTACTGCATTACACAATACCAATTTTAAAAAGCAACAGAGAAAAATGATGCTCGAGGGACAGCGTCCTCCTGAATGCGACTATTGCTGGCGTGCCGAGGACAGCGGCAACAAGTACAGTGATCGTATCTACAAGAGTGCTGATACCAGCTGGGCACAGCCTTACATTGATGAATGTGCTAAAACACCCTGGGACAGCGATGTTGATCCCAGCTACGTTGAAGTCAGTTTCAGTAATGTTTGTAATTTTAAATGCAGCTATTGCAGCCCTAACATCAGTAGCCAGTGGATGGAAGAAATTGAGCGTTTTGGCCCATACCCCACTAGCCACAAGTTTAATAACCTGCAATGGTTCAAGAACAATGGTCAAATGCCTATACCTACTAGGGAAGAAAATCCCTATGTAGATGCGTTCTGGGCGTGGTGGCCTAAGATGTACAGAGAACTTAAACAGTTCAGGATCACTGGTGGCGAACCATTGCTGACTAAAAACTTGTTTAAGGTACTGGATTACATTATTGAAAATCCCAACCCCGAACTAGTGTTTAGTGTTAACACCAATCTAAATGCGCCCGGTGACCTGATGGATAAGTTTATGGAACAACTAAAAATAATACAGGACAAAAACTGTATCAAGCGGTTGCATATCTTTACCAGTGCAGAAGCACACGGAGCGCAAAGTGAGTACATAAGATATGGAATGAAATATAAGATTTGGTTAGCAAACATTGAGCGTCTGATTCAAAATGTGCCTAATGTGAATATTACAATTATGAGTACCTACAATCTATTGAGTGTAGGCACATATAAACAATTCTTACAAGATGTACTCGACATTAGATTAAAGTACAGAGAGTTTGCAATTAAGAATTTCCGTACTCCATTGGCAATTGATATTCCGTATCTGAGATATCCAGACCACCAAGCGGCATTTATTATGCCTGCTGACTTGTTGCACTATGTTGAAGAACAAATTGCGTTTATGGAAGCCAACGAAGAACGTGGGCACATTGACTGGAAAGAAAGTTGGAAAGGGTTCCACGATTTTGAAATATACAAGTTAAAACGAATCCATAATGTTATCAAGGCCGAGTTAGATAACCCAAGTCCTGGTATGACTACCAAACGCAAAGACTTTGTTGCATTTGTTGATGAACATGATCGCCGCCGGGGAACAAACTTCTTAGAGACCTTTCCCGAACTAGCAGATATGTACCACGCTTGGAAAGCCCTATAAATACACAATAAGGACTGACTATGCGTTGGATCAAAAGATTTTTTAGTTGGATACGTTCTGAATATCGTTACCGTAAAAAGCTAAAAGAATTACGTGACAGAGACCCTTTTATCTATAAATGAAAAAGCGATTTTTAGCTGTAGGCGACAGTCATACCTACGGCGACGAATTAAAAGACATTAAAGATGCTTGGCCATATAAACTGGCCCAGCTGATCAACTATGACGTCGATAATCGAGGTGTGCCAGGATCCAGTAACCCTGCTATACATAACCGTGTCATACGTGCAGTAAGCGAACAGCATTATGATCTTGTTGTAATAGGTTGGAGCTTTCCGGGACGCATATCGTGGAAAGATGAAGAAAATCACGAATGGCACATTTGGCCTGGGTATCCTCCTGAACATCTAGACAAGCACGGATTCAGTCATAGGCGTGCTTTGTTACGTTACATAACTGAAAATCACGATCCAGCATATCTTTATGAGCAATCTTTGATAAACTTTATCACGCTGCAAGAATATCTCAAAGCTCGGCAGATAAATTATCTAATGATAAATTCTTGGAACAAAGAATACTATCGAAATACATTTGGTAAACGATTTCCACATTTTAACGATCAAGTTGATAAACAATATTTTATAGGGTGGGATCAATTTGGTATGCGTGAGCATGTAGATAAACATCATTGCCCAATTGGTCCCGGGCATCATTTTCTCGAAGAGGGTCATGTAAAAGTGGCTGAATTATTCAATGAACATATTAGGAATTTCGGCTGGGTTTCATGACGCTGCGGCCACAGTAATCAATCGTCACGGCGATATACTGTTTGCTGGCCATAGCGAGCGTTATAGCAAAATTAAAAATGATCCCGACATACATCCAGGTCTGATCACAGATGTTATGCAACACGGCGATGTTGACCTGGTTGCATACTATGAACGTCCTTGGGCCAAACAAATGCGCCAATTGTATGCGGGACAAGGATTGGAATGGAATAAACTAACTGTTGGACAAGTATTACGCAGTCAACTAAAAGGCACATTACCCGGGCATTACAGTGTAAAAAATTACAACCACCACCTAAGCCATGCAGCGGCAGGGTTTCAGACCAGCACATTCACTCGAGCCACTGTGGTAGTGATTGATGCTGTTGGTGAATGGGACACCATTAGCATTTGGGCTGCTGAATACGTTAACGGTCGGGCAAAATATAAAAAATTGTGGAATCAAAAATATCCCCACAGCATTGGGCTATTTTATTCTGCAATGACTCAAAGAGTTGGGCTAAAACCCAACGAAGAAGAATACATATTAATGGGCATGGCTGCATACGGAGTGCAGGGCTTTGACAGCTTGATTAAAATGTCATTGATTGATGACGAATGGGAAGTTCGTTTCAAAGATAATCTACACATAGGACTTCAGCAAAAGTACCTATCTTATGTGGGAGAAATGGATGTTGCCCGCGGCGCACAAGATTTATGCGAAGATTTGATATATAATGTTATACGTCGCGCAAAAGATTTTAATTACAGCAACAACTTAGTTTACATGGGCGGCGTAGCACTCAATTGTAGTGCTAATAGGAGCCTAGGTGAATATTTCGACAATATATGGATTATGCCTAATCCTGGTGACGCAGGCAGTTCTTTGGGTGCCGCTGCCCTTGCATATGGCAAGCGGCTTAATTGGCGCGATGCTTTTCTCGGTCATTGTATTGAAGGCCCTTATCCTGTTAACCTTGCCCTTGACAGTTTGTTATGCTATAGTATTGTTGGCGTCGCTAGTGGAAGAAGCGAGTTTGGTCCGCGTGCATTGGGAAACAGAAGTCTCTTAGCAGATCCGCGCGGCCCTGATATCAAGGACCGTGTAAATGAAATCAAACGTAGACAAAAATTCAGACCTTTTGCGCCAGTTATTCTGGAAGAATATGCTGACGAGTATTTTGATATGCCTCGTGGTTTTGCTAGTAGTCCTTATATGCAGTCAGTCGCTAGTTGCCACCGCCCTGACCTATTTCCTGCTATTGTTCATTATGATGGAACTAGTCGTGTCCAAACTGTTCCAGCAGATGGAAGCGGAATTAGGGAACTCTTGGAAAAATGGTTTGTGATGACCGGGTGTCCCATGTTGCTTAACACTAGCCTAAACATACGCGGTGAGCCAATGGTCAATGATCGCAGTGATGCAGATAGATTCGAAAAGTTATACGGTGTTCGTGTAGTTAGTTAAATGTTTGACGTATTTTATTACAATCGCAAGCCTGGCTTGTTTGCCTTCGAGCAACCTGCTGACAGCTTGGAAGCTGCGGCAGCAAAATGCCGCACTGGCTTCTTTTGGTACATAGATGGCAACAACGATTACGCAGGATTCAATTTTGATTGGCAACCTCCTGCGTGGGAACAAGATCACATACATGTATGGCCCAATCAATGGCACAAAAATGGCGGAGTGCATCTAGCACACCGCGATCACGCACACAAAAAGAATTGGCATTTTAGAGACCAACGACGTGTTAAAAGATCTTGCAATCGAGACAATTGGATTGTGCCCAGCAATATTGATGAGTCAAGTATTGATTTTACATGGCATCCAGATCCGCTGGATCCACCTTACATACATGTGTTCTTAGATCAATGGGGGCACGGGTCTGGTGTGCAGTATGTAGTGCCTGGTGCCACTGACGAAAAGGTCTGTCAACAGATCACTGTTAAAAAACTGCCCAACATGACCAATTGGGTAGTACCTGACAACATTGATCAAGCTCAATTTGATTTTTCGTGGACACCCAGTCCTTATGATCCTCCTTACATACACGTATTTCCTACGCAATGGTATAACGAAGGTGGTCCTGAATATCACGTACCCGGGGCAACTGACCACAAGTTTGTGAGAGATCAAGTTGCTGTTGTGAAAGCTGACGAAACGCTGTGGACCATACCCGAAGAAGTCAACAGAGACAGCATTGATTTTAGTTGGGTACCGCATCCCAAAGAGCCGCCTTACATATATCACTTTGGCACAGAGTTTCAGGAGAGTGTAGGTTTAATCTACACCATGCCGGGCGCAACAGAAATAAAGTTCGGGGGAACCATTCCCACAAAGACTGATGGTAGTGTTACACTGAGTGTAGTGGACATGTTCTTTGTGGATAAAAGCAATGCAATGTCGCAGTCTAGGTTTGATAAACTAAAAGAACGTTACCCCAATATACAGCGTATTCGCTATGCTAACAGTATAATGGACACAATTAAACGTTGTGTGAACAGAGCCAAGACCACACGCTTCTGGGTAGTCAGCAGCGAATACAACTATGACGACTTTGACTTCATGTGGCACCCGGCTCCCTGGCAGAACCAAATGACACATATCTTTCCCAGCGAGTACAACAAGTGGAGCGATACATTTTTGATCAATCGTTGGGAATTTGAAAGACATAGCAAGTGGGCACACGGTATTGAACAGTTCCCTAATTTAAACTTTGTGGAAGATCAAATTGTAAAACGTCCCGAAAACACCAGCGAAATATTTTACTTTGATCATGGTAATGATGATCACGGACAATATGCAAAGTCTGTTGAAAGACATCACAACATAATAAAATTGCCGGCGCAGTCTACCTATCTCGACGCTATTAAACTAGCAGTCAGCCAAGCTACAACAGAATACATTTGGATAACCAACAGTGTTTGTGAATATAGCCAATTTGATTTTAGATGGGAACCAGAACCCTGGCAACGCGAAATGGTGCATTGCTTTTATACAGGAGCGCAACAGCGAGGAGATACTTTCTTTGTAAACGTCAAAGCATTTAAGGAAAATGCCATTGGCTTTGAAATGATGGAATTCTTTAAACTTATTAACTATGTAGAAGAAGGTGTAGTTACAAGATTCCCAATGCCTATGGTAAAATACGATGGAGATGATCTAGCTCGTGCTATCCTTGATTATGATTATAAGAACAATATCTACGCTGAGTTCGCACCAGCCAATCTATCTGAATTCATACTGCATGACGAACCTTGTTTGTGGACTCCAGAGGACTACACTATAGAAAGTTTTGTACGCAGCAACAGATGTTGTATTGTACCACGTGTGGCACAGAGCTACATTAAGAATCAAGTATACGATTACCCTTACATAAACTCTCTGAGTAAAAAGTTTTATTATGCTGAAGATGATTTAGATATCATTTATATCAGCAACGGAGAACCTGATGAAGAGAAATGGTTTGAGCATGCGGAGTACATGTCAAACCGCACAGTTAAATGGATCCGTGGAGTCAACGGTCGCGCCGCGGCATATCAAGCAGCAGCCAAGGCCAGCAACACAGCTTGGTTCTTTACTATATTTGCTAAACTAGAAGTCTTGGGTAGTAGTTTTAATTGGTACTGGAAGCCGGACTATTTCCAAGAACCCAAGCATTATATCTTTAATGCACGAAATCCTGTTAATGGATTAGAATATGGACACCAGGGCATGATTGCGTATAACAAACGTCTTGTGCTAGAAAACACTAATCCTGGAATAGATTTCACATTAAGTCAGCCGCATGAGTCGGTGGATATGTTAAGTGGTATAGCGCACTTTAATCAAACTCCCTGGATGACCTGGAGAACGGCATTTAGAGAAGTTTTAAAGCTACAGGATTCTTTGATCAAAACTCCTACACCTGAAACCGAACACAGGCTAAACACATGGTTAACAGTGGCCAATGGCAATCACGCCGAGTGGTGTCTACGTGGTGCAGCAGATGCAGTTGCTTACTACAATGAAGTAGGTGGTGATTACAATAAACTACTGCTGAGCTTTGAGTGGACTTGGTTGCAAGAACGCTTTAATAGTTCTTATAATAATTTGTAACCATTGCCGCAATATGCTCTACTTCTATGTCCGTTAGTTCGGGATAGATAGGCAAGCTGAGAGCATCTCTGGCAAACTGATGACTTTCGCGCAGTTCATCTTCGGGCATCGACACAACACCGAGATCACTCAACGTGGTGGCATAGTGTATTTTTGTAGATACACGATGCTCTTTGAGGTGTTGCTGTAACCGATTACGCTCGGGCACACGCATTACAAACTTGTGCCATGCATGAGTCACATGTTGATTCGGTATAACAACATCAACATACTGATACATTCTACTGATGTAGTATTCTGCTATTTCTGTTCTACGTTTTTGCCAAGCATCAAAGTGCTTTAACTTGACCAACATCTGAGCACAATCACTTTCACTCATCTTACTGTTTGTGCCTGGATTGGCATGATCACTGGACTTGCCATTGTCACGTAGGTCAAGGAAAAAGTCTGCCAAGTAAGGATCATCGGTTAGTACCATGCCCCCGGACCCATAGTTAGGCAAGTTCTTTGTGGGATCAAAACTCAGCACACTGATATTGCCCATCTTGCCCGAAGGAATGTCTTTGTATTTTGCTCCAAAGCTCTGTGCCGCATCTTCGATGATAAACAGGTCCTCGCTAAAGAATTCGGTCATTATTCTAAACTTGTCGTAGTCAATGGTATTACCAAACAAGTTTACATACATGATGCCACCAACATTGGCTTCTCGGGTATTGTATTCTACAGTGCTGAGATCTAGTAGTCCCTTGTAGTCAGTGTCTACAAACCTTGGATTGTGTCTTGCCATTACCACACTATTGAGAGTGGCAGCAAAACTAACGTTGGGAATTATTACATCTTGTAGTGGAGTTAAACAAGATAGTGCAAAGATTAACCCTTGCGTACCGCTGTTAACTGCAATAGCGTATTGGCGATCACACCGCTCGGCAATGGCATTTTCAAAGTTAATGGTATACGGACCGTCTAGTACTTGTCCAGAACGGTACACATGGTCGCTGGCATCCAACAACTCATCGCGCAGTTGAGCATATTGTCTGCTAATACCAAAGAAAGGAATTAGATCCGCGTCTTCCAAAATGAACTAGCCTTGAACCAATTGTGGTAACGACGGAATCCTTCTTCTACGTCTACTTGTGGATTGTATCCAAAGTCTCTACGTGCGGCATCAATGTTTAAGGCGCCGCGGCTTGGAAAATCTGCGTCTTTATCGCGAACTTCTACAGTGCCACGGCCAGCAATACTGACAGCAAGATTTGCGGCATCTAAGAGGCTCCAACTGTGCGATTTAGTAATGTTATAGGTGTTATTTACAGCATTTTTGTTAAGCGTGGCGCCAACAATACCTGCAGCGGCGTCCTCTACGTAAGTAAAGTCTAGTGTTTCCGACGCACCATTAACCTTGAGGATTTGGTTCCGCATAGCTGCAAGCATAAATTTCGACACCACGCGATCCTCGACGTCCAATTCTCCGTATACAGCACTTGGACGTATAATAACGTGATTAAAATAATTACGCCTGGTATAATCCTGGACAAGATGTTCTCCCATTAGTTTCATGATACCGTATTGCCCTTGTGGGCGACAGTGGTAATCTTCTGTGACCTGGTCTTCAAAGTCCCCGTATACCATACTGCTTGAAATATAAACAAACTTGGGAATCTGATGAATTTTGGTTAGCTCTAATAAGCGCACCAGTGCAGTGCTCATTACTTCACTGCCCCAAACTGGGTTATTGTTTACAACCTTTTGTCTAGGGAAACTGGCTAGATGTATAACAGCATCAACACCCCCGGCAAACGTCATAAAAAATGTTTCCAGATGCTTGGGATCTCGAATGTCAATATGGTGTACCCCTGCACGAATACGCTTGGTACGCTCACGTGCTAGGTATCTTATTTCTTCTCGGGGCACAAATCCATAGTCAGTTATGCTGTCTAAAATGAAACATTCATGCCCCAGAGCTTCAAGTTGACGAACAACATTGTGTCCAATGAAGCCGGCACCACCTGTTACAATGTACTTCATACTGCCATCTCCGCTCGAATAGCATTGTGGCTAGTGTAATTGTCTAAGCGAATATCTTCCATGGTAAACTTATCAATATCAGTAATTTCAGGATTCAACCATAGTTGCGGAGCAGGCAATGGTTCACGCTGTAGCTGTTCTTTTACCTGCTCTACGTGGTTGCTGTATATATGAGCGTCTCCGAGCACATGAACAAACTCGCCTACGCCTAATCCGCACACTTGAGCAATCATTGATGTAAGGAGTGAGTAGGATGCAATGTTAAAAGGCACGCCCAAAAACATGTCGCATGAACGCTGGTACATTTGGCAACTCAACTTTCCGTTGGCCACATAGAACTGTGCAAAGGTATGGCACGGGGGCAGGGCCATGGCATCTAATTCGCCTGGGTTCCATGCAGATAATATATGTCGTCGTCCGTGTGGGTCCCGTTTAATTCCATCGATTAGATTTCTTAATTGATCGACTTCGTGCCTGTCGGCAGCAACCCTAGTGCCGCCTAAGTGAGCAGGACCCATATCCTTTTGCTCTATGTATTGCCGCCAGTGTCTCCATTGAACTCCGTAAACTCTGCCAAGGTCTCCCTCATAAGTTGCTCGTGGAGTCCAATAATCTGCTGTAGCGTTATCGGTCCAGATAGTCTTCTTGCTGAGGTCACGAGTTCCGTGTAGTATCTCAGCAAGTCTACGTTCGTCACCTGTGCCTTCAATGAACCAGAGTAATTCACTTACAACAGCCTTCCAGGCTAGTTTTTTAGTAGTGACAGCAGGAAATCCTTTAGACAAATCGTATCGTTGTTGCATTCCAAAGCAGCTTATGGTGCCAACTCCGGTGCGGTCATTTTTTACAGTACCTTTAGTCAGTACTTCGTTGAGTGCGTCTAAATAAGTTTTCATATACTACAAATGTGCATTTATCTTCGGGCTGGGCAACAGCATGTACCGGGCTCCAACCTGCTAAAAAAGATTTTAAATTTATCTTAGTATCTACTTTATACGAACCCTTGAAGTGTGTCAAATGAATTTTATCATACAAGTCCGAACATTGTTCTAATATCTCTGGACCGCCTACAACCCAAATAATCTTTGATGGATATTTTTGTTCCAGCGTAAGTACGTGTTCTCTTATATCGCCGCTAATAGGTATTGCATGACTGACAATTCTATTGGTAGCTACATAAACAGTTCTTCCTACTAAGGGTTTTGGAAGTTTTGGATCATCCCAACTGCGTCGACCCATTACTACCACATGGCCATCGGTGAGCTCTTTAAAATTCTTTAAGTCGGCAGGACAATGAGGCCAAGGTAGTGAACCGCTATTGCCCATACCGCCGTATACATCAACGGCGAATAGTGCATTTATCATAAATTTTTTAGTAGTTGATCTACTGCTGGTTTTACAGTTTTTCTTACTTCCTCTAGACTAATGTAGAAGTCTACGTCTTGAATAATTGAATCTAATGCTTCAAGACGTTCGTCTATACGGTCTTTGAGTTCGTCGGGATCCGCGCCTTCGGCTATAAGGTCCCGAATCTCGATGTTTACTTGAGTGCCGTCTTTGAGATTAACGGTCATAGAATCCAGCATACCAATTGGAACTTCGTGCTTCTCTACTTCACGCAGAATAGCTTCCCATTCCTTCTTGGTACCGGCATTAAGCTTCTTGCTTCTTGGGCGCTTTGGCTTTTTTGGTTCTTGTTGTTTTGCCATTTGTAGTAGAAGGATTTAAACTGGTAGCTTCGGCTTCGAGACGTGCGGCTTCTGCCAACATGCTTTCGGCATTTTTACGCATTTGCTCTGCTTGTGATAGACGTTGTTGTGCCAGATCGCTGTCTGACAGTACTCCGGCTACAAGTTGCTCGGCACTCATGGTTCCTTCTACTTGGGCATTGGAACGACTGTTAGCAGGCATTCCTACTTCACGTGGTTCTGCTTGGCGACGCTTGCCAGTCATGCCACGATTGCTGTCAATTTCTTGTAGACGCTTAACAGCTTCTTCTCCGCGAGCCATTTCGTTAAGAATACTGTTTAGTTCATCTAAACGCACACTTGACTTGGAATTGGGTGTAACTAGAACTTGGTTGCAAGGTGCTTTCTTGATCATTCCTTCTTTGTGCAGGGTACTTAGTAGTACACGACCGTCGGCCATGTATGTTCTGTGTAGCACTTCACTGATCTCTTTAGCAGCCTGTCCGGCATCGCTTTCAACGGCTTTCATAAGCTCGTCGTGAATTAGTCTTGGCAATACATCGCTGTATACTACTAAACACATATGAGCTTCGTCGGGCACCTCACGGAATAATATAACTACTTTCCGGTCATTGTGCTTTCCTACATGTTTAACCATTTTGATTCTCCTCTGTTGATGGGGCAGGTGTTGGTGACTGAATTGCACCGGCTGCGGTTAGAAATTTTACCAGCTTCTCGTACAGAGAACCGACTTCGGCCATTTCTTCAGCACGAATTGCACCGCGTTGTGCAGTAACTTGAATAATTTTAAGAACCAGTACCAGGTCAGCTAATTGAAAGCTGGGCTGTGCTGGTGGTGTTTGTGGTTGGTCAGGTTGCATAGTCGTCCTATATAGTTGAACTATAGTTATTTACGACTATGCGACCCTATAAAAAAATTTTTAGAAAAGACCAGAATCTGGATGTGTGTTAATGGTGTTGAGCACCAATGCAAAGTAACTGGCTTCGCCTGGCTCTTCGAATGCCACTAGTTTTTGACAAGTAAAATTTCCATTTTCGGATTCTTTGTAGTAATCGCCTACGTAAAAACGACCATCTAGATTTTCCCAAATCCAATCCGTTATTTGTTTTTCTGCTACACGTATGTCGAACTGCACAGGCGTGAAATGCGGGGGACAGTGATCCATCCTCCGCATTCCAAACACACTCAGTAGATTTACTTCGTTGTGTTTTAACATCAATTATTCTTTCTTACCACCAAACAGTTGTAACAAGTTAAGGAACAAGTTAATAAAGTCCAAGTAGAGAGTTAGTGCTCCTGAAATCTCAGCACCATCCCCGGCTTCGCCATCGCTAACCATTTCACGAATTTGTTGTGTATCGTATGCAGTTAGACCCAAGAAGATAATGATAGCGATAGCAGAGATTACCATTTGCATTACTGTACTACCAATAAAGATATTGATAATGCTGGCAATGATGATAGCAATCAACCCCACAAAACAAAATTTACCAACTCCTTCGAGACTCTGCTTGGTAAAGTACCCATAGGCGCTCATGGTGCCAAACAGCACAGCGGCACCCATGAAGGCACTTACAATAGATCCCATTGTATACACAACGAAGATTGTAGCAAAGCTCAAGCCCATCAGTGCCGCGAAAGCGTGTAGAGTTAGAATCTTACCTGCTCGGCTAATACCTGAGTTAAGCAATACCGGAACAGCAAAGATAAACAGCAACGGTGCAAAAATCACAATCCACTTCATGACTCCAGTAAAGAAAAACTGTACTAGATCGGGACTAGAACCAACAAAGTAACTGACCAACATACTGTTTAAAACAGCAGTCATCATATAACCATAAACACGGCCCATGGCCTCATTGACTTCGCTCGCAGTGCGATAAACGCTGGCATTAAGATACATTATGCTTTCTCCTTTTCATCAGTGATAATAGTAATCTTCATCTTCTCCTCGGGGATAGGACGATCGATTGTAATCTTATTTACAAGAGCTTGATCTGCGGCTTGACGAAAGCCTTCAAACAGTTCAAACTGTCGAGTAATCTCAACAATCTCAGCGGCACGTGCTAAGTCTTCCAAACGCATTTCCAATTCCATAATGCGTTCGATCGCGGCATCCATGTCAGCAGGAGCGTTGAGATAGTTTTCTCGTGGACCCAAATCGATACCATCGAGCTTGCGATCAAGTTCGTCAAGACCCTCTTTGGTGTTGATATCAGGAACCTTTGTTGTTGTGCTCATTTTGTGCTTTCTTTGCGTTACGATAAATTTTTAAACCAATTTTTAAACCGGAATCTAGTATGGGACGAATAATCCACCCGCCCCATACCATGCCAGCAATGAAATATACGATTTCACGAGACTCCATTACTTGCCCTTGGCGGCCTCCTCGTAGTGTGCCCAAATACCAAACTCGGGTTGAGCGTTAGGGTTACCTTTGATAATCCAAACAGTGTCGCAATAGTTCTCGACTTCTTTTGGACTCCACCCAAAGAAGCAGTAGTCAGTAAACATGATGAGTTTCTTAGGCTCAATATCGTTTTCTTTCAAGTACTCCCAAACACACATCGGGTCAGTACCGCCACCACCTTGGGGGTCGAACGTGGTAATGTCTTCGAGGTTATCGGAAGTAAACTCGCCGACGCCACCGATTTCAGTGTCCCAACCAACAACCTTGATCTTGTACTCTGTGTAAGAGTCCATGATGCCTTTGATCTCGCTAAAGAAGATTTTCAAGTCATCTGGTCCAATAGAGCCAGAAGTGTCAATACCAATGAAGATATCAATGGTTTCGCCGGGCTTTTGGCTAGGCAGGATAGCATCCATGTGCCAGCTCTTACGACCAGGGCGAGCAAAGGAATAGTCGTTCTTGATGGTACTTTGGATTTGTTGCTCCAACAGTTCTTTCCAAGAAATTTGGGGCTCAGTCAAGTCCTTGATCATGCGCTTAACGCCACCGGGCAAGTTACCTGCGCCAACAGCCTGCGCGGCCGCCAACATGGCTTCCTTGATTTCGTCGCGGATAGCTTTGCGCTCACCTGCACTGAGTTTTGGGCGACCGTTACCGTCTTTTTCGTCGCCGTCGCCGTCACCTTCGTCATCACCGTCCATGTGCTCGTCCAACAGCATCTTAGACAATTGATCAATATTGATCTTGTTGGCGTTTTGCATCAAGTCGTCGTAGACTTCTTCTGCTGACATGCCCCGGTACTTGGGGTCATATAGCATACCGACCACAGTGATCTTTTCACCAATTTTCTGATCAATCAAGTCTGCGTTAACACAGAAGTCGTCGGCAATGTTCCAAATCTTAGGATCACGGC